>OBAL01000022.1_pt1 | contig 32982 bp, 31 predicted proteins | sample 1516331 | NCBI WGS metagenome assembly OBAL01 (sample SAMEA3275603, study PRJEB22092) | marine metagenome | biome: ENVO:00000038, "LAGOON"; feature: ENVO:00002042, "SURFACE WATER"; material: ENVO:00002019, "BRACKISH WATER" | collected 2014-06-21T13:56:00+00 | depth 0 m
TTACCGGTGGATCGATATGTTGCACCTGAAGAATTCGATCTCTATCGGGAATGGGGATTAGAGCGAGGGTTCCTTGAAGTTGTCTCAGGCCCTATGGTTCGCTCAAGCTATCGGGCTGAGCAAGCATTACTGAAAAATAACGCTGGCATCTCAAATGCAGCGCTTAAAGAGCGTGCAATCCCTATCAAACAACTATGAAACCGTTAGCGCTTGCCGTCTTTGTTGCAACCCTCGGTATCACTGGATGCCAAAATCCGGTGAGAGATCCGATCGACTCTGTCGTACAGGTCGTCACAGATCCAAAGAAAGAAGTTCAAAAAGGGACACGCCAATATCCATTTGCCTTAGCGCAATCTGGTGGTGATCTGACCCAATTCCCAGTAACGACCGCCTATCTCAATGGATTAATCCAACGCCTAGCCAAAACGGCAAACTCTCCCTTCCCATGGGAAATTCGGCTCATTAACGATGGCTCGATCAATGCTTGGGCATTGCCTGGCGGAAAAATGGGCGTGAATTACGGTCTACTCAAAGCGGTCGAGACAGAAGCGGAACTGGTGTCGGTCTTAGGTCATGAAATGGCACACAGTATTGAGCTCCATGGCACTGGTCGCGAAACCTTTGGTGCCTTGGTCGGATTGGCCGCACAAGTCATTGAGATTGGCATCTCTGAACCAGGAACCAAGCCTGGCTCAAATAAGCTGATTGGTCTTGGTCAAAACATCTTAATGGGTCAGTACAGCCAATCGAATGAACTTGAAGCAGATCGTGTCGGCGTCGATCTTATGGTCCGCGCAGGATTTGATCCTCGAGGCGCTATTGGGATGCAAGAGAAACTCGCAAAGCTTGGATCAGGCGGAAATTCTGTTGCGCAAAAACTACTCGGAACACACCCAATCAGTCGCGAGCGCTTGGCCGCAATCAAATCCGAAGTCAGTAAGTACCCTCAGGCTGGGCAGTCAACGAGTGACGCTTTTGCTCAGGCACAATCCGAAATCAAACAATTAGAATCTGGCTTACAACTGGTTACTGAGGCCCGTAAGGCCGGTACTGAAAAGCAATTTTCAGATGCCTTGAAGCTCACAGAACGCGCACTCAAAATTCTTCCCAATGAGCACAGTGTGTGGCGTCTTCAGGCTGAATTACTCGTCGCTAATAAGGAACCGCGACAAGCGATTCAATCAGCACTCAAGGTCCGCGACTTGAACCCAAGTGATCCGATTTCCGAATTATTACTCGGTTATTGTTACGATTCAGCAGGCGACAAAGCCAATGGTGATTTGGCTCGCTCACGAGCCAAACGACTGGTGAAATAAAAAAGCGGATCATTGATCCGCTTTTTTTGTTAAGACTCAGATGTCTCGGGCTCTTCATCAAGCTCAAGCCACATGGCATTAAGAATGCCAAATGCACTGGCTAGACCGACACCAAGAATCCACGTGAAATACCACATATCGCCTCCTTAATAGAGCGTGTGCTGATTATCTTCGACATACTCTTCAGTCACGCGACCAAACAGCACCTTAAAGACCCATGCAGTGTACGCAAGGATCAACGGCATGAAGATGAGTGTCGCGATCAACATAATGAACAATGTGAGCTCACTTGATGACGCATCCCAAACAGTCAGACTCTGTGATGGATCTTGAGAGCTTGGCAAGATGAATGGAAACATCGACAAACCAACCGTTGTAATGATTCCACCAATCGATAATTTCGATCCTACAAAAGCGACCCATTCAATCCGCATTAGCATCGCAAACCAAGCAACCACGAGCCCAGCTAGACCGACGAGTGGCGCAATCCAAAAGAGTGGATAGGTATCAAAATTTGAACCCCAGCCACCAGTCACAATCGAGACTTCTTTCAGTAAAGGGTTACTTGGACCATCGGTCACAACTTCACTCGTAATCACAAACCCAGGCAGCCAGAGATGAACAACAACACCCAGAAGTACGAACACCACACCAACCAATGGAATACTCCACATCGCGATCATGTTCGCGCGCGCCTGAACTTGCCCACTGGCTTTCAAGCTTAACCAGAGTGCGCCATGCGTCGAGAGCATCAATACGCTTAGCACACCTGTCACCAACGCAAATGGATTCAATAATCCAAAGAGGTTTCCATCATAGAACGGACGCAATGTGTCATCGAAATAGAACGGGACACCCAACAAGACGTTTCCGACAGCCACGCCAAAAATCAGCGCTGGCACTAATCCACCAATAAAGAGTGCTACATCCCACATTGAACGCCATTGAGTGCATTCGCGCTTCGAGCGGAATTTAAATGCCACTGGTCGCAAAATGAGAGCCACCAGAGCAATAAACATAGCGAAATAGAACCCTGAGAACGATACTGCATAGAGTGCAGGCCAAGCAGCGAAAATCGCCCCACCACCCAAAATTAACCAGACCTGATTTCCTTCCCAAACAGGGCCGATTGTATTGATCGCAACTCGCTTCTCAGTTTCTGTCTTTGCAACAAAGGGAAGCAATGAGGCAACGCCCATATCGAATCCATCTGTGACCGCAAATCCAATCAGAAGAACACCGAGAAGCGCCCACCAAATCACCCGTAATACTGTGTAATCTAGAAATTCCATGGTGTACTCCTTTACTTCGCAAATACTGGTTGAACAAGCTCGGGATGCTGAACATCCTGATTCCCACCAGTACCGCTGTGATCATGGGCATAAGGCCCTTCCAATACGGTCTTACGCAATAAACCGATCTCGATGACGAACAAAGTCGAGTAAATCAGTACAAACCCAACCAAGGTGGTGAGCACTTCGTAGTAATCGAGACTTGATACCGCCAAGAATGTTGGCAACACCGAATCAATAACCCAAGGTTGGCGACCGAATTCCGCAACAAACCAGCCAAGTTCAGCCGCAACCCATGGCAATGGGATCGCGAACAAACAGAACTTTAAAAATAGAGGGTTTTTGGTGTGTTCGCGACGCGCTGTTAACCAGAATGCGTAGGCGAACATTGCGATGAATAAAAATCCAAGACCAACCATCAAGCGGAAGCTATAAAACAATGGAGCAACTGGCGGAACCGTACTCCAAGCAGCCTGGCTAATGTGTTCTTCGGTCGCATCTCGTGGATCTTCAACGAACTGCTTTAACAACAATCCGAACCCTAGATCATCCTTAAATGCGTCAAAGCGTAATTTTGCTTCTGTATTGGATGGATCTTCTTTGATGGTTTGAAGAGCATCGTAGGCAGCAATACCAGTTTTCACCCGAGCTTTCGCATGCTCAACCAAATCCAAAATTCCAGGAACTTCCTCAGTCACACTACGTGTCGCGATCAAGCCCAAAACATAGGGGATGTGAACTGCATAATCGATTCGATTGGTATCCGGATTTGGTACGCCAATGACCGTAAAGCTTGCTGGTGCTTCTTGCGTTTCATACATACCTTCCATCGCTGCAAGCTTCATTTTTTGGTTCTCACCAACTGAGTAACCAGATTCATCACCCAGAACAACAACCGAAAGTGCCGCGGCCAAACCAAAACTTGCTGCTACTGTCATTGACCGCTTCGCAAACTCAACGTTTTGATTCTTCAGCAAGTAAAACGCACTGACACCCAAAACAAACACCGCACCGGTCACATAACCAGCTGAGACGGTATGAACAAACTTCGACTGCGCAACAGGGTTAAATATCACTGCGGCGAAATCAGTCACTTCCATGCGCATGGTCAATGGATTGAATTCGGATCCAACAGGGAAGTTCATCCAACCATTTGCGACCAAAATCCACAATGCGGAGAAGTTTGAACCGATCGCGACAAGCCATGTCACCATCAGGTGTTGGACGCGCGTGAGTTTATCCCAGCCAAAGAAGAACAATCCGATGAAGGTGGCTTCTAGGAAAAAGGCCATCAACCCTTCAATCGCAAGAGGGGCTCCGAAAATATCACCAACATAGTGGCTGTAATAAGACCAGTTCATACCGAACTGGAATTCCATCACGATGCCAGTCGCAACTCCTACTGCGAAGTTAATACCGAACAGTTTCCCCCAAAAAATGGTCATATCACGCCAGACCTGACGACCTGTCATGACATACACACTTTCCATAATCGCTATCAAAAACGACAATCCAAGTGTGAGAGGAACAAATAAGAAGTGATACATTGCTGTCATTGCAAACTGCAAACGCGACAGATCAACTAAACCTGAATCAATCATGGATACATCCTTCCCTAGAGATTTGCGCTAAGCTTACGCGCTTTATTTGACAACGAGACGACACCTCAACCTCAATGGCTGACTTGGATCAAACAATTGACAGAATTGCTGCTGAAAACAGTCGAAATCGGCATCAAGATCTCGCTTTAGGAACAGCTGAGGCGGGATTTGCGATTGCGCTTGCAATATGGATCGCTGTCGTTTTCTCACCGCCTATCTCAGCGCCAGAAACATCAGCGATCGTGATATTGTTGATTTTGGTCCTTGCACGCAGAATTGCATCTGACTGGTGGTTTCAGCGGTCCGAGCGTCTCGGCCAAGAGAGCTTAACGGACTACCGCTCAAGCTTTTCTAAAGCGGTGATCCAACGACTACCCTCAGAATCATCCGGAGCCATTGGAGCTCTAGCAATCGAAGGCACTGAACCCGTTGCTGCTCGTTTGGGTCGGTATCCAACATTACGTGCACTTGCCCTGATCCAGCCGATTCTGGTCTTGATTGTCATGGGCTACATCCACTGGCCAATTGCGCTGGGTATCCTCATCACGACACCGCTCATTCCCCTGCTGATGGCACTCATTGGCATCGGTGCAAAATCAGCCAGCCAAAAACAAGTCGACGCACTGACTCGATTGGGCGCGCATTATCTCGATCGAATTCGAGGACTCGAGACATTGTGGATGCTCGGCGGCGCTCGCAATGTTGGCGCTGAAATTGAAGAAAAGGCAGACCAACTAAGACGTTCAACCATGGGTGTTCTAAAATTGGCTTTCCTAACATCAGCGGTCCTCGAGTTCTTCAGTTCACTTGCCATCGCAATGATCGCGGTCTACATCGGCTTATCTCTCTTAAATCTCATTACACCACTGTTCGGCTTACCCTTATCGCCGCTCGAAGGCCTCTGCTTATTGGTTCTTGCACCCGAATTTTATAACCCCATTCGACGGCTCATGGCTGCTTGGCATGATGCGTCTGAAGCGAAAAGTGCCGATGAAAAAGTCAAAGCAGTACTCGGAACGCAATGGCAAATTCCGCAAGAACATGAAGTAGAAAATAACCCGTCATCTGCATTGCTCTCGCTTCAGAACTATTCAGTCGGATTCAATCCTGAATCTCCGCTCATACAACCGGTTGATCTCGCAATTCAGACAGGTGATCTCTGTGTCATTTTTGGACCCTCAGGCTCGGGTAAAAGCCAGTTTCTAGGGAGCCTACTTAATGGGAATGCACGACTCTCGGGTTCTATCTACATGGATGGGCAAACGATTCGATCGCTGACTGATCAGCGCCAATACATCGCATGGATGGGCCAATCACAGTGGTTTGATGAGGGCAGTATTCGTCACGCTTTGAGTTATGGCCAACCAACTGCTGAGGATCAACGCTATCTGGATATTCTTGATCAAGTTGGGCTCTTAGAGCAGCTCGGTCAAAAGCCTCTAGATCGGGAGCTCGGACCGCGAGGAGCTGGCCTTTCCGGGGGACAATTGAGACGACTGGGACTTGCCCGAGCTCTGCTCAGACAACCACGACTTCTAATCCTCGATGAGCCGACAGCACATCTTGATGCTGACTCAGCTGACCAATTAGCTCAATTAATCCGTGATCTCAAAACCACATGTTTACTGGTGACTCACGATAGTCGATTTGAAAATGAGACGCTCATTTACGATCTGCAAAATCGTTCTTTGGAACGTCGCTCATGACATTACGCGGTCTTATCAAACACCTGAATGTGAAAATGACTCCGCTCATTTTAGCGATCGTTCTAACCATCATCATGACCTTATCATCACTTGGACTATTAGCCTTGTCAGGCTGGTTCTTAAGTGCCGCGTCGATCGCAGGGCTCGCCGCTTTAAGCGGAGCTTTCGGTTTCAATATCCTACAACCGTCGTCCATGATTCGAGGCTTGGCTGTCAGCCGGACGCTATCGCGTTACGTGGAGCGCTTATTGAGCCATGACGCGACATTGCGTGTGGTTGTGAAGTTGAGGCGTTTCATTTTCGATGGCCTTTTAGATGGCATTGGGCACCGTCCAAGCAATGACCAAGAGGCGCTCGACCGATTAGTACAAGACGCCTCAGTGGTTGAAGGTGCATTATTGCGAACCCTTCTTCCCCTGGTTGGCGCCGTTATTGCAGGATTATTTGTACCAATCCTCGCAGCGATTGTTGCACCCTCAGCTGTGATCCCTGCATTCATTCCTCTCGCAGTCTTCATCGGCACTTTAGTGGTCCGTCGGCCGGGTTATCGAGCGCTTGCCGAACAGATTGATGTTCAATCACGCAGAGCGAGAAACCGCGCCATCGCGCTGGCTGATGGCCGCTATGAACTACAACTGGCATTTGACGATAACGAGTTAAGTGAGCTGACTCGCGATGCATACAAACCACTTGCCGATCTGCGACTGGCCAAGGTATCAAGAGAGCTGACAGACAAAGTTTGCATGGGTGTAGCCCATGCTGTCTCACTTGTTTGGATCGCGACCTTACCCATTGATCTTCCGATATTGGTCGCATTACTCATCAGCTCGCTTGGGGTCGGTGAATTATTAATTCCCGGTATCTTAGTGTCATTCGAGTCACGTCGCGTTGAACTGTCGCTTGCGCGCCTACCTCACACTCAAGACGCACCCGAGGCACAATCGCAGTCTGATGGGCTCAACGTATCGGATTTACAATTCAGTCCAACGCCCGACTCAGACCCGCTTTGTGCACCCTTGAGCTTCCAATTAAGCAACGGCCACCATATACGTTTAACCGGGCCATCAGGCGTTGGTAAAACGACCTGCCTGAAAACAATTCTCGGACTTCTCCCGGCATATTCAGGTTCAGTGACAAAGCCTGATACGGTTGGCTTAGTTGAACAAACACCCTGGCTACCATCAGATGTTCTCTGGCGATCGCTCACACTCGGCCTTACAGAGCAGCCGAATGAGTCAGAGTTCTGGAGAGCCCTTCAAGTGGTTGAACTCGATGAATGGGTGAACAATCTCCCAAATCAAGAACGGACTTGGATTGGGACAGATGGTGTGATGCCATCTGGGGGACAATGGCGACGTCTTGCAATTGCGCGTCTGATTCTTCAAAAACCACAACTTGCTTTACTTGATGAACCAACTGAAGGCCTTGAAGAGGAACTTGCTTACCGATTGATGGAGCGTCTGGTTGAAGAGTTCAAAGACCACATACTAATTGTTGTCTCTCACCGAGATGAAGCAACCCGCTTCATCCCAAATGAGATTCGACTCACGCCTTAAACGAGACGAATTTCCAAGTCTTTCAATCCATCAATTTTGCCATGCAAATGATCTCCGCGAACCACAGCACTGACTCCTGAAGGCGTTCCTGTGAATACTAAATCCCCCGCCTTCAGTTCCTGTAATGTTGATAGAAAGGCAATCAACTCCACCGTGTTATAGGCCATCTGATTGATATCGCCCGCTTGACGCTCTTGGCCATTCACATCAAGAGTGATTGACGCATTCTCCATCAAACCAGTTTCTGATTTTGGAGTAACAACACCCATGACTCCTGCGTCATCGAAGTTTTTCGCAATTTCCCAAGGGCGACCTTTGTCTTTGGCTTCGGCCTGACGATCACGACGCGTAAAATCGAGTCCCACCGCATAGCCAAAGATAATTGCTTCTGCTTCTTTGAGGCTCAGATTACGACCACCTTCTCCGAGCACTGCAACTAGCTCCACTTCGTGATGTAAATCTTGAGTATGACTTGGATACCGAACATCCGGTCCAAATGTGAGCGCATCGAAGCTTTTCTGAAAATGAAAAGGTGCCTTTCGATCAACTTCGCCACCCATTTCTTTTGCATGCTCTTCATAGTTTTTAGCGATACAAAAAATGCGGTTCACTGGAAGGCGACGACCATCTGTTGTTAAAAATTCTGGATGTGTTGGGGAATTCCAATTCATAGGGATCACGAAACCTCGTATACTTTTTGTATGAGTATTTACCAAACCATTAAAACCTTCGACAACTACCCATGCAGTCATCGACAGTGGCGGCATCAGGGTCATTGTAGATTCATTCACGGCTACTCACGTAGCTTTAAAATGACTTTTGGTTGCACAGATTTAACTGAATCTGGGTTTGGAGTCGATTTTGGTGAATTTTCAGATATCAAGGATTGGCTTTCACACTGGTTCGACCACACAACACTGATCAATGAAGACGATCCTGAACTCCAGTTGTTCAAAGAACTCCACGATAAAGAAATTTTGGATTTGCGTGTGTTACCAAACGTCAGCATGGAACGAACCGCTGAATTCGTATTTGAATACGTCGATACCTGGATACGCGAACAAACCAACAACCGATCATTTTTAATCGAAGTCGAATGCAGAGAAAACATTAAGAATGCGGGTATTTATCGACCCAACGGTTGATTGATACGTCCATAGAGCCACATACACAAAGCACCGACTCCACCGATCACGGCGAGCATAATCAAAAATGCATTCCATCCAAACAGCTCGTAAACGTAACCCATGAGCCAAGCACCAAGCGCACCTCCCGCGTAATAACAGGACACATAGAGACCATTCACAACGCCACCAAGTGAACGCGCATTATGGTTCACTTCAGAGGCAGCCAACGTGTGAATTAAAAACATCCCAAGACACATCACAAAGACTTGCGCGATCAGCATCCAGACATCGCCCAATGACAGCACCAGTGATCCAATCATCACAATAAAACCCATCATGGCGACGCGAATCGGTCCACCGAAGCGTTTAGCGAGCCAGCCAGCCGTTAACGCTGATACGATACCAATGCTATATCCGAGATAGCTCTGACCAATCAAGCCAGTCGATGCATTGGGGTCGACCTCATTAATTCGAAACGGCAAATAATTCAGGTAGCCAGCAAATACCCAAAACATACAGAGAACCGACAAATAGATCAGGGCGTTTCCTCGACTTGTCATTGCTTGCTTAATCAGTGCTGCATCAGGCTTAATCAAATTCAAAGGTTTCGGTGTTGCGCGCCGCCAAGGAGTCAATGTGACCAACACCAAAAGAATGGCCCACATCGAAGCGACCCATTGCCATTCAATCACTGCAGCCAGTTGACCCGACACGACACGCCCAGCCATACCACCAAAAATCGTCGACGAAATATAGAGCGCCATCACACGTGATAATTCAGCTCCTTCTCGACCAGATGCCAAATAGGCCATTGTTGCAGTCATGATCGCCGGAAGCAGAGCGCCTTGGATCAGCCGAAGAATCAACATACCCTCATAAGAATGGACAAACCCAGACCATGCCATAGCGATCGCCAATAAAGGCAATGCCCATTTCAGGATTGTCAGTGCACTGAGTTGTTTTAAAAAAATGCCGTAGCTGAGTGGAGCAATTGCCAGAGGGATTAAGGTCACAGAGACCAAAAGACCTGCCTCAGGTTTTGAAACCATGAAGCGCTCAGCGAGTTCTGAGAGCATTGGCTGCGGTGCATACAAGACGCAGAAACAAATCATGATCGAGAGATACAAAAATACCTCTCCTTGATGGTTTGATGCTTGTTTTGTGTTCACTTCAGAAAATTCTGCCTGAGTTCATGAAAGCGCCTGACTCCACGCTCGAAGCCCCGTATCAAAGCAACTGGAACTTCCTGGGTCTCGCACAGATCGCGATAAAGACGACCAGCTAACATCGGCGTCACGCTCTCATGGAATACACGCTTTCTCCGAGGCTCGACAGATAACATTTGTCCAAAACGACCGGAGTCGAGATAAATCAGCGTCATTGAACGGTCAGCAAGCCACTCTCGATCCGTCATCCAGCCTGTGAGAAATTCATCCAATCCCACAATACCCGGGGACCTTTCTCCGCGTCGCATCGCAAATTGCCCACGTAGCACGATATAAATATCAGGAAAATCATCTTCAGCGATCAGGGTTTCACCAGGACTCAACGTCTTAATCACAGCATTATCGAGCCAATGCCGATATTCTTGCTCGGTCAGAGCTCCAAGGAAAAGTTGCTGCTCAATCATGCGCAATCTCCCAATGAATCGAAGCTTGACCTTTGAGTAGCTCATTTCGATCAACGACAAATCGCGTACCGGAGCGCTCAACCAAACTATGGATGACATGCGCTCGCGACGATTGATCGAGACCCATCAACCAATGATCCAACCACATCAATTGACCTTTTCGCGACAACGCCCTCGCCAGTTTCAGGCGATTCATGCCATGTGGACCCGCCATCGATTGCAAAGCCCCTAATGGTGCATTGAGACGATCATGGAGCAGTTCAATCCAATGATTCGCAGATAGTGCTTGGAGATGCATCTCGAGCGTTGAGGGCTCGATGCCTTGCTCAATAAATAACCATTCTCCGACGGTCGAAACTTCAGAATCCCTGGGGTGATCCAACATGATGACTGAATATGCCAACACTCGAGGGTCTAAACGTGCCACGTCCATCCCACCGACGCGAACAACACCACGCTCGGGAGAAACTTGGCGGAGTAATAAATACTTAAGCGTTGAAAGACCTGCACCTTCGGCAGCCGTAATTCGAACCAAGCTGTCATCCGGACAATGGAAGTTCATTTGATCAAACAGCGGCGCTTCGCCTGCATGACGACGAAACACGACTCCCTCGTATTGCACTTCACCACTCAACGCTAGTGGTCTTATTGTTTTACGACTGCCTTGCTCGGCCGGTGAATCAAAACTCACAGGCATGGCAGCTCGCAAACGCTCAAGTAACAGGAGAGCCCCAAGGGATAGGCCTGTTAACACCACAGGTCGGACGTCATCAGTCGATGCGATCGCTGGAATCACTAAACTTGCTGCAATGACAGAGCGACTGAACCGACTATACTCAGCCACCAATTCAATTCGGGCCACGACCCACTGACGCGCCTGGTCCCAGACCTCTAAAATACGCTCTCTGACGGATGGCACGCCATCACGCGACAACCGAAGTGAGAGCCAACGCATGGGTTGATCAATAGCGGGAAGATCTGGCAATAGTCGTCGCACATACACCCAGTATGCTCCGCTAATCAAACAGCCCGAAAACATCAGTGATATTGCGAGTATTGGAGCTTCAAACAGAAGAATCAGCGTTGTCATTGCCAGTGCCGCAGCTAAACCAACCAGTGAGACATCTCGAAACTGCTGCGCTAATAGGTGAATTGCCCAGATAGACAGAGCGCTGATTCCCAGCGAGCCAACAGCAACTGCTGAATAGTGATAACTCAAAGAGAAGCCTGGAGCTTCAAAAGCAACTAATGCGCAGAGCCAACTGACTACGGCGACGATCGACAATATCGATGCGATAACCAAAACCACCAGTGCTCGACGTTCTTCGGGGACCGAATCCTGTTCTAGAATTGTGCGTGGGACGTGGTCGGCAATGAGTGGTGTGACAACATCTGGCGACATTGGTTGATTCAGTTTGATTGCTTGGTCCAATGACTCGCCAAACCAAGATCGGAATGTGGGCTGTGCTAACTTCACACTCCAGTCGACCAGACCATCATCTATTCCTGCGGAAGACATCATTTGACGGATCGGTTGAATCAGCTGATTACGACCTAAATCACCAAGTCTTGGTATGAGGCTTAACGGTAAGCGGCTCTCAAATGAGATTGCGGTCTCCGCGATCAATTGAACACGGAGATAGTCTGACTCAGGCACCAAAAACCACCCGGATTCAGGGACTGGCATGGTACCGACTTCATCGCCTGCAACCAAAACTCGAAGCCTGGCATGCCCCTCTTTCACTTGCCATAAGCGATCTCTAGCAAGGCCAGCTGACACCTTGCCGGCTTCGAGTCTAAAAATTTGTGGTTCAGTCAAGCTCAATGACATCCCCTTCCCACAAATCTGAAACGCTCGAGAAAACCAAGATACGGCAGTTGGCTGAGCCCAATCTGTTTAAGAGCTCCATCTGCCGGTCGGCAGATAAAGGTGCCAATGCGTCCACCAGGATTAATGTGTCTGCGCCTTGCGCGAGCGCTCGAGCCACAGACAAAGCGGCGGCCTCTGATGAGGAAAGACCCTGATTATCAGGACCAATACGATAATTCAGTGATCCCCCAAACCGCTCTCGCCAATGATCAAAGCCGATCAAATCCATCAAATTACCGAAATGATATTCACCGACTTCGCTCGCATCCCAAGCGAAGTTACTTCGTAATGTACCCGGTAAAAACTCCGACTCAGGCCCTAAAACCGTAATCGGCTCACCTTCGCGAACCAGTTCCTCGCTCGCTCTCAAGAGCATCTCAGGAACTTGAGTGCGCAATACGTGTACTCCAGGACCTTTAATGTTCAGCAAGTGACGAAGCTCACTCATCATTTTTTTAGGCTCACGTTCAGTTCGTACACGCGGGTTTTGAGTGAGTGCTCGTGCCTGCTTGAAATGGCGCGTCGGCATGAGATCAAGAAATAAAAACCCAAGCCCAACCACCCAGATTGATGCGGATAAATGCAGAACACTATTGAGTAACAACATTCCAATAATCGTACTGATCGCCAGAATACGCCCGCCTACGTCTCTCGAAAGACGCGGAATCCAATCAGGTGCCATTGCATCTAGCGCAGCTTCTAAATCATTCCACTGAGACCTGTGGATGAGCGTGATCGATGTATAGGTCGTGGATGCAAGAATAAGCGCGGTTAGAATCCAAAGTGGTGTCAATGAGGCATCAGTGACTTGGCCAAGGATACTGACCAACATTAGAAGTAGCAGTCGCGCAAGCACAACCAGAGTGAGAGCGAACCATTGAACTGTGAGGGCGTAATCAGGACTGTTTGGCTCAAGTACGTAGCCACCCACAGCAAATGCTTTTCGCCACCGTGTCACATGTATTTTTGAATCACCATCAACACTCATTACCCAACCAATCAATTGGTAACGAACGCGTTGAAGCAACCCTTTTTCATCAACAAAAACGGAGCCTGCGAGGGGAGGTTTGAGTCGGCGTTCTTTGACTTGGTAGCCGAGTGTTCCAGCTTCATCAGCGACAGCTTCAAAAGTCGCACCTGTCGCAATCAAACCATCAAGAATTGCCGTCATGGGTTCAGGCTACGCCCCAAAAGCTCCAAGAGACGGACGCGCCCACTGATCACAGTGACATCGCAATGTTCACCCGGTGCCGGAATATTGGCTCCTGATTCAGTGACAACCTGCTGCAGCCGCACACCCTCGTTAAATAGACGTTCAGCCAATAGACGGCTACCCACCCAATCACGAATATCTTGCACCGACAAAATATCGCCAGAATCTGTGAACACCTGTCCCGAGAGAGTAACTCCCTGGCAGGTTACATCGACACGTTCGCCAAGCGCCCGAGGCTGGATTGACGACGGAACAAACAACGCCACTTCTGCGCGCGCGGTATTTCCGAGACCACGGTGGGAAGTCACGACGCCAAGCGCTGTTTCTGTGTCTGCAACCCGGACCGCCCATAAGCTGATAGCCCAAATCACAATCAGTAGCGCAACAAATGGCCACAGCCACCACATGCGACGAGGCAATCCCAAGCTATCTGTCGCCGATTGGCGCATCTCTTCAGCCACTTAAGTCCCTCATAAAGTGGTCTCTAACTGACTCACAACATACCGGAATTTCAAGCGAGCCGCTTCCACATCAGCAAGCCCTTGAGCATCCGGTTGTGCAAGTCTCGTCTCAGCAGACATCGCAACAGCAATTGCGACACTCCAGGCTGATTTGTGCTGGCGAGTCAATGGAAGTTCGAGCGCCCAAACGGGCGTATTCACATTCCAAAGTGCACCGTGATCAACTTCTAAGTACCACTCAGAGATTCCGAGTAATGCTCCACTCCCTCGCACATGGCTTCGACATTCAAGCTGACCATCAAGAATCAATGTTGGCTTTGGGAAATGGACGTCAATTCCTGGGTCCAAATAGACACCCTGACCATGATCAACGATCCATTTCAAATCTTGGTTTTCAAGATGTGCAATCCAAGGATTCATCGGGTCACCGTCGAAGGCAAAGCGAATGGATCAACGCCTTTGAGTTCATCCATTCTCAGTATCTTCTTATGCCTGTGGACGCATTGCTGGAAACAGGATCACATCACGAATGGAGTGTTGCTCAGCCAGGAACATCACCAATCGATCAATACCAATTCCTTCGCCGGCAGTCGGTGGCAAACCATATTCCAAAGCTCTGACATAGTCGTCATCGTAGAACATAGCCTCATCATCGCCATCAGCCTTCTGCTCCACTTGCTCGCGGAAGCGTTGTGCCTGATCTTCGGCATCATTGAGCTCGCTAAAACCATTTGCCAGTTCGCGTCCACCAATGAAAAACTCAAATCGATCAGTCACAAATGGATTCTCATCGTTACGACGCGCCAGCGGGCTCACTTCAGCTGGGTACTCAGTGATAAATGTCGGATGCATCAACTGTTCTTCAGCAACTGCTTCGAAGATCTCAATCTGCACCTTCCCGAGCCCCCAAGATGACTCAACCTTCAGGCCTAATGACTGCGCGAGGCTTGTTGCCTGTGAAAGATCATCCAACATGGCATCTGTCGCTTGATCGCAATACTTCAAGATTGCTTCTTTGACAGTGAGCGTATGGAAGGGCTCTTTCAAATCGACTTGTGAACCATCCTCGAGTGTAAACACAGTTTTGCCACACACGTTCTCTGCAACCTCACGAAGCAATACTTCAGTTGTTTCGATTAAGTCACGGTAGTCGGCATACGCCCAATAGAATTCAAGCATCGTAAATTCTGGATTGTGACGCGTAGACAATCCTTCATTTCGGAAGTTACGGTTAATCTCGAATACACGCTCAAATCCACCAACAACCAAGCGCTTCAAAAACAACTCTGGTGCGATTCGGAGATACATCTCGATATCGAGCGCGTTGTGATGGGTAACGAAAGGACGCGCGGTCGCTCCACCTGGAATGACCTGAAGCATTGGAGTTTCTACTTCTAAGAAATCACGTGACTCAAAGAAGTGACGGATCGCCGCGATGACTTTAGAGCGCATGGTAAACACTTTACGCGTTTCATCATTCGTCATGAGATCCACGTAGCGCTGACGATAACGCAATTCTGTATCAGTTAGCCCTTTGTGCTTATCTGGAAGAGGACGCAGCGACTTTGTCAGTAACCGAATCTCAGTCAGATGAACCGATAACTCTCCGGTATTCGTTTTAAATAGCGTGCCACGACCACCAACAATATCGCCCAAATCCCATGTTTTAAAATCGTCGTAAACTCCTTCAGGAAGATCTGCTTTTCTGGCATAAAGCTGAATACGACCACTCACATCCTGAATAGTTAAGAAGCTCGCTTTCCCCATGATTCGCCGCAACATGATGCGACCACAAACAGCGACTTCGATCCCCTTCTCAGCCAATGCTTCTTTTTCATCAGCACCATGCGCGTTTGCAAGATCAAGTGCTAAATGACTTCGTCTGAAATCATTAGGAAAGGTTGGACCCTCAGCATCACGAATCAGGGATAGCTTTTTCTGTCTCTCAGCAATGAGTTGATTTTCATCGACTTCGATTTCTGGAGTGTTGTGATCAGTCATTACAGTCCCTGCTTCAAACTTGCTTCAATAAATGGATCGAGAGCACCATCCAATACAGACTGTGTATTGGAGGTCTCAACGCCGGTTCTCAAATCTTTGATTCGACTTGAATCCAGAACATAGGAACGAATCTGACTACCCCAGCCAATATCCGCTTTTGAGTCTTCAAGTGCTTGTGCTTCAGCACGACGCGCGTCCATCTCACGTTCGTACAACTTAGCGCGGAGCTGTTTCATCGCAAAGTCTTTGTTCTGATGTTGCGAACGCTGACTTTGGCATTGCACGACAACACCACTCGGTTCGTGGGTAATTCGGACAGCGGAATCCGTCCGGTTAACGTGCTGACCTCCGGCTCCTGACGCTCGGTATGTATCGATACGCAGATCTGACGGATCGATGTCAATTTCCACGTTATCGTCAATCTCAGGCGAAACAAAAATTGAGGAGAATGACGTGTGACGTCGAGCCCCAGAGTCAAAAGGACTCTTACGCACTAATCGGTGAACACCTGTCTCTGTTCGTAACCATCCATAGGCATATTCGCCTTGCACGTGGATCGTGGCGCTTTTAATTCCGGCAACCTCACCCTCTGAGACTTCGACAACCTCAACCTTGAAGCCTTTTTTCTCAGACCAGCGTAAATACATGCGAAGTAACATATTGGCCCAATCCTGTGCCTCAGTTCCGCCAGAACCGGCCTGAATATCCAGATAGCAATTATTAGCGTCCGCTTCGCCTGAGAACATCCGACGAAATTCAAGACCAGCGACTAGGGTCTCTAAACGCTCGAGTTCCTCATCTACCTCAGCGAGACCGTCCTCGTCGCCCTCTTCAAGCAACATGTCCGTTAACTCTTTCTGATCAGAGAGGCTCTGATCTAACTCGTCAATCGTCTCAACAACGGCTTCTAAGCTTGCGCGCTCGCGCCCGAGTGCTTGCGCTTTTGATGGATCATTCCAGACGTTTGGGTCTTCAAGCTCTAAATTGACTTCGTCGAGTCGTTCGCGTTTGGCAGTGTAGTCAAAGATACCCCCTCAGCACGTCAGTACGCGCTTTGAGGTCTGCCATCATTGCATTGCGGGCATTTATTTCCATAAATGGTCTCAGTGAATTTTGAAAGCCCGAGATTCTACAGAATCTCGGGCGTCTCGTCAGGCAGTTTGAGAAAGAGGGGCTGTCATCTCTTCAGTGGTGTCGCCAATTGGTGAGGCAGGTTTAAACCGCTTCATCAAAACAGCCATCAACGGTGGGATGAAGAAGAGCGCCAGAACCGTCGATAACAGCAGCCCTCCAAACACGACAATACCAATCCCTCGATACAACTCAGATCCAGCCCCTGGGAAAATAATAAGAGGTAGTAATCCGAACAAACTGGTTAGCGTCGACATAAAGATCGGTCGAATCCGATTGCTTGTTGCTTCTAGAATAGCGGCCGCAGAGTCCATTCCATCGTGCTGAATGTGCCATAGCGTCTGCTCAACCATGAGGATCGCATTATTCACTACGACACCGGTCAAGATAATGAAGCCGAGCATGGTCAACATATCAAGTGGCTGGTCCATAAACACGTTCAACAGTGCAAGACCCAAAATTCCGCCCGTTGCCGCAATAGGCACTGTCACTAAAATAATCAGTGGAAGCGCAAAACTCTTCAAAAGCACGACCAGTAACAAGTAGATCACAGCAATAGCCAAAACGACGTTCGCTTGCATCGCACTCCAAGCTTTCGACAATTCATCAGCCGCACCTGATAGCTCAAGGCGAACTCCATTTTGAGAATTGATATTGAATGGATCGACAACTTGTTCGTTAATCTGAGCAATCGCTGTCTCGAGAGGAATCGACTCATGTAGACGCAATTCGATTGTCACAACCCGACGCCCCGCTTTTCTCAAAAGCTGGTTAGGGGCTGACTCAATCGATACCTCAGCGACTTGCCCTATTTTCACCAAGGAGCCATCGCGGGCAATCACTGGGATATCAGCGATATCCTCGATCTTCGCTGTCTCACGCGTTTGTGTTGTGAGAACCAGTTCAACCAATTCCCCGCCCAATGGAATTTCGCGGACGACAATTCCGTCATTATAAACATCGAGGGCTTGCGCAAAATCACGTGCTGATACGCCCGCACGCGCAAGAGCATCGGGATCTGGTCTCACAACAAGCTCGGGACTGACAGCATTTTCCGATGGTCGGACACGAACCTGATGGCCATCCTTCCGGGGGAACAATTCGCCGACTTGTCGTCTGATATCGCGAAATGCAGGTTCAACTGTCGCGTAGTCAGGGCCAAGCACATCGATCAAGATACCCCGTGATCCCCCGACCGAACGACCGAACAACGAGGCTTGGGTCACAAATGCGCGTGCACCCGGTGCTTTTGCAACCGGTTCAGCCAATACAGGGATGAGTTCACGAATTCGTCCAGCATCTTCTGTCGCAGCACCCGCAAAAGCGCCGCCGTTATATGCAACAAAAAAGAAGCGGTCGATATGCGGTAGCTTCTCTGGATTGGGGTTTTCCCATAGAGGTCGTGCAACGTCCTCCATCGACTGAGCAAAGTTCAACGTCGCTTCACGGGTATAGCCAGACGGCACCGAAATTCGTCCGAACACAAAGTTTCGGTTGCCATCCGGTAAATAGTCGAGCGGCGGCATCATGATGATTAGGGTACCGATAGATCCTGCGATCAAAGCGAAAACTACTATTAATCCTCGTGATGTCGACTGAACAACCGTTCTGCAATACGACAAGACCAAACGTTTAAAGCCGCCAGCCAACGTATCAATCACAGGAACACGCGTTTGCTGGTCGAAGCTTTTCGCATCCTTAATCAAACGGGAAGCTAATGCCGGTATCACGGTTACCGAAACGATGACAGACACGATGACTGAAGCACTGATCGCAACTGCAATATCTCGAAATAACTGACCGACAGGGAGATCGAGTACCAAGATCGGAATAAACACCACAACTGTTGTCAGTGCTGAACCAAGAATCGGAGCCCAAACCTGTCTCGCGCCCCAATAGGCTGCTTTCATGGTCTGAACACCAGACTGTTTCAATCGATAGATGTTCTCAAGACTGACGATTGATGCATCAACAACCATCCCCACAGCAAACGCGAGACCAGCAAGCGAAATCACGTTAATTGATAAGCCAAGTCCAGCGATCACGACAAATGTTGAGATAATAGAAACAGGAATCGCAATCATCACAATGGCTGTGGGGGCCAGAGCGCGTAAGAAGGTTAAAAGAACCACGATCGCCAAAATACCACCGATCATGATGTTGTTTTGAACGAGATCCAGAGCTGAACCAATGTAGACCGTTTCATCATAAACGATCCGCATATCAAGTCCTCGCTCGGCAAGGACGCCGGCATTTAAGGCATCGACTTCTTTCTTCAATCCTTCCAATGTGGTGACCACATTCGATGCGGGCTCTCTCAACACTGCGAACGTGATTGCTGGCTTACCGTTAAGTCGTCTGAAACTGTCAGGCGTTTTGTAACCCAGTTCAATGTCAGCCACATCTGACAACTTCACATTAAAGATTCGACCATTGCGAAGCTCAGTGCGCACCACGAGTTCTTTTGCAGTCTCTGGCGTGTAACTGATGGCCTCGGTACGTAACGTAAAGCTCCGATTCCCTTCGGTGATCTCTCCGGCCGTTACTTCAGCAGATGATGCTCGTATTGCATCCGCAATTTCGGCAACCGACAATCCAAACTCAGCAACACGGTCCATATCGAGAGCAATGCGAATCTCACGTGCCGCACCGCCTCTCGATGTGACTTCAGAGACCCCTTGAATACGGCTTAGTGGCTCGATAATTACCGTATCAACAAACTCACCAAGCGTATCGATGTCGACATTAACACCGTCTTGGGCTACCAAAGCCATCCGCGCAATCGGAGAATCATCCGAGTTGGACGTCCTCACCTCAGGCTGTTTTGCATCACTTGGCAATCCTGAAACGCGGGCCAATTGACCCAAGAGTTTCACCAAGGCTGCATCCATATCCTGGCCCACGCCGTAGGTCAACGTCACTCGAGCTTGTCCCCGGCGGCTATCGCTCTCGACGCTTTGTACACCTGAGAGACCTGTTAATTCACGTTCAAGACGAAGTACGACCTCTTGTTCTACATCTTTGGGAGATGCACCGGGCCAACTCACGCGCACCTGAAGGACCGGCTTATCGATATCAGGTGTCATTTGGATTGGAATCGTTTGGAGCGAGGCCACCCCAAATAAAATCATCGAGAGAACAATCGCCAAAACCGCGATCGGGTGCGCAATCGCACCACGAATCAATCCATTCACGATTGACCCCCAGCCACACTTACTTCCTGGCCTTTACGTAACCCTTCCTGCCCTTGGGTCACAACAAGATCACCAGCTTTGACACCTTTGACCACAGCAATCCGGTTACCAACGCCCGCACCCAATTCAATTCGTCGCGGCTCAGCTTTACCATCAACGATTAATACAACACGATGCCCCTCTTTACTTGGGATCACAGCGTCTTTCAAAATGGTCACTTGCTCAGACATCTGACCGATCGGCAATTCGAGGTCAATCGACTCGCCCAGTACCAAATTCGCTTCTGGTGGGCTAACGAACTGTAAGCGGATTACGCGCGAACCAGTTCGTTGATTCTGTTCTGCAATCAGCGCTCGCACTTTCAGGTCGTAAGATGTCTTTCGAAGCTGCCCGGAAACGATCTGTCCCACTGACATCGAATTGTAGGCTTCAGGTCGTACTTCAGCCTCGATCTCGACCCCAAAATTGGGTAGAAGCCTGAACAACTGATCACCCGGCTTCACGTATTGGCCTTCAGTGACGCTCACATCAATTACGCGACCTGCAGCGTTTGCTGTAACACGCGTATGCTTCAACTGACGTTCAATATCAGCGATTTCGATATTGAGATCTTCAAGATCATATGTTGTCTTCACAATATCACTCTGCGTCTGAATCACGTTCAATTCAGCTTGTTCGGTCGCATCACGAGTTAACAAGTCTTTTGTGTTCAAGCTCTTCGCTCGCGCGAGCTGTTGCTCTCGAACAGTTTTCCGTTGCTTTAATAAATCTAGGTGCGCGGTCAGGTACGTTTTACGTGCTTTCAGGCTCTTCAGTTGATTCCGAATTTCCGTATCGTCAAGCCGTGCAAGCTCTTCACCGGCTTTCACTGAGTCGCCTACCCGAACATTCATGGTCGCTACTGATTCAGAGACTTCAGCAGATAGGGTGAACACTTCGCCAGCAACAACTCGTCCGGTGACAGCAGTCCCAGTTTGAACCTGACTACTCATCGCCTCATCGACGTAAACGGGAACGCCAGCTGCCATCAACGACTGCGAGAGAGCTAAAGATAAACCAACCAATATGTGACGCATAGTATTCGACTTCTGTAGTAACCTGAGCTTGCTTTATGCGCCTTATTTTGAACAAATAAAAGTCATTTCTAAAAAAAATTTGGAGGCTTCGTGCAATACCTTCACACCATGGTTCGAGTCACTGATCTCGATGCATCATTACGGTTTTATTGTGATGGTTTAGGACTTAAAGAGATCCGTCGTTATGACAGTGAACAAGGACGGTTCACACTTGTTTTTTTAGCGGCAGCAGACGATTTAGATAGCGCTCAAAAAACCAAAGCCCCACTCATTGAGCTCACCTATAACTGGGATCCAGAAGACTATACCGGCGGCCGAAATTTCGGCCATCTGGCCTACCGCGTCGACAATATTTATGCACTCTGCTCACACCTGCAGGATCTTGGGGTCACGATCAATCGCCCACCACGTGATGGACATATGGCATTTGTCAGAAGTCCCGATGGAATCTCTGTTGAACTCTTGCAATCTGGAGACGCGCTACCACCCATGGAACCTTGGGTATCAATGCCAAATACAGGCACTTGGTAAAACCTGATACACTTTTACGATCAATAACAAGGACTTCAATTATGATGAAAAAAATCCTCACAGCTCTCGCGTTTTGTGCCGCATCTTCAGCTTCAATGGCAGGAGGAATTCCTGATCCACTGCGTATTGCAACAGAAGGTGCCTACCCTCCATTCAACGGTGTCGATGCCAATGGAAACCTCATCGGCTTTGACGTTGATATCGCGATGGCTCTGTGTGAAGAGATGAAAGCGAATTGTGAATTAGTCGCTCAAGACTGGGATGGCATTATTCCTGCCCTTGTCGCCAATAAATACGATGCAATCATTGCGTCAATGTCGATCACTGACGAGCGTAAACAAACAATCGATTTCACAAATAAGTATTATTCAAATTATCTGGCTGTTATTGGACCAAAAGGAAAAATCGCTGGCCCTCAAGAGTTATCAGGCAAAACAGTCGGAGCACAGCGCTCAACATTGGCCTCTCAATGGGCTGAAGATAATTTGATGGGACAGGCTGATGTGAAACTGTATGACACACAGACTGCCGCATATGCTGATCTTACAGCAGGCCGTCTTGATGCAATGGTATCCGATATCTATCCTGCGATGGATTGGCTAAACGGCAACTCAGGCTATGAACTTGCCGGCAATAAGATCGACATCAATGACCAAATTGGTATCGGTATTCGTCAAGGTGAGGAAGATCTCAAAGCAGCTTTCAACAAGGCGATCGAAGCAATTCGTGCGAACGGAAAATATGCTGAGATCAACGCGAAATACTTCTCTGCTGACATCTACTAATCAAGTGCGGGGGCGAAAGCTCCCGTCTCTTTCATGGATTCGCTAAGCAAGCTATCGGTCGGTGCGTCTGGCTGGGGTGATGAACTACTCCTCGGCGCATTGATGACAGTCAGTTTAGCGATTGCCTCTGTTGCCGTCGGACTTCTGATTGGCGGCAAACTCGCCTTCTTAAAGATACAACCTAATAAACCACTTCGTGGCATCGCCCATGGCGTCACTCTGTTATTTCGTGGAACGCCTGAATTTTTGGTGATCTTAGTGGTATTTTTTGGTCTTGATATACTGATTAACGCATTGCTCGGCGTCATGTCGATCGACCTGACGGTCTCCACGCCAAAATTTTGGGCAGGCGCTCTTGGACTCGGCTTGATCTTTGGTGTTTATGCCTCTGAAGTGTTTAAGGGAGCTTATCTAGCCGTCCCTAAAGGAGTGATCGAGGCATCACGTGCACTCGGACTCTCGCAGATACAAACGGTGAGACAGGTTCATATCCCATTGATGTGGAGATATGCACTGCCGGGGTTAATGAATCTTTGGCTCGTGTTACTCAAAGACACATCGCTGGTCGCAGTCATTGCTTTTGATGAGCTACTACGCACAGCCAAAGTCGCCGGTGAAACAGAGCGCGAGCCCTTTATCTTTTTCTTCGCTGCAGGCGCCCTCTACCTGCTCATGACTTGGTTGAGTGACCGAGCGAAAGGGCGGCTTGAAGATCGCGTCGCTCTGGTAGGTCGAAATTAATGAGCGAAGCAATCTTCAAGAGCATTTATTTTTGGTTTAAAGGGTGGCACTACGACGTCGGTAAATCGGTATGCGGCCCATTTGAATCGATCCTTCCAACATCGATAGGACCTCACTGCCCTCGTCTGATTGATGGCTTTTTCACGACTTTTGAGTTGGTCACTTTGGCTTTAATACTCGCGTTTCTCATCGCTCGCTCGCTCTCAAAGCTTCTCGCGCTCGGTCCTGGTTTCATCCAAAAACCAATAGCCAGCTATGTGTATGTATTCCAGGGGACACCCATCCTCATTCAGTTATGGCTCATCTACTATGGACTTGCTCAATTTGAATTCATCCGAGAGTCAGTTGCATGGCTGTTCTTAGGGAGTGGCTGGTGGGTCGGGCTGATTGTCTTGACGCTCAATTCAGCCGCCTATCAAACGAATATCTTGATTGGTGCGATTCGGAATCTGCCGCTAGGGCAACTGGAAGGTGCTCAATCAATCGGACTCAACGGCCGACAGACCTATCTGAAAATTCTGTTCCCACAAGCGTTACGAGCATCTTGGCCCGCACTCGCCAATGAAGGTATTTTACTTCTCAAAGCCAGTGCGCTCGTCAGTACGATTACAGTTCTTGATTTAATGGGACACGCGAGAACGGTGTTCTCCAGAAGTTACGATTTATGGGTGTATGGCGGAGCAGCGATGTTGTACATTTTATTGACGGCCCTAATGACCTTAATCGCGTTTGTGATCCGCCGGTATTGGTTCCAAAGCTTACCATCCGACCCCTGGTTTAAAGGGATTTCGCGGTAAGTATTAGTTTCGGTATGCAGCCTTCGCCTCGGCTTCATCGACCTCAAGCACACCACCCTTAGCGGCATCACGCTCATGCTGGACGATGTCACGTGCATCCCACGGATAATCAACCCATACATCTTCGATATCTTTACCGACAAAGACATGGCGGACGGAATCTGGAAATTCTGCTTTTTTCTCTTTTAATTTGTTGTGCATGACAAACACACCAATTTCAGCAGGGTTTTCTGTGAGCAGTTCACCAATAGCAAACGCCAACGTAGTGCGCTCATCATCCACTTCATCAACCAACAAAACGCGCTTACCTGTGATCATGTTATTCACACCTTCGACCCATTGGATCTTGTGTGGAACATCCGATGGCGGTTCATCCGGGTGGTAACGAGCAAGAGAAATCGCAATCAGAGGCTTCTCTATATATGTACGCAAAATGCGAGCAGGAATAAATCCGCCGCCGCCGATCGCTAAAATCACATCAAACTGAAAGTCACTTGCGATAATTTTCTCAACGCCATCAGCAATGGTTTGGTGAAGATCCGCATAGGAAAAACGAAGACGGGTGCTCATGAGATTTATCCTGGCAAAAAGTTAGTTTATCACTGAGCAGTCGAGATATTCGACTGAGAAATCGAATCTCTAACCTGACCCAAACTCTTAACAAGCGCTGTCACTCGATCACGCTCTTGGATAAGATACGTCTTCCGTTCTTCATGCGTTTCACCGGTTGGTTTAAATTCGGTCAGCCACTCAGCGGCGCGCTGCAACTCATCATCAATCTGTTGCTGCATTGTTCCTGACACCCTATCCCGGGTATCAACGAGCGTATCGGTGACAAGCTTCAGCTCACTCATTTGGTAGGTGATTTCTCCAAACAGTCGTTCTTCAATCTTCGCCTCACTCTCTGGCAACCACATTGAAACGATAGATCCAACTACCAGTGCGAGACCAAAAATTATCCCCATTCGGCGAATCGACATCGTTTGTCCCCTTACCTAATTCAAGAAGTGCGTTACACTACCGGAAAACAACCCCACTACAAATTGGAAATCATTTCTATGTCGAATGACCTCCGTGAAGCGGCCCTCCGGTATCACCGCGCTGAGCCAGCTGGAAAATTAGAGATCACACCAACTAAACCCATGGCTACGCAGCGTGATTTAGCTCTCGCTTACAGTCCTGGAGTTGCTTACGCGTGTACGGAAATTGCAGAAGACCCGAGCAAAGCTGCTGAGCTCACTGCTCGAGGTAACATGGTCGCTGTGATCACCAACGGCACCGCTGTTCTTGGTCTTGGTGCGATTGGGCCTCTGGCGTCCAAACCAGTCATGGAAGGAAAGTCGGTCCTTTTTAAAAAATTCGCCAACATAAACTCAATCGATATTGAAGTTGATACAACGGATGTTGATCGTTTCTGCGATGTTGTATCGGCACTTGAACCATCATTTGGCGGTATCAATCTCGAGGACATCAAGGCACCTGAATGCTTTGAAATCGAAACACGTCTTCGTGAAAAAATGAATATTCCTGTGTTTCATGATGATCAGCATGGAACCGCAATCGTTGTTGGTGCTGGCATGCTGAATGCCATGCGCTATCTCGGCAAGGATATGAGTGAAATTAAGCTCGTTTGCTCAGGTGCAGGGGCTGCAGCACTTGCCTGTTTAAATATGCTCAAAACACTTGGCGTCAAACAAGAAAACATCACAGTGTGTGATCAACATGGCGTGCTTCGCCCTGATCGCGAAGAGCCAATGGACAAGTACAAAGCGCAATATGCCAAAGAAACGAATCTAAAAACGCTGAAAGAAGCGCTGGTTGATGCCGATGCATTTCTTGGCCTTTCAGTCCCTGGTGTTATCAACCAAGACGACGTCAAGACGATGGCGGACCGTCCAGTGATTTTTGCATTGGCCAATCCAACGCCTGAGATCATGCCTGAATTGGTCAAAGAGGTCCGTCCTGATGCGATAATCGCGACAGGCCGGTCTGACTACCCGAACCAGGTTAATAACGTTCTCTGCTTCCCATTTTTATTCCGTGGCGCACTGGATTGCGGCGCCACTGTGATCAACGAAGAAATGAAGGCAGCATGTGCCGAAGCAATTGCTGCAATGGTGCATACCCCACCGTCTGATGAGGTATTGAGTACCTATCAGGGGGAGCAACTGACTTTTGGCCCTGAATACCTCATTCCAAAGCCATTCGATCCTCGCTTGATCATGGAAATTCCTCCGGGGGTCGCTAAAGCCGCCAACGAATCGGGTGTCGCGATGCGCCCAATCGAAGATTTGGAAGCCTATCGCGATGACTTAAGCCGCTTTGTATTCCGCTCAGGCATGCTGATGAAGCCAATGTTTGAAGCTGCTCGCGCAACCAAGCGTCGCCTGGTGCTCGCTGAGGGTGAAGGTGGAAAAATGCTGCAGGCGTGCCAGTTGATCGTTTCAGAACAGCTCGCTGACGTCACCCTCGTTGGTCGACGCAATGTGATTGAAGAAAAGATCAAGTCGATGGGGCTTTCAATCGAGGCTGATAAAGACTTCTTAATCGTCGACAACCTCGATGATGAAGTCGTTACCCAGATTGGCGAGGAATATCATGCTCTGATGTCTCGACAAGGAATGACACCTAAGGCTGCGCAAACACGCGTCCGCGCAAATACGACTGTGGTCGCTTCAATGATGCTCCATCGCGGTGATGCAGATGCAATGCTTTGCGGAACATTCGGGACCTATGGCAAACACCTCCAGCTCGCTGAAGAGATTATTGGACGTAAGAAAGGATCACCTGTCGTTGGTGCTTTGACAGTTTTGATTCTGCCGCAAGGAACAATTTTCCTAACCGATACACATGTGAACTTTGATCCAACAGCAGAACAGCTATGCGAGCTCGGTAAACTGGCCGCAGACGAAATCCGTCGATTTGGAATTCAGCCGAAGGCGGCGTTCCTATCGCATTCAAACTTTGGTTCATCAAATACGCCATCTGCGAAGAAGGTACGTGAAGCGACTGCGATGTTCATGGAGCGCTACCCGGACATCGAAGCCGATGGTGAAATGCATGCAGATGCTGCTCTTGATGAGAAGGTTCGTCTCGACCTCCTTCCAGATAGCAAGCTGACTGGCACTGCCAACTTGTTGATTTGTCCAAACCTTGACTCAGCAAATATCGCGAGAAATCTGCTGAAAGTCTTAGGTAACGGCGTAACCGTTGGACCATTACTGCTGGGACTTGATAAGGAAGCACACGTTGCAACCGCATCAAACTCACCACGTGGAATTTTCAATATGGCTGCTGTCGCACTGGCTAACGTGAATCGTAACGACGATTAAGCGCGCAGACTCGCGACTGAAAACCCGAGCCTTACCCGCTCGGGTTTTTTTATGCTAATTCTTCGACTAAAAAGTCAATTAACGCGCGTGTCTTGAGTGGCAAATGACGACCGTGAGGAAATACCGCATACAGTTTTCGTTCAGGGAATACTTGGTAGTCAGGAAGAACTTCACGTAACTGCCCATCCTCAATTTCTGTTTCAACCATAAAGCGAGGGAGCAAAATAAGGCCTTGGCCTGCTCGTGCAAATGACACCATCATTTGATCGTTATTTGTCGAAAGCTTTGCTTGCGTGACAACCTGCACCGGCTCTTCATTCCCACGCTGCAGCTTTAAACGTTGCATCACCCGCTCCGAGGCATAGTGAACGAACGGAATATGAGCAAGGTCTTCCGGCGTTTTTGGGGCTCCGTATTCTGCGAGTAATATCGGCGCACCAACGAGAACCATCGGGACATCCGATAACCGCCGCGCCACCAGAGACGAATCTTCTAGATGACCGATCCGGATCGCTAAATCAAACCCCTCACCTACCAGATCAACGAACCGATCTGACAGCTCAACATGCAAATTGATACCTGGATGATGCGATGCAAATGAGGTCAGTGGCTCTTTAAGGACACGTTGAGCAAGTGCGACGGGAGCAGAGATACGAAGAGATCCCTCTGGCTTCGCTTTTCGACCAGCGAGCATTTCACCCACTTCTTCGATGCCCTCCACCAAAGGAGCTGATCGCTCAAAGAGGAATGAGCCTTCGTCAGTTAGACTCAGTTGACGCGTGGTTCGGTGGAATAGTCGGACACCGAGATCATTTTCCAAGCGCTGAACTTGTTTACTGACTGCCGAGCCAGTCATTCCAAGTCGACGTGCTGCTTCCGCAAAGCTTCCATGACGGGCGACTGCGACAAAAATAGGAACGCGCGATAAACGATCCATAACCTCTCCACCAAACACACAATTAATGTAGGTTATTAGTTCCAAAATAGAATTAAACAAGTGCGTTAACGCATAATTTAATTCCATCGGTTTCGCAGTCATCATTGATCCAACATGAAACACAGGAGACAACCATGTTCAATCAAGCATTTGGAATGACGATTACACGCATTGCCCTCGGGATCATTTTGTTTGCACACGGCTACATTTTGAAAGTCGAGACATTTACAATTGGAGGGACCGTTGGATTTTTTGAAAGCATTGGACTTCCGGCAATCGCTGCATACCTTGTCATCACAGGAGAGATCCTTGGAGGCATTGCCCTTATCCTTGGCGCTTTCACGCGTTTAGCGGCATGGCTTTCGCTGCCCATACTAATTGGTGCGACCTGGATGCATCTCGGGAACAGCTGGGTATTTTCAGCTGAAGGTGGCGGCTGGGAATTCCCTCTCTTGCTCGTTGCTCTTACGTTGAGCGTTGGCTTTGGGGGTGCAGGTAAATATGCAATCGATAATCTTGATTGGATGACTCAGTGGTCTTTCAGCCGAGAGAGTGACCTTGAGCCAACCGCTTAATTTGATGGGTGATCGCTTAGCGTTGCTAGGCGATCAGTTCGCTTCCTGTTCACATTGCGCCCGAATCACATATTGCTCTCGCACGTTATTACCCATGTAGATCAAATGCTGACCGTGTAAACGTAGCGACTCCCCATTTAATCCATAACCAACAAAATAGGGAGAATCGTGTTCTTTCCAAGCTTCATAATCGGAGAGCCAAAACACGCGTTCTTCATCATCTGAGACCATGACCACATGATTTTCATAAATGCGTTGCTGATAGCGCGAGCCCTCGGGAAACACATCTTCCTCAGAACTCACTCTTAATCGAAATGCGACGGGATCACGCTGCTCGACGAACCCATCAGCATTGAGACGCATTGCGAGCGTCTCCCTACAGTTATAGGTTTCATTCTTGCCGTCCGCATCGGCGGCTGGCGACCAAATCACCAAACACAAACTCAACAACAGCCCCCCCTTCCTTGTCCGTTTAGGAAGGCCATCAACTGGCATCACATCTGACATGACATAAGGGGCTTTAGTGATCACGGCTGACTCTTCCAAGGGCTTCAACCCAATCGAGCATATTTGGCAAACACACCGTCTTCAGGTCATATTTCCGCAGAATTTCTTCGCGGGCAGCCTTACCCATCGCCGCTCTCTTCTCTGGATTATCAAGCAACAGAGAAATGTTATCGACTAACTGTTTCTGGTCAAAAAATGGGGTTAATACACCAGTCTTGTCATGCTGAATAAATTCCTGAACTGGCGCTGTATCACTGGCCACGATCGCGCACTCGACACTCATCGCCTCGAGCAAGCTCCAACTCAATACGAATGGATACGTCAGATAGACATGCACTGAACTGATCTGTAGTACCTGGGTAAACTGGAACCGTGAAAGGGTGCCGACAAAATGAACTCGCGCCCAATCATCAGGAGCAATCTGACCATGTACTTCGTCTAAAAATATCTGCTTCCAAGTCTTGCCATCTGGCGCTCTTTTTCCGTAGCTCACACCATCAGCGCCCACAATCACGACCTGAGCATTTGGGCGCGACTTCAAAATTTGAGGTAGCGCACGCATGAACACGTGATATCCCCGATATGGCTCGAGATTTCGGTTAACAAATGTGATCACTTCATCGGACTGACGAAGGGTCAGCTCGGAATTCACTTCGAACGTCACATTCAAGTTTGGAGCGATACGTTGTGTGTCGATCCCATCGTGGATCACAGAAATTTTTGAACGAAAAGTTTCTGGAAAGGTATTTGCTTGAAACTCAGTTGGAGATACTGCCGCATCCGCAATATCAAAATGCAGCTGGTTATTAACGTTTTTTAGCCTCAGCCTGCAGACGTTACCCGGATCTGTATTAATGAACTCTGGATCAAAATTCACATCATTACCGGTTTCGCTATAGTGCAGCTCACAGTAAAGACCGAGCTTCGCTTCAGGCCAAACGTCTTTGACAAATAGGCTTTCGCCCCAGCCTGGATGAGCGAGCACAATATCCGGAGTGAATCCGTCGTCACGCATTTGCAGGCATTTGCGAAATACCGCATCACCGCGAATCGTTTTTGATTCCAAGTCCAAAAGCCAAGGATGAATACCTTTCGCATTACCACGCGCTGGAGCATAGGAGTGCAAATGCACCCCCGACCACTCAGCCGGAACATCTTTCCTCAGGACGAGCGCGTGAACTTCATGTTCACGCTCGACAAGAGCAGGAGCCAGGTGCAAAAACTGACCCGGAAAATTTTGATGAAGCATCAAGATTTTCACAGGTCTATTTACCGAGCATCTGCCAAAAGCGAATTAATTGATTCAGCAACCGGGCGCACAGGAAGTAACATTTCTTCCTCTTCAAGATTCAAATCTTGGATATTCAACAACCCAAGAGTACTTAGTAATCGGTAACTACCGATCCGCGCTTCAATCATGGCATTTACTTTATTCGATAATATCCCGAAATACTCAACTTCCGCGTCAAGAACAGCCAATGCCGTCTCTTTACCTGAATCGCGAAGTCGTTTCCGTCCTTCCATTACCGATCGCGCGGTTTGTGTCGCTCCCTCCAACAGTTCTTGGCGCTCCAATCCTTTTTGATATTGGTTCCAAGCAAGACGAACAGACTCAAGTGTCCGGTTACGCGTATTCCGTTGTAGCTCAACCGCTTCTAGCTGGTCGTATTCAGCGGCCTCGACAAGATTCACATCCTCACCACCGTTATACCAATTCCAGCTTGTAGTCAGAAGAATGGTCTTTTCTTCTTTTTCATACAATCCGGCAGCATCGCGATCTTTGTTATAGGTCATCGACAAATCAAAGCTAGGACCAAAATCAGCTTCCTCAAGCTTGATCGATGATTCAGCTTTCTCGGCTGATAATTGAGCTGCCAACAAACGAGGATTATTTTCAATCGCTACTTCAATTGCCTGCTCGAGTGACTCAGGCATTTGTGCCTGATAGGTCTGAAGATCCTGCAACAAATTCAGGTCTGGCGTCTTGCCAAAAACCTGTTCGTACGTTGCCAAGGCATCGCGCATGTCCTGTTCGTAAACCACCCGACGTTCGCGCACGACTTGTAGTCGAGTTGATGCCTGCATCTCATCAACAACAACGCCCCCACCCATCTGAACGCGTTTCCGTTCAAGGTCAAGCTGACGCTGGGTTGTTTCTTCGTTAATCGTCGCCAAGCGAATCAGGACGTAATTCTTTAGAACCTGCAAATACGACACGACCGCCTCGAGCAATACTTCTTGAGATGTCGCGCTATATTCGGCACGTTTAATATCGAGCGATAAATCAGCCATATCAACGGTCGCTTGTGTTCGCCCACCGCTGTAGAGATTCTGATTAACGCTCAAACTCCATTTCTTACGTGTTAGATCGGTTTTACTTGGGTCTCCGGGATCGGTCCCGTTGTAGTTTGTCGTCGTAATTTCTTCAGGACCGATATCACCAGTCAGGTCTACCTTTGGATACCAACCAGACTGCGCTGCACGTTGCCTTGCATCGGCTGCTTTTACGGCAAAATCACTGGCACGAAGGAGTGGATTACTCTCTCTCAGATAGAGGAGCTCAGACTGTAAATCAGCAGCCATAAGTGACGGTGCAGCGATACTTGTACACAACAGTGCCACACTGGCCTTAAGTGGAAACCTCTTCATTTAAACCTCTCTCCGAGAAATCATCTTCAATCTATAACTCACGTAACGCCTCATCCTTTAACTTCATCACTGGCCGTAAGAGTGACCAGAGTATGGTTTGTGTATCGACCTTGATGTCCACTTCACCGGTCATCCCTGGGGAAATCGGATACACGCCTGGTTCATCGCCTACCCATGTCTTTTCAGTACTGACAACAATGCGATAGAACTGCTCATCATTTTTGGTCGTATCCGTATCCGCCGCGATCTCAGAAACTTCACCAATCAAACCACCGTACCGAAAGAAATCATACGTGGAAATTTTAACCAATACTTCCTGTCCAATATGAACATACCCCCGATTGGCTGGGCTAATCTTAACCTCGATGACCAACTCGTCTTTCAAAGGCACGACTTCCATAATAGGTTCCCCGGGCTTCACGACATTACCCGGAGCCTGGAATCTCAAGTTTTTGACGACACCATCAATGGGCGCCCGAACCATCGAACGATCGTCTTGCTCATCAGCACGGTTTAATTCCTCCGACAAACTCGCGATACGACGCTCATAGTCGCTGATCTCATTAGCCGCTTCGCGCTTGAACCGCGCTTCTTCTTGGTTCCTTCGAGCGATTGATTCTTTGATCGCTTCCTCAGCACCAATAGCTGACTGCTTAAGTTGTGCGATCTGTCCCACGATAGATTCAACACTAGGGATGATGTCCTCCTCGATTAAACAGTGTTGGATCTCTCCACCATTACGTTCGCTCTGAATCAACTTGGCCATCTTTTGTTCCCTGCCATTGGTATTGACGGCGTCATCATGCTCAAAAGCATCGGTGTTTACACTAACGCTCAGTTGACGATAACATTCGCTCTAAATCAACTCGGCCATCTTTTGATCCCTGCCATTGGTATTGACGGCTGCATCAAAGTCCTCTTGAACCGCGAGGCCGTACTCCTCCTCCTTCTCCC
>OBAL01000024.1_pt1 | contig 32062 bp, 33 predicted proteins | sample 1516331 | NCBI WGS metagenome assembly OBAL01 (sample SAMEA3275603, study PRJEB22092) | marine metagenome | biome: ENVO:00000038, "LAGOON"; feature: ENVO:00002042, "SURFACE WATER"; material: ENVO:00002019, "BRACKISH WATER" | collected 2014-06-21T13:56:00+00 | depth 0 m
ATTTATTGCCTTCGGATATCCAGTTAACAGAAGCTGAAATTGGCCTTATTGGTCAAACGCGAGCACAGTTTCGACTGAAAGATGTGCTTGCTGAGCAAGCTGAAAGTTATGATTTTGTTTTGATTGACTGCCCACCAGCCTTGAGTATGTTAACCATTAACGGATTGATTGCTGCTGATGGTGTCATTGTTCCAGTGCAATGTGAGTTCTTTGCGCTCGAGGGGATTGCTGCATTAATCGAGACTATTGATCAAGTTCGTGGGAGCCACAACCCAGAATTAGTTATTGATGGCGTTCTTCGCACGATGTATGACCCGCGAACCAGTTTGACTCGTCAAGTGTCTCAGCAGCTCGAACAATTTTTTGGGGAACAAGTGTTTAAGACGGTAATACCTAGAAATGTCCGGTTGGCAGAAGCGCCGAGCCATGGATTGCCAGTACTTCGATATGATCGTCTATCAAAAGGCGCTTTGTCATATCTAGCACTAGCATCTGAATTACGTAAACGACTCAAATTGAAAAAAGCAGCATGACTCAAAAAAAACGCGGACTTGGATTCAACCCACTTTTAGGCCTCGATCAGTCGACAGTTGATGCTGTTCTTAATAAAGATCAAGCAGCGCAAAGTACAAAGCAGCCGCTGGATTCAACAGGCTTAATGAAGCTTCCTGTTGAAAAAATAATTCCTAATCCTTTTCAACCTCGTACCCGTTTTAGTGAACTTGAGCTCGATGAATTAGCTGATTCGATTCGGCAACATGGCGTCATGCAACCAGTTGTCGTTCGCCAAACAGTTCGGGGTTATGAACTAATCGCAGGTGAGCGTCGATGGCGAGCAAGTCAACGCGCTGGCATTACAGAAATCCCAGCTATTGCCCGCGATCTTGATGATCAACAAGTTGCTGCTTTAGCGTTAATTGAAAATATTCAACGAGAGCAACTAACGGCCATTGAGCAAGCGCGAGCGCTCGCTCGAATGCGCGATCAATTTTCAATGGATCAAACAGCGCTGGCGACAATGATCTCATCAAGTCGTTCAAATGTAGCTAATTTGCTTCGGTTGTTAAATCTTGCTCAGAGCGTACAAACGATGCTGGAAGATGGCCGTATAGAAATGGGTCATGCACGTGCGCTGTTACCGTTGCCCGAAAGCATGCAGCAGAAAACAGCTGAGGATGTTTTAAAGTCTCAGTTGTCGGTTAGGCAGACAGAAACGTTAGTCAAGCGCTTACTGGCTGACGATACGTCTCCCGAGAAATCAGAGGGTAAAGATCCAGATGTGGGTCGGCTGGAGGCGAAACTGTCCGACCGCCTCGGGGCCACGGTTCAGATTAAAGCCAAGAGTGGTGGAAAAGGTCATATCGTTATTGAATATGGGTCGCTTGATATTCTTGATGGCATCGTCGCTCGCTTAAAAGCGAAAGACTAGAACACAAGACCTTCGCCTTAGTTTTTATGATTGTCATTGATCCGACACATTGGACTGCATATACTCCCGCGGTTAAAGGATGACTCTTTTTCCAACGAATCATCCGGCGGTCATTGTTTTTTTGATTCAAGCCGCCATAACGGTTGGAGCCTCGGTCATCGGATACGTAGTTTTAAGCCCGTTGCATGCATTAAGCGTGATAGTGGGAGGAAGCGTTGCGATTGTTCCGCAGAGCCTTTTTGGGTTTTGGGTATTTAGGCAACGTGGAGCGCGCAATGCGCGCGTAATAGCCAAGAACCTGTTTGTAGGTGAAGGGCTTAAATTAAGTACGACTGCAGCTTTGTTTGCTTTGGTTTGGATAAACTCCGATCCTTTAGAAGCCTCTGCAGTACTTGCCGGGTTCGTTATAACGGTCCTGGTTGGACAATTGAGTCTCCCCCTGATTTTGGGTGGGACACGAACACATTAATTGGAAACAGTAATGGCGCTTCAAAACCCAACACCATCTGAGTACATTCAGCATCACCTGACGAATCTCACGTATGGATATCACCCTGAAAACGGTTGGTCGTTTGCACATGGTGCAAAGGAAGCCTCAGAAATGGGGTTCATGGCTATACACGTCGACACCATGGCGTGGTCTGTAGGTTTAGGAATCTTATTTTGTTGGTTATTCCGTGTTGGGGCAAAAGCTGCACATGCCGGTGTTCCAACAGGTGTGCTCAACTTTGTCGAATTGATGGTTGAGTTTGTTGATAAGTCAGTTAAAGAAACGTTCCACGGTAAGAGTAATCTCATCGCACCTTTGGCTTTGACCATCTGTTGCTGGATCTTCCTAATGAACTTGATGGATTTAGTTCCAGTCGATCTGGTTCCTTATTTATTCATGATCGCTGGCGTTGAGTATATGAAGATCGTACCAACCACAGATGTAAATGCGACTCTTGGAATGTCGATCGGCGTGTTTTTACTGATCATTTTCTATTCGATTAAAATTAAGGGTGTGGGCGGATTCGTCGGCGAACTCACATTACAGCCATTCGGGAAATGGATGATTCCCTTTAACTTCTTGCTTGAAGGCGTTGGTCTGATCGCAAAACCAATTTCATTGGCTCTTCGACTGTTCGGTAACTTGTACGCCGGCGAGCTGATTTTCATTTTGATTGCATTGTTGCCGTTTTACTTGCAGTGGTTCTTGTCTGTTCCTTGGGCAATCTTCCACATTCTTGTGATCGTGCTTCAGGCATTCATTTTCATGATGCTTACGATTGTTTATCTCTCGATGGCTCACGAGCATCACTAATATAACGATTTAATTTTAACGTCCTTTAATTGGAGGAAATATGGAAACTGTAGTTGGAATGACCGCGATTGCCGTAGCGCTGCTGATCGGTATGGGTGCACTGGGTACTGCGATTGGATTCGGTATCCTTGGCGGTAAGTTCTTGGAAGGCGCCGCGCGTCAGCCAGAAATGGTCCCAATGTTGCAGGTGAAGATGTTCATCGTTGCGGGTCTTCTTGACGCGGTGACAATGATCGGTGTTGGTATTGCGCTGTTCTTCACGTTTGCGAATCCGTTCGTGGCACAGGTTTAAGACGTCCCGATCCTTTGGATGATTTAACCGACCGCGAGGTGTAATTGTGAATTTAAACCTGACCCTTATAGGGCAGCTCATCGCATTTACGATCTTTGTCATCTTCTGTATGAAGTATGTTTGGCCTCCAATTTCTGGGGCCCTGGCTGAACGCCAGAAGAAGATCGCAGAAGGCCTTGATGCTGCTGACAAAGCGGCTCGTGAACTTGAAAACGCAAAGTCTCAGATCGAAGATGAACTGAAGCAAGCGCGTACGCAAGTTACAGAGCTGTTAGAGCAGGCGAACAAGAGATCGTCACAGATCGTTGAAGAAGCACAAGATAAGGCTAGAGCAGAAGCTGAAAAAATAATGGCGTCCGCTCAAGCCCAAATCGCTCAAGATGCAGCCCAAGCCCGTGAGGCATTGCGTGCTGATGTCGCAAAACTGGCAGTTGTCGGTGCAGAGCGAGTGTTAGGAGCGACTGTCGATCAGGCTGCGCATAAGAAGTTGTTAGCCGAGCTGGCTGACGAGCTCTAAGGAGGCGACTGATGGCAGAACTCACCACGATCGCCCGACCTTACGCGAAGGCGATATTTGCTCATGCGGCAGCGGCTAAAGCCGAAGCTGCTTGGAGTGCGTTTTTGCAAAAAGCCGCTGTGATCGCCGCTGATGAAGCGATGGTTCAAGTTCTCAAGAATCCAGCCGTAAAAGGCGATGCAAAATGCGCGATTCTTGCTGACTTGACCAAAGACGTGACAGTAGATGGTGCAGACGCACTCATGGAGGCGTTGGCGTATTACGGACGTCTTCTGGCGCTACCTGTAATTTCGAAAGAATTTGAAACCCTGTTAGCACAAGGCCAACAAGCTTTGGAAGTGACGATTACTAGCGCATTTCCGCTGGCTGCTGATGAGGTTCAACTTCTGGAATCTAAGTTGCAAGCGCGACATGCGGGCAAATCTATTCGTGTTGAGACTGCCGTAGATCAATCGTTGATTGGCGGTTTCGAAATTCGATCGAGTGACACTGTAATTGACGCAACGGTACGCGGACGGCTATCAAAAATAGCCGAATCCCTGACCGCTTAAGCAAAGAGAATTTGAAAGGAAAGTTTCATGGATCAATTGAATCCTTCTGAGATCAGCGAACTGATCAAACAGCGAATTGCGAAAGCAGATATCGCTGTATCAGCAAAAAATGAAGGAACGATCGTATCCGTTTCAGACGGTATCGTTCGTATCTATGGCCTTGCCGACGTGATGTACGGTGAGATGATTGAATTTGACGGTGGTGTCTATGGTATGGCACTTAACCTCGAACGCGACTCTGTGGGCGCCGTCGTACTCGGCGACTACCAGAAGCTTGCTGAAGGGCAGACCGCTCGTTGTACCGGTCGCATTTTGGAAGTGCCGGTAGGAAATGGCCTCCTGGGCCGCGTTGTTGATGCACTCGGCACTCCAATCGACGGTAAAGGTGACGTTGAGTCTGACGGTACGGATGCGATTGAGAAAGTTGCTCCCGGCGTTATCGCGCGTCAATCAGTTGACCAGCCGGTTCAAACAGGCCTGAAGGCAATTGATGCCATGGTTCCAATCGGTCGCGGTCAGCGCGAGTTGATTATTGGCGACCGTCAAACTGGTAAAACTGCCGTCGCGATTGACGCAATCATTAACCAAAAAGGTACCGGCGTAAAATGTATCTATGTTGCGATCGGTCAAAAGCAGTCATCGATTGCATCAGTCGTACGTAAGCTTGAAGAACACGGTGCAATGGATCACACGATCATCGTTGCGGCGGGCGCTGCCGATCCTGCGGCAATGCAGTTCTTGGCACCGTTCTCAGGTTGCACCATGGGTGAATATTTCCGTGATCGTGGTGAAGACGCATTGATCGTTTATGATGATCTGTCAAAACAAGCGGTTGCTTATCGTCAAATTTCACTATTGCTACGTCGTCCGCCAGGACGAGAAGCATATCCAGGTGACGTTTTCTATTTGCATTCGCGTCTGCTTGAGCGTGCGGCGCGAGTGAATCCTGATTATGTTGAGCAATTCACTGGTGGCAAAGTGAAGGGAAAGACCGGTTCATTGACCGCACTTCCAATCATTGAAACGCAGGCCGGGGACGTTTCTGCATTCGTACCAACCAACGTAATTTCGATTACCGACGGTCAGATCTTCCTTGAGACCAACCTATTTAACTCTGGTATTCGTCCAGCGATGAATGCAGGTATCTCGGTTTCTCGAGTGGGTGGTGCGGCCCAGACTAAGATCGTTAAGAAGCTTGGCGGCGGTATTCGTCTCGCACTTGCTCAGTATCGTGAATTAGCAGCATTTGCTCAGTTCGCATCGGATCTTGATGATGCCACGCGGAAGCAACTTGAGCACGGTCAGCGGGTAACCGAGTTGATGAAGCAGAAGCAATACAGCCCTCAATCAGTTGCGGAAATGGGTCTTGTCTTGTTCGTTGCGAACGAAGGCTTCCTAGATGATGTTGATGTGACAAAGGTTGTCGCGTTTGAAGCAGCGCTGCTTGACTACTTTAATTCCGAGCACGCGGCACTGCGTGACGAAATCAATGAGTCGGGCAACTACAACGACGATATCGCGGCGAAGCTCAAAGCTTGTGTCGAATCTTTCAAATCATCGCGGACCTATTAAGGCCGGGTAACAAGAAAGGGGCACAGAATGGCAGTCGGAAAGGAAATTCGCACCCAGATCGGAAGCATTAAAAACACTCAGAAGATTACGAGTGCGATGCAGCTGGTTGCGGCCTCAAAGATGCGTAAAGCCCAGGAGCGTATGGGGGCAACTCGCCCATACGCGGATCGTATTCTGGAAGTCATTGGCCACTTGGCTTATGCAAACCCAGAATATAATCACTTGTACCTGGATGAGCGTGAAGTAAAGCGCGTAGGTTATATCGTCGTTTCCACAGACCGTGGTTTATGCGGTGGATTAAACGCGAACCTATTTAAAAAAGTAGTCGCTGAACTCGGTGCGCATCATGGAAATGGTGTGGAAGTTGATTTGGCAGTTATTGGATCAAAAGCCCTTGGTTTCTTCCGCAGTTTCGGCGGAAATGTTGTCGCAACCGCGGGGCAAGTTGGAGATCAGCCAACAGTTGCGGATCTGATCGGAAGCGTCAAAGTGATGATGGATGCTTATGAAGAAGGCAAAATCGATCGCTTGCACGTGGTTTACAACCACTTTGTGAATACGATGACGCAGAAGCCAACGGTTCAACAACTGTTACCGCTTGCTAAAGACCAGCAGGATGATCTGTCTGCAAATATGGGCACGCATTGGGATTATATTTATGAGCCTGATGCACGTGAAGTGTTGGATGCTTTGCTCATCCGCTACGTTGAATCGCTGGTGTACCAATCAGTGGTCGAAAACTTAGCATGTGAGCAGGCAGCTCGAATGGTTGCGATGAAAGCTGCAACAGATAATGCAGGTCAGTTAATTGACGATCTTGAGTTGGTATACAACAAAGCGCGTCAGGCAGCGATTACACAAGAAATTTCAGAAATTGTTGGCGGTGCTGCGGCACTGTAAAAACGGATTGTTTTAGGAGAAATACGATGAGTAGCGGAAAGATTGTCCAAATCATCGGCGCGGTCATTGACGTTGAATTCCCGCGTGAGTCAGTTCCTCAGGTTTATGATGCGCTGAACGTTGAAGGGAAGCCGATTGTTCTTGAGGTACAACAGCAACTCGGTGATGGAATCGTTCGCACGATCGCAATGGGTTCCACAGAAGGTTTGTCACGTGGATTAGAAGTGACAAACACACACGCAGCCATTTCAGTCCCAGTGGGTACTGAAACCCTCGGCCGGATTATGGACGTTTTGGGCAACCCAATCGATGAAAAGGGTGATATTGGCGAAAAAGCCCGTATGCCAATTCACCGCACAGCGCCAACGTTTGCTGAGCAATCTGCGTCGACAGAACTTCTCGAAACAGGTATTAAAGTTATCGACTTGGTCGCACCATTTGCAAAAGGCGGTAAAGTCGGCCTATTCGGTGGTGCGGGTGTTGGTAAGACCGTCAACATGATGGAGCTTATCCGTAACATTGCAATCGAGCACTCGGGTTATTCAGTATTCGCTGGTGTTGGCGAGCGTACTCGTGAGGGTAACGACTTCTATCATGAGATGACTGAGTCGAACGTTCTCGACAAAGTATCCCTCGTCTATGGTCAGATGAATGAGCCACCAGGAAACCGTTTACGCGTGGCGTTGACCGGTTTGACCATGGCGGAGCATTTCCGCGACGAAGGCCGTGACGTTCTTTTGTTCGTCGATAACATTTATCGTTACACACTGGCTGGTACAGAGGTGTCGGCACTCTTGGGTCGTATGCCTTCGGCAGTAGGTTATCAGCCAACGTTGGCAGAAGAGATGGGTGTTCTTCAGGAGCGGATTACATCTACGAAAACCGGGTCGATCACATCGATCCAAGCGGTATATGTCCCTGCTGATGACTTGACCGATCCTTCCCCGGCTACAACATTTGCTCACTTGGATGCGACAGTTGTATTGAGCCGAAATATTGCGGCGCTTGGTATCTATCCTGCGGTTGATCCGCTGGATTCAACGTCACGCCAGCTCGATCCGCTTGTTATTGGTCAAGAGCACTATGATGTTGCCCGTAATGTACAGTCGATTCTTCAGCGCTATAAAGAACTGAAAGACATCATTGCGATTCTTGGTATGGATGAATTGTCTGAAGAAGACAAGATGACCGTTTCTCGCGCTCGTAAAATGGAGCGTTTCTTGTCGCAGCCATTCTTCGTTGCTGAAGTATTCACTGGCTCTCCAGGTAAGTATGTTTCATTGAAAGATACGATCCGTGGATTCCAAGGAATCTTGAACGGCGAGTACGACCACCTTCCAGAACAAGCGTTCTATATGGTTGGTGGTATCGACGAAGCAGTTGAGAAGGCGAAGAGTCTCTAAGGGGTTCTCATGGCACATACCATGAAGTGTAAAGTTGTATCAGCTGAGCAATCCCTTTATGAGGGAGAAGTTCAGATGGTCATCGCTTCAGGTGATTTGGGTGATCTCGGTATTACGCCGGGACACGCCCCTTTAATCACCTCGCTAAGACCAGGCCCAGTTCGTCTTGTATTTGAAAGCGGCGAGGATGAATTGTTCTTTGTTTCTGGTGGATTCCTTGAAGTGATTCCATCACAAATCACAATTTTGGCCGATACAGCTGAGCGTGCAGAAAATTTGGATGAAGCGGCGGCGATTCACGCGCAAGAAGAAGCGAAGCGACTTCTTGATGAACAGCAGTCTGAATTTGAATATTCACGTGCTGCTGTTGAGCTGGCTGAAGCAGTTGCACGTTTACGTGTAATCGAGCAGTTGCGTCAACGCCGTGCTTAATATTGTCATTCTGGCTGCCGGTAAAGGCAGCCGGATGCACTCCTCTCTTCCCAAAGTCCTCCACGAGCTTGCAGGCGAGCCACTTCTTGGCCATGTAATTTCAGTCGCAAAGTCGTTGGTTCAGAAACGTGGTGGCCGAATCCGTGTTGTCACAGGTCATGGATCTGATCAAGTTGACCCCTTTGTTTTAGAACAGGGGGCGGAAATTGTTCATCAACGTCAGCAACTTGGCACCGGTCATGCGCTTCAAATCGCAATGGATGGGTTGGCGTCTGAGGGTCAAACTCTCGTGTTGTATGGCGATGTCCCTTTAATTTCAGAAGAAGATATTGATCCGCTAATTGCTGCAGGTGAATCCGGTTTGGCTGTCTTAACCGCTGTTGTCGGCGATCCCACCGGTTACGGTCGCATCATCCGTGATACAACAGGTAATGTGGTGTCGATTGTTGAACACCGTGATGCCTCGGAAAGTGAGCGTGCAATTTCTGAGATCAACAGTGGAATCTATGCGGCACCTACGTCACTCTTCCAAGAACTATTGCCACTGTTAACGAATGGTAACGCTCAAAATGAGTATTACCTGACTGATTGCGTTCAATTAAGTGTTAACTCAGGTCGAGAGGTATACGGCGTAGAAGGTGCCGTCACAGCGACGATGGGTGTCAATGATCGCTTGCAACTGGCCGAACTGAATCAACTTCTCCAGCAGGAACGTCGAAATGCACTGATGTCTGCAGGAGTGACATTGGTAGCTCCTGAAACGGTGTATCTCAATGGGTCCGATATTCATATTCAACCGGATACGATTATTGAGCCAAACGTCACTTTGAATTCGCCTGTTTCGATTGGTTCCAATGTGCAGATTGGATTTGGCTCGCACCTAACAAATGTTGTCATCGGCGACGATTCGGTGATCAAGCCCTATACAGTTGCTGAATCGGCATCGGTTGGAGCAAATGCTCAAGTCGGTCCATTCACTCGTTTGAGACCTGGCACTGAACTTTCAGATGCTACTCATGTTGGCAATTTCTGCGAAACTAAGAACGCCAAAGTCGGCGAAGGATCCAAGATTAACCATTTATCCTATGTTGGTGACGCTGTTATTGGCAAACGCGTTAACGTAGGCGCAGGCACAATCACTTGTAATTATGATGGAGCTTATAAGCATCAAACGACACTTGGCGATGATGTGTTTGTCGGCTCAAACACCAGTTTGATCGCTCCTGTTACACTCTGCGATGGTGTGACAACGGGAGCCGGATCGGTCATCACAACAGATGTTGAGCAGCAACACTTAGCGCTTGCAAGAAGCAAACAAATTAACATCCCAGCCTATCAAAGGCCGAAGAAACCCAAGGATTAATGCATGTGTGGCATTGTTGGAGCAATCGCTGAGCGCCCAGTTCAATCAATCCTGGTCGAAGGTCTCAAACGACTCGAATATCGCGGTTATGATTCAGCGGGTGTCGCAACCTTGGTCAATGGCCATATCGAACGAACGCGTGCGCAAGGAAAGGTTGCTGAACTTGAGGCACTGCTCACTGATTCTCGGGCAATTCAAGGCATCGCACATACCCGATGGGCTACTCACGGTGTTCCGAGCGTTAGAAACGCTCATCCGCACCAGTCGGGTCGCTTTGCCGTGGTTCATAACGGTATTATCGAAAATTACGAGGACTTAAAGCGTGAACTGTCTGATGCCGGCTATACCTTTGATTCTGATACCGATACAGAGACGATCGCGCACTTACTTCATCATTTAAGTCAGACGCACCGGGATTTCGACACGACTGTTACCGCGTCTCTTGAACGTTTAGAGGGCGCTTTCGCACTTGCCATTATCGATGAGCAGTCGCCGGGCGTGCTATGGGTCGCACGTCAGGGAAGTCCTCTCGTCATTGGTGTTGGGCATGGTGAGTACTTTGTTGGATCTGACCAACTTGCACTGCTTCATGTGACCGATCGTTTTATCTTTTTGGACGAAGGTGATTCAGCCAAGCTCACCTCACAGACACTCGAGATTTTTGATGAGAATCATCTGTCTGTAAGTCGACCAATCGTGCGCGCAACCGCTTCAAGTGAACAGGCATCGAAGGGGCAGTATCGCCATTTCATGGCAAAAGAGATTCATGAACAGCCAGAAGCCGTCTCTGCGACCCTACAAGGACGGTTAGGAAAAGATCGGATACTTAAAGGCATATTGGGGCCAAATGGTGATTCGCTTTTGGCACGAGCACAGGCGGTACAAATTGTTGCCTGTGGAACGAGTTATCACGCGGGCCTTGTTGCTAAATATTGGATAGAGAATCTTGTCGGCGTGCCGTGCCAAGTCGAAATAGCCAGCGAATATCGATATCGAAAGGTAGTTACACTGCCCAACACCTTGTGGATTGCGATTTCTCAATCTGGTGAGACTGCAGATGTGTTGTCTGCGCTGCGTCACATGGATCGGACCCACGTGTTGGCGACGCTTGCAATTTGTAACGTTGCCACCTCGAGCCTCGTTCGTGAAACTGACCTTGCGTTACTCACAGAGGCAGGTCCGGAAATTGGTGTTGCAAGCACAAAAGCGTTTACCACTCAGCTTACGGTTTTGTTGCTTCTATCAGGATTGATGGCCAAGAACCGCGGGGCTGATGACTTCAATGAGGGTGTATTTGTTACCACGCTGCAGCAACTCCCCTCGCTCCTTGAGGCTGCCCTCGCTATTGAGCCTCAAATCAAACGTATGTCTGAACAGTTTATCGACAAGCAGCACACATTATTTTTAGGCCGTTCGACGATGAATCCTATTGCGATGGAAGGTGCTCTGAAGCTAAAAGAGTTGTCATACATTCACGCAGAGGCCTATCCAGCGGGTGAACTGAAACATGGGCCATTAGCGCTTGTTGATGAAACCATGCCGGTGGTTGCGGTTGCCCCAAATGATGAGTTGGTTGAAAAACTTCGTTCCAATCTTTCTGAGGTTAAAGCACGTGGTGGTCAATTGATCGTTTTCGCCGATTTTGCTATTGCAAGTGAGGCTGCCGATGAGATTACTCAGTGCGTGATACCGGCGACTGATCCTCTGATCGCGCCAATCGTTTTTACATTGCCACTACAACTTCTTTCCTACCATGTGGCAGTGCTTCGAGGTACAGATGTTGATCAGCCAAGGAACTTGGCTAAATCAGTCACAGTAGAATAGATTTCGACGACTGAATGACCATCGATGTTTGAGGTTTGATCGCGAGGGGAGGCCATGAACATGAGGTTAACTGCATTACTCTCAATTGTTACGGTGTTGCTATCAACTCCCGCATCTGGACGACTTTTAATATATTCAGACGATGTTTTTCTCGGATGTTTAGATTGTGTATCGACGGCTCCGGATTCCGTTTGCAATTTTGAAGGCCACTATGGAAGCCTGAAAGCCTCCAAAAGTATTTGGAATCAGTCGGGCGATTACGGAAATCCTGAATCACCAAAAAGCCCATGGTCTGGATCGACCCAGGGTCCGATCATAATGGATGAAAACAGCACTGTATTTGGATGGTTCCAAATCAATCCAGAGGGCGGGTATACCCAATCGGCAAAATTAGCTGATCTGTTTCACAGTATGGGCGGGGATTTGAAAAAGATTAGACAACTATTTTGCCAAGATTAGCCTTTGATTCTTCTGGAATTCAGCTCGTTCGAGAATTGCGTAAACGGATATTCCACTGAAGCAGCCTGTAGAAGATGAAAATTACAACTCCTGTTCCAAGTGTATCTCCGATAACGAAGTGCACGGTGTAATGAAGCGCTTGATCAGCTGGTACAACCCCGGAAAGGGTTTGTTGAATGGCCGAGAAAATGCCAGTTGTGAACGAAATAAGCAGTGCGAATATCATGGCTCCAGTAACAGTTAGTTGATTTTGGTCGACGTCCCCGAAAACATCCCATTTTGCTCTGTTGAGAAGGTGCAACCATAGCGGATAGAGCAATGACACGATGAAACTAAATACTATCGCATCGAACAAAAGTTCAGTGCCGGTCAGCTGTACTGAAATCCATGTCCGACCGATTAATATCACCGGCAAAAACCACCAACGCAAAAGATAAAACGATAAAAAGATCACGCCTGCTGGCAAATACACCATGCTTGCATGCTTAGTGATCTCAAAATTCAGCAAGCTCTCAATAGGGAAAATAACGTGCCTTTGTACCTCAAACGCCAATAAAAGGCTGATTAATAGCGTAAAAGTGAGTTTTTTACGGTTATCGAGTATTCTAAGAAGCACAATGTTCATCCAGTGAAAAGCGGGCGCGTTTTGTTTTTTGAAAGTGCCCTTTAAAATCGCGGGTTGCAACCAATATTTTGTATACATTGTTTTTCTAAGAGGCATCGAAATGGGTTTATCGACTGAACGCGCATTGAATCTTTTGCGAGTCATTGAAAAAGCAGAAGAGATCTCGCAGCGTGAGTTAGCAGAGCAAGTTGACGTGAGTTTGGGAACAGCAAACCAAACAATTCGCGCACTTGTTGGAGCTGGCATCCTTGAAACCAATGTTGTTACGACATCCAAAGGCAAGCGCGGTCAGACTTATCATTTAACCTCGACAGGTAAAGAGCAGCGTAAGCAGCTAGCGAAACTCCGTATTGAAGAGTGTGAGCAGGACATACAGAGCCTTAAGAGCGAAATCGATACGCTTAAACAAGAAATTTAATGATCTACCACTTCACTCACAGCCCGATTCGAAAAGAGATCGACTCCTCTGGTTTTATAGGGCTGGAGGGGTGTCGTCTCGAATATTTCATAGAAGCCGGGCTCCACTTAAACCAGCCACGAGCGTCTGAGTTAAGTTTTCAATGGCGGTCGACAAAGAAGGAATACAAGGCGCGCGGGCGTTATGTTTGGTTTACGGAGCAGGAATTTTGTTATTCGATCGGTAACCCGGAGGTGTCGAAAGTCCGATATAGCTTTGATCCAAAAGAAATACGCGCTTTCAGTTGGCCATCCATAATGGAAATGGCAGTATCTGATAAGAAGCGTTTTGCTGCGATGAAAGAAGTGAGCGAATACGGGATGAGTGTCGGAGATGACCCGTTCAAATGGTGGGTTACGTTTGAAGAAGTATCAATTGATCATTGTTGCGCAGTAACAGAGGTCGGTAGTTTCCCGGTTCCTTCGGTTACGTTATAAATTGGCTGAAACGATGGGCGCGATGATTCCGCCTATGAATACTCCCACAATGTAACTCATGGCAGTAGATACTGTTCTTTTTCTGCTAGAGCGTTCACGATCATCTGTGAATTCCATGGCATCAAATTCACTTTTAAAAATCGACATGGGCAAGCTCGAGGTGTGTATTGCTTCTGAGTGGTGATTGGACTGGTTGAAAACTTTGAATGCCCAAAAAAGGCAGGGGATAAGTAAAGAGATCGCGACTAACACCAGAACGCTGTCAAATAAGAGTCCTAGACTGAGTCCGAAGGCTAGAGCGAGTAGTGATGAAATAACAACCATTCCCCTCTCCCATTACTGACACAACTAGTAACAATATATAGTAGTTTGAGTGATATTCAACTACTACATCTAGTGAAACAACATTGATAAGGGTTTCTGGTGAAACAATATTTTCAAGATTTGATTGTTCAAACAGATGGAGTTGCACTGCATTCAATTACTCGAGAAGTTGAACAATTTGTAGCGGACTGTGGGTTATCTAATGGGTTGTGCCAGCTTTCGGTTTTGCATACATCGGCTTCATTACTCATACAGGAAAATGCATCTCCGGACGTGCAGCGCGACATCGTTCGATTTTTGGATGCTATCGCACCAATGGAGGTTGGCCGATATGAGCATGACCTCGAGGGACTTGATGACATGCCTGCACATTTAAAGACGGCGTTGACTCAAACTCACTTGACATTAAGTGTTCGCAATTCTCGGTTGGTGCTTGGAACATGGCAGGGCATTTTCTTGTTGGAGCACCGAACTCGAGGTGCAAGTCGTCATGTGCAAGTTCATTTAGTTGGATAACATTTATTGGTTTTGTTCTATCGACCCGAGAATTGTGGCTCGTTTCGTCTCAACGTGTTGAACAAGAATGGCCTCGAGGCGATCTGGGTCTTGGGCTTCAAGCGCTGCAATCATTTCCTCATGCTCAGAGACAGCCGTAGCCCAGCTTTCTTTTGTCATTTGCGCTGTAAATCGAGCGCGCCGCACTTTTGCAGATAGGCTGTTAATCGTCTCCACAAGCGTTTGGTTACCACTTCCTTCGGTAATTAATTCGTGAATGAGGCGATTTGTTTCAAAATATTCGGCTACTTCATTATTTTTGTAATGAGAGATCATTTGGTTATGGATTTTTCGAACTTGTGCGATCTTGCTTTGATCCATGTGCATTGCAGCCAATCGACCACCTAAGCCTTCGAGTGATGCCATGATTGGAAGGATCTCAGTGACATCTTCTTGGCTGACGATGCTCACGATAGCTCCGCGGTTTGGTTGGAGCTCAATGAGTCCCTCGGTGGCTAGTGAGCGGATTGCTTCACGCAGCGGTGTGCGGCTTACACCCATCGTATTGCAGAGCTCGATTTCATTGAGGCGAGTACCGGGTGCTAAGTCACCTGAGTCTATTAATAAGCGAAGCCGCTCTGCGACTTGAACGTGTAAGGGTGCTCTGACAATGACACTCGAATTCAACGGACTAATCCTTCCTTAGATGGTCCGCTAAGAGTACCGCGACATGCTCTGCCTGACGAGATGTGTTGTCAGCAATCTGATGTCGACAGCTTGTACCATCAGCAACAATCCGTGCTGTTGGACTGGCCTCGCGAACTGCAGGTAGTAAATTAAGTTCCGCCATCGCTAATGACTCTTTCAGAGTTTCCTTTTGATAACCGAAGTGTCCAGCCATCCCGCAGCAAGAGGTCTCAATGATCGAGACTTTGAGGTTTGGAATACGCTTGAGAAGCGCTTCCACCGGCCCCATTGCGCGCGCAGCTTTTTGGTGACAATGTCCATGCACCAAAACTTCTGAGCACTGGGCTTCGATAAGATCTAAGTGCGACCTTTCAGCACTGAGCTCTTTTTCAATAAATTCCTCAAATAAGAATGCATGCTCTGCAAGTTGCTTCGCATCGTCACCTGGGAGCAAGACCTGAAACTCGTCACGCAAAGTTAAAAGACAAGAGGGTTCAAGTCCGACCACAGGGATGCCTTGTCGAACCCAAGGCATAACTGTTTCCACAAAGCGTGCAGCTTCTTTTTTTGCTTGGTCAACAAGACCAGCAGCAAGAAACGTTCGGCCACAACAAACAGATCGATTGTCAGGTTTAGGTTCGATGACCTCATATCCCATCGATTCGAGTACTTCGCGGGCTGCGTAAAGGTTCTTAGTTTCGAAGGACCTGTTGAAGGTATCGCCGAATAAAATGACTGGGGGCTTGTCAGTTTGGGGCTCGATAGCAGGCGCTCGATAGGCTTTATCCCATACCGGGAGTGGTCGATCCTTTGCTAAACCCAAAGCCTTCTCTGTGAGCCAAGGAAGGCCTGGAATTTGATCTCTGAGATTGGCTAGCCAAGGCACTTGTTTCAGCCATGGCGAGTAGTGGGGCATGTAAGCGATAAGTTTCTCGCGGAGACCAATACCAAAACGTTTACTGCGTTGATAAAGGACCTCAGTTTTCATCTTGGCCATATCCACGCTGGTCGGACATTCGTTCTGGCAGGCTTTACAGCCTACGCAGAGTTTCATGGTCTCCATCATCTCTTCAGATGTCACAGCATTGGGTCCTAATTGGCCTGATAAGGCCAGGCGAAGCGTATTTGCGCGACCCCGGACTAAATCTTTCTCATTTTTGGTCACTCGATAGGATGGGCACATGACTCCAGGATCAGTTTTTCTACACGCGCCATTGTTGTTACACATCTCAACTGCGCTACTAAAACTTCCCCAACCAGACCAGTCGAACCCAGTCTTGAATGAGCCGTGAATTGCAACTCGCTCTTCATACTCCGGGGCAAAGCGGAATAGTGTTCGGTCATCATGTTTTGGCGGATTGACGATTTTATTAGGATTAAAAATTCCTTGGGGATCGAGCATCTGTTTGACCTGCTCAAAAAGATGCACCATATCCTGGCCAAACATGTCTTTATGGAACTCAGATCGTGCAATCCCATCGCCGTGTTCGCCCGAATGTGATCCTTTGTATTCACGGACCATTTCAAATGCTTCTTCGGCTACCGCCCGCAATGCTTCGGCACCAAGTTTCTGTTTTAAGTTGAGAACAGGGCGAACATGCAATGTTCCGACAGATGCGTGTGCATACCAGCAACCGCTGGTCCCATGCTTTTCAAACACTTCTGTTAAACGTCTTGTATATTCGGCAAGATCTTTGAGTTCTACAGCGCAGTCCTCAACGATCGATATCGGTTTGGCATCGCCGCGCATCGACATCATGATGTTAAGACCTTGTTTTCTGACTTCCCAAATTTGTTTTTGGAATGCGAGATCTTCCGCTCTGATAACGGAATCTGGTTGCCCAAGATCTGCCATCATCTGTTCGAGCTGATCAAGACGTCGGATGTTTTCGTGTTGGTCTTCTTCTGAAAATTCGACTAGCAGAAGAGCGTCAGGCTCTCCTTTCACGAACAGATTCACAGTCTTTGCAAACATTGGGATGTCGCGTGACAGGTCAATCATTGTACGGTCAACTAGTTCGACTGCCGATGGGCCTAATGTCACAAGGTGTTGCGCGGCATCCATGGCTGCATAGAAGGTTTGGAAGTGACAAACCCCCAAGGTTTTATTTTTTGGAGTTGGCGACAGTTTAAGTTCGAGTTCTTCGAATAGCCCGAGTGTTCCTTCGCTACCCACGAATAGATGCGCTGGATTACTTCTTGTACCCGGCCAACACCCTGATCCACCGTTGCCGTCTGGGATCAAAGCATCGATGTTGTAGCCGCCAACACGACGCATGAGTTGCGGAAGCCGCGATTCAATTAAATCTTTATGAGTAGCGCCAAGGCACAGAAGGCGACTCAACAAATCAGACCGCGCTGCCAAATCGGTTGCAGATAGTTTTTGATCCTCGGCTGACAATTCGTGCCAATGGGCGATAGAGCCGTCGGCTAGAAGCGCGCGGACGCTTTGCACATTATCCCGCATCGTTCCATATCGGATGCTTCGGGATCCACAACTATTGTTCCCAGTCATTCCACCGAGGGTTGCTCGACTTGAAGTGGACACATCGACCGGATACCAAAGGCCGGTTGATTTGAGTTTCGCATTGAGATGATCGAGTACGATTCCAGGCTCAACGCGACAAATACGATTGTCCTTGTCGATATGAACAAGATTATTCAGATACTTTGAGTAGTCGATGACTAGGGACTGATTAATGGTTTGACCGTTTTGGCTGGTTCCACCGCCGCGGCCTGTGAGACAAATGCCGAATTCTCTTGCGACCTCAATAAGTACGCGCAAGTCGTTCCTTGTTTTAGGAATGACAACTCCAAGAGGAAAAATCTGGTAATGGCTTGCATCTGTTGCATAACGGCCACGATCAAACCGCGAAAACAGGACTTCGCATTGCGTGTGACTTTCGATGCGCTGCTTAAGCTTGCGCGACTCGCCAGCATCTAACTGTCGTGGTTGTGATCGATAGCTGTTCATATTCACCGACGGGATTGAGAGTGTGTTCATCGCTTTTCTTTTTAGTTTTTATTTTGCATACAAAATACGATATGCATATTATTCGGTTTTGAGATAGGCTTGCAACATAAGCCTGTGGTTTCGAACAACGAGATAACAATAAGGATTCCACCCATGGCATACAGGGCAGGACGACACTTTCTACAAATCCCAGGACCGAGCCCGGTACCTGACAGAATCTCTCGCGCTATTGATGCGGCCGTGATCGACCATCGCGGGCCAGATTTTGCAGACCTTGGTCTGTCGGTTCTGTCGGGGATGCAGCGCATCTTCAAAACCAAATCGCCTGTTGTGATTTATCCGAGCTCTGGCACAGGGGCTTGGGAGGCTTGTCTATCGAATGTATTAGAGGCCGGTGACCAAGTTTTATTCTACGAAACAGGACAATTCGCCACCCTTTGGAAACAAATGGCAGATCGTCTGGGTATTGAAACTGAGTTTTTAGCGGGCGATTGGAGAAACGGTGTCGATGCCAATCGAATCGAAGAGCGGTTGCGCCAAGACTCAAACCACTCAATCAAAGCAGTATGCTGTGTTCATCACGAGACGAGTTGCGGAATCACATCGGATATAGCGTCTGTAAGAAAAGCAATTGATGTCACTGGCCATCCTGCACTGCTCCTAGTGGATAGCATTTCGGGTTTAGCGTCGGTCGATTACGAGCATGATAAATGGGGTGCCGATGTGACTGTGTCGGGGTCGCAGAAAGGCCTAATGATGCCGCCTGGATTGGGCTTCAATGCACTGTCAGAAAGAGCAATCGAAGCCGCCAAGAAAGGTGGATCCAAACGATCGTATTGGGACTGGCAGGAGATGCTTGCTTCGAATGCGACTGGGTATTTCCCTTACACCCCGGCTACAACATTGCTCTATGGCCTCAAAGAAGCAATCGCAATGCTTGAAGAAGAGGGGCTAGATAACGTTTTTGCCCGACATCAGCGTCTTGCAGATGCTTGCCGCGAAGCGGTTTCGGTCTGGGGGCTAGAGACGGTTTGTCAAAATCCAAAAGAGCATTCGAATGTGTTGACTGGAATCATGATACCAGAAGGGCATGATGCGGACGCTGTTCGTAAAATAATTTTGGAGCGATTTGATATGTCACTTGGCACAGGTCTTGGGAAGTTAAAAGGTAAAGCTTTCCGAATCGGCCACCTGGGTGACTTCAACGAACTCACACTCATGGGAACACTAAGCGGTGTTGAAATGGGTTTGGGCCTTGCCGGTGTGCCGCACAAGGCAGGGGGAGTAGAGGCTGCAATGCAGGTTCTGATGCGGTAATTAAAACTCACTCCAAGGATAAAAATAAATCGGAGGAAACTATGAAAGTCTTACGTTCACTAGCAGCATCAGCAGCTGTTCTATCGGCGGCGGTTACGGCGCAGGTTCAGGCAGCAGATGTCACTTTGAAATTCGGACACGTGGGGGCACCTGGGTCTCTCTTTGAGGCCAGCGTGAATGCGTACGCACAGTGTGTTAATGATGAATCCAATGGAAAGATCGAAGTTCAAACGTTCGGATCCTCGCAGTTGGGTAAGGACAAAGAGTTACTACAAAAACTGAAGCTTGGTCAGGTTGACTTTGCGTTGCCATCGTCGGTGATGTCTTCAGTTTCTGATGAGTTTGGCGTGTTTGAGATGCCATACATCATCAAGGATCGTGACCACATGAAGCGTGTTCAAGAGAAGCTCGGTGGTACGTTCCAGGCGGCTGCTCAAGCAAAGGGATATCACATTCTCGGATATTTCGAAAACGGCTTCCGTCATATTACCAATAACACGCGTCCGATTAACGTCCCTGCAGATTTGCAAGGAGTTAAGTTGAGAACACCGAACGGCGCTTGGCGTGTGAAAATGTTCAAGCTGTATGGCGCGAATCCAACGCCAATGGCGTTCTCAGATGTATTCACTGCATTGAAAACGGGCGTGATGGATGGTCAAGAAAATCCATATGCTCAGATCGCCTCAGCGAAATTCCAAGAGGTGCAAAAGTACTTATCGATCACAGGCCATGTGTATACACCAGCCTACATCTTGTCTTCGAAGAAGCACTTCGAGAAGCACCCAGCCGATGTTCGTAAAGTTTTGTCGGATTGTGCAGCGTCAACGCAAACCTTTGTATATCGAAAGGCCGCAGCACTTGAAACAGAGCTTTTGGATGTGATCAAAGCAGCAGGTGTCCAGGTGAATACAGCTGATAACGCAGCGTTCATCAAAGCATCGAAGCCAATTTATGACGAGTTTGCAGCCTCAGTTGAGGGCGGCGCTGAATTGGTTAAAACAGTCCAAAGCCTCGCCAACTAATCGAGCGCTTAAAACACAAATAGCGGCCCAATCGGGCCGCTTACTTAAACGAGTCAGGAGTACGGTGTGAATCGGTTCGCTAAAGCTGTCGATCAGCTACTTGTGTGGTTCATTTTATTTCAGATGATCGCGCTCACCGGTGTGGTTATCTTCGCGGTGCTTGCCCGCATCACAGGAAATTCGGTCTCATGGTATGACGAGATCGCAGCGATTCAGCTGGCCTGGCTAACCTATTATGGTGGTGCGTATGCAGCATTGCATCGTCGCCACATTGGATTTGATACGGTTCTTCTGTCAATCCCAATGCCTTTCAGAGCGTATTCGGTGATTTTTGCCGAGGCAGTGGTTGTCGGTTTTTTCGCACTACTCGCATATACAGGGTATGAAGTTCTTGTGATCCTCGAAGGCGAATACTTGGTGTCTTTAACTTGGATTCCGATTCAACTAACACAATCGGTGATACCCATTGGCGCGACTCTGTTTGTCATTTGCGAACTGCTGAGTTTCCCCGATTACTACAAGAAAACTTGTGCTGGAATCTCACTTGAGCACGCCGAAATCGAGGAAGAAGTCGAAACAGAACTCGCGAAAGCAGGAGTCAAATCATGATCGTTTTTATTATGTTCTTGATCTTGCTCGCGCTGATTTGTTTGAACGTCCCGATCGCGGTTGGACTCGCCGTCTCAGCGATTTTTGGCCTAGCTGTTAGTGAAGGGCTCGATAGCATCGTGACACTTGCTCTCGATATGTACGATGGATCGACAAAGTTTTCTTTGATTGCCATTCCGATGTTTGTTTTGGCTGGCGCCATCATGAACGCCGGCGGCATCACAGATAAGTTGATCAACTTTGTAAATGCCATTATCGGTTTTGTGCGTGGCGGTCTTGCGATGGTCAATATCGGTGTCAGCTTGTTCTTTGCTGAAATTTCGGGCTCTGCCGTGGCTGATGTTGCTGCACTTGGCTCCGTATTGATCCCCCAGATGAAAAAGCGGGGTTATTCAGGGCCGCTTGCGGCTGCGGTGACTTCATCATCAGCGTCCCTTGCAATCATTATCCCGCCCTCTATTCCGATGATTCTGTATGCGACATCTGCAGGGACTTCGGTCGAGCAATTGTTCGTTGCAGGGATCATCCCAGGCTTATTGGGTGCATTTGGATTGATGGGCATGGCGTATTACTTCGCACGCAAATACAACCTGCCAACTGAAGAAGCTTTTGAATTTCGGCGCTTGTGGAAAACATTAGTCGATGCGTTGCCTGCATTTACGCTGCCAGTGGTGATCTTAGGCGGCATCTTTGGTGGATTTGTTACCGCGACAGAAGCAGCTGGCCTTGCTGTTGTTGCAGCACTTGTTGTGAGTGCATGGTATTCGAAAATGGATTTCGGGCATCTGAAGCGCGCAATGATTGATGGTGGTGTGCAGACAGCTGTTGTGATGCTGTTGGTCGCAGCATCGGTGGTGATGGGTGGCTTTCTAACACGAGCTCAAATCCCTCAGGATTTTGCTCGCTGGATTCTCGATATCACCAACAATCAGTGGGTTATTCTCGCAATCCTGAACGTCTTCTTCTTGGTTATCGGGTTTTTCCTGCATTCGGCAGCAGCTATCATTCTGGTTGTTCCGATCGTGATCCCACTCATCCAAGCTGCTGGTATTGATCCAATCCATTTTGGTTTAGTTGTGACGTTAAACTTAGCTTTAGGTCAGCAGACGCCGCCGGTTGCGAGTGTATTGATCACGTCTTGTGCGGTCGCTCGCGCGAATATTTGGGATGTGTCTAAGATCAATATCTATTTTATCGCGGTATTGTTCGCGGTACTGATGCTCTGCACTTATGTACCCGATGTACCGATGTATCTGGTCGATGTGATTTACAGGTCATAACGTGGGCGATTACACGATTACCCATGAAGGCGGTATCGCTGAATACCGCCTGACGCGACCAGAGTCACGGAATTCTCTGACCTTTGAGATGTATCAAGCACTAGAGAATCTGTGTCGTGACCCTGGTGATGCGCGTGTCATCTTGTTAACCGCAGAGGGCGAGAAAGCTTTCGCTTCTGGTACTGACATTTCTAATTTCAAAGATTTTCATTCGGCTCAAGACGCGATCGATTACGAAGCAATGATTGGTCGAGTGATTGATGCCGTTCAAACAGCTTCTGTTCCAGTCATCGCATCATTGCATGGGATTGTTGCCGGTGGCGGAGCTGCCATTGCTGCGGCTGCCGATATTCGATTGGGAACCCACGATACGAAGTTTGGGATGCCAATCGCACGGACGTTAGGGAACTGCTTATCGATAGCGAATCTCAATAGGCTAGTTCACTTATTGGGCGAATCACGAACACGCTACCTGTTGCTAACAGCAGAATTTCTGCCGGTATCACCGTTGGTTGAGTCGGGCTTTATCAGTGAAGTGTTAGACACAGCTGATTTGTGCGATCGGCGTGCTCGAGAGCTATCAGCTCATTTGTTAACGCTTGCTCCACTAACGGTTTCAGCAACGCGTGATGGGTTAAATCGGTTGGCTCAAGGTGCAACGCCTGAAGATACAGATCTCATTCAGCGTTGTTATTTGAGTGATGATTTTGCTGAAGGTATCGATGCTTTTTTCGCGAAACGTAAGGCTAATTGGAGTGGTCGATGAGTCAGCAGCCAAGACCACTTGAGGGCATGCGCGTGATTGAGCTCGCCCACATCATGGCGGGTCCATTGTGTGGAATGATGTTGGCTGATATGGGTGCTGATGTCATCAAGGTGGAAAAAATCGAGGGTGGTGATGACTCGCGGCGCATGGTTCCTCCGCAGATTGAAGGCGAGTCTGCCGCGTTTTTAATGATGAATCGCAACAAACGCGGAATGGCCCTCGACTTAAAATCGGATGAGGGTAAAAAAATTCTCACCGAACTTTTGAAAGATGCTGACTGCGTCATTGAGAACTTTCGCCACGATACGATGGAACGTCTTGGCTTGTCGTATGACGCGTTAAAAGCGATTAACCCAGGTCTTATTTACGTCGAAATCTCAGGATATGGGCGAACAGGTCCTTACCGTGAACGTGCGGGCTTTGATCTTGTTGCGCAGGGTGCCTCTGGTTTGATGAGTATTACAGGGCCTGGCCAAGATGATGGACCTGTGAAAGTCGGCGCACCAGTGACTGATATCACAGCGGGCATCCTTGCAGCGATGGGTGCGGCCGCAGCGTATGCGGGCAAGCAAAAAACTGGTCTTGGTACACGTGTTGATACCTCACTATTTGAGGCAGGGATTACGCATACCTATTGGCAAAGTGCTATCGCTCTAGCGACCGGTGTCTCGCCACAAGCACTTGGTTCAGCACATCCGCTGAATGCGCCTTATCAAGCTTTCCAGACAGCTGATGGCTACATCAATATAGGCGCTGCAAATCAGAGAAATTGGTTACGGCTCTTGGATGTGATTGGTGCACCCGAACTCAATGATGATTCGCGCTTTTCATCCAATGCGGATCGGATGGCGAACCTCCCTGAACTCGTCGCCGTATTGAATGGATATTTTCAAAAGCATACATCTGAGGAGTGGCTTGAACAGCTCGATCAAGCCGGGGTTCCTGCAGGCCCAATTTTATCGATAGGAGAGATGCTTGAGCATCCTCAGGCCATTGCCCGGGAGATGGTGGTTCAAACCGAACATGACCGGGTGGGTTCTGTGAAAGGGCTTGGTATGGCTGTTAAATTTCATGGTGCAGAGCCAGTCTCTTCGAGGCCGCCCCCAACACATGGTCAGCATTCCCATCAAGTGCTTAAAGAACTCGGGTATTCAGATATCGAGATCGAAGCACTGTATACTCGTGGAGTGATTCATTCCGCGTAGAGGCCAATCGATGCGTTCGCTATGTCTACCCGTTTTATGTCTAGGGCTATCACAACCTGTTTTAGCTTGTGAAGTGAATGGCCAGACATCTCAGTCTGGATGCACAACAACTGAGGTAATACCTCGCACAGATTGGACTCAGGATTTAATCGTCCGAGAGCCAACATTGGCTGTTGGTATTTTTGATCATGTGACCCTTGAGCCGTCAACCGAGTTAATCCTCACGGGGACCGTTCGTTGGACTGTCACAGTTGATGATTCCTCAAAGCTTACTGTCCGCGGTATGGCACAGGAAGTGGTGAACCAAGGTGGTTTAGTCGAAGTACGTGGGATGGTTGACCGAATTCAGGCGTTGTCTGGTGAAACTAAGATTGAGGGAACAGTTGGTCGTGTATCAGGCCCGGGTATGGTGCTTATCAAGCATGGTGCTGTAGTTTCCGGTCAGCGTGAGCGGCGAGGTGAACCTGGTGATTGGTTCACTCTCAACTAAAGACGCTTTTTCTCTGGGATGAGTCCTTCCGGTGCATAGCGGAGAGTTAGTAGCAGGATAATCCCTACCGTCATTAAACGCATGTGCGCTGCACCCTCGAGTAGATGCGCTCTTACTGCGCTTTGAGGGTCCATTCCGGAGGTGAGAGTTTCGATTAACCATAGCCCAATCGGTTCTGCCTCGATCCAAAAGAACCAAATAAAGAACCCACCGAGAACAGCGCCCCAGTTGTTACCTGATCCACCAATGATCACCATAACCCAAATCAAGAACGTAAAGCGCAGCGGGTTGTACCCCACAGGCGTGAACTGACCATCGAGAGTGGTCAACATCGCTCCGGCAAGACCAATGACGGCAGACCCCAAAACAAATACGCGAAGATGCTGCCAAGTGACATCTTTACCCATTGCGGCTGCGGCTGTTTCGTTGTCGCGAATCGCACGCATCATACGACCCCACGGCGATTTTAGGGCTGTTTCGGACAGCCACAACAAAAGCGCTATGACGGCGATAAAAAGCAGTGCGTAACATATCTTAACGAATACAGCAGAAGCGTCATCAACTGGCATACCGAAGGTTATGGCCCAATCTTGAAACCATTGCGCTTGCTGCAGGTCGATTTCGTATGGGACAGGCCGTGGTAAACCATTCACGTTTTTGACACCGCGGGTTAGCCACTCTTCGTTTTTGATGAAGAAAATAATGATTTCACTGATCCCAAGGGTGGCGATGGCCAAGTAGTCAGAGCGAAGACCGAGCGCAACTTTACCGATTACGAATGCGACCCCTGCGGCAAATAGCGCGCCTACAGGCCAAGCAACTAAAATGGGCAGACCAAGCCCGCCGAGATAACCGGTGACAGAAGGATCAATCGCTTCAATCGCATCGACGCCAGGATCAAAGAAAATGCGGAGCAGAGCATATCCAGAAATAATGATGGCAGCGATGACCCAGTAGCGCTGTTTTTTCAAATGCGAAATGCGAGCCCAAGCGAACAAACAAGCGATGACTGTACCGACCGTGATAAGAAGCCCAAGCAAAATACCCAAACCACCCGCTTGCCATGCTTCAGATACGGGTGGCATTGAAATGAGAACGCCGGCAAGACCACCAAGCGCGGCGAACCCCATGACACCGACATTAAATAGTCCCGCATATCCCCATTGAATATTCACGCCTAGCGCCATGATGGCGCTGATTAAACAGAGATTGAGGATCGTTAATGACACGGATAGGCTTTGGATTACTGCAACGAGTATCAACAGCCCAGCCATCACGCTGAACAAAATTTGGTTACGGTATTGCTGGTAGAACGCTGGCATCAGATCGTTTTCCCGCTAAATAAACCGGTTGGTTTGATAATTAACACAATCACCAAAATGATAAAGGACACAGCGATCTTGTAGTCTGTACCCAAAAATTGAACAAGCGATTCGACTTCCATCGATTCAGGACCCAAATATAGGACTACTTTTTTATAGGCAAAGGTCAAGATCAACTCACTGAACGCAATCACATAGCCACCGGCAATTGCTCCGATAGGATTGCCCACACCGCCAACGATTGCGGATGCAAAGATTGGAAGTAGCAGTTGCATGTATACAAACGGTTTGAACGACTTATCAAGGCCATACAGTGTTCCTGCAATGGTTGCCAGCGCCGCAACTAAGATCCACGTGATCATGACGACACGATCTGGGTTGATGCCTGATAGCAGTGCTAGGTTTTCATTATCTGAATAGGCACGCATCGATTTCCCGGTACGAGTGTGGTTCAAGAACCAAAACATGGCAGCAACAATCATGACGGCAGTAACGATGGTGACTGCTTGTGTCATTTTGAGAGACAGGCCTTCGTCGAGCCCGGTAAGTTGTTTGAACTCTCGCGCCTTCAAAATGAACCGAGTGCCATCAAAGAAAATTTGATCTCCAGGCCCAATAATGAAACGGATCAGACCACCTAAAAAGAACATCACGCCAATGGAGACAATCAAGAAAATCACAGGATTTGCTTTGCGCTCCCGATGATAGCGATACACAAATCGATCGAGAAGTAGCGTAAGCAGTACCGTGACCGCGATCCCTACTGGGATCGCTAATAGAGCGGTTGGAAGGGGTTGGATTGAGATACCGACGGACTGAAGCCCCCAAGTGACTAGGATGGTTACCATTGCTCCAAATGCCATGGTCTCGCCGTGGCCAAAATTTGAGAAGCGAAGCACCCCATAGACTAATGTGACGCCCAAGGCACCAAGTGCTAGCTGCGAGCCATAGGTGAGACCTGGAATGATTAAGAAATTGCCAAGTAGCGTGAGTGCGTTTAAGAAATCAGTCATCTAGCCTCCCAAAAACGCCTTACGAACTTCTGGGTTGGCTAAGAGCGCTTCTCCAGTATCAGTAAATCGGTTGTGCCCTTGGACTAGAACATAACCTTTATCTGCGATTTCGAGCGCTTGTTTTGCATTTTGTTCGACCATCAAGATGGCGACATCGAGACGGGCAATCTCAATGATTCGGTCGAATAACTCATCCATCACAATCGGGGAAACCCCAGCTGTTGGCTCATCAAGCATGAGAACCTTTGGATGAGTCATTAACGCTCGACCGACTGCAACCTGCTGGCGCTGGCCGCCTGAAAGTTCGCCCGCAGGCTGCTTTCTTTTTTCTTTTAGAATGGGGAACAGATCATAGACTTGTGCAATCGAATCACTGATTGAATCGGTACGAATGAACGCCCCCATTTCTAGGTTTTCTTCAACAGTCATCGATGTAAAAACGTTATGGGTTTGCGGTACAAAACCCATGCCTTTGACGACGCGCTCTTCAGGCTTTAACTGTGTCACGTCGTCGCCGTCAAATAGAACCCGACCTTTTCTCAGCGGCAACATGCCAAACACGGCTTTCATTGCAGTTGATTTGCCTGCGCCATTTGGTCCAACAATGACCGCGATTTCACCTTTTTCGACGCCAATAGAGCAATCGTGCAAAATATCTGCTGCTCCGTAGCCGCCTGTCATCTGTTCACCAAGTAAAAAGCTCATCTTATTTTTTGTGTTTCAATCCAGTACCGAGATAGGCCTCAATGACCTGCTCATTATTTTTGACCTCATCGATCGTACCTTCAGCGAGGACAGCTCCTTCAGCCATACAGATCACTGGATCACATAGACGAGCAACAAATTCCATATCGTGTTCGATGAGGCAAAACGTGTAATTACGTTCCTCATTTAGCTTGATAATGGCATCGCCAATTTTATGCAGTAGGGTTCGGTTCACACCTGCGCCAACTTCATCAAGAAATACGATTTTTGCATCGACCATCATGGTTCGGCCGAGCTCTAGCAACTTTTTCTGACCACCGGAGAGATTGCCAGCGAATTCATCGGCAACATGTTTAATTTCGAGGAAGCGGATGACCTCATCGGCCTTTGCACGAACTTCTTCTTCATGCGCTTTAACAAGGCCTGGTTTGAACCAGGTATTTAAAAGACTTTCACCTGCCTGATTTGGTGGAACCATCATCAGGTTGTCACGCACAGTCAGTGTTGAAAATTCATGGGCAAGCTGGAACGTGCGGAGCACACCTTTGTGGAATAGTTCGTGCGGCTTTAACCCAGTGATATCCTCGCCATCAAGGAGAACCTTCCCAGAGGTCGGTTGATATAAGCCTGCAATGACGTTGAACAAGGTTGTCTTGCCAGCACCATTCGGCCCGATCAGGCCAGTGATAGACCCTGGCTGAATCGAGAGACTTGCTCCGTTAACGGCATGGATACCGCCGAAGCGTTTGTGCAAATTTTCTACAACAATCATGAGCTTACATCACAAAAAAACGGCGCAGAGGGTGCCCCTACGCCGCTTTATGAATCAACGATTAGCGGTAGCGAACCGTTGTGTTTTTTCCGTCTTTGACGAGAATTTCACGGTAGCTACCGGCTGATTCGCCTGCCCCGATCAGCTCAACAGCTGTTGCACCGACATAGTCGATTTGACCGCCGTCTTTCAAGATCTGAAGACCTTTAGCAAGCTCACCTGGAAGAATTTTTGTGCCAGGGGCATTTGCAACGTCAAAGATTTTCGCTTTGACAGCATTGCTGTCTTTTGAGTTCGCTGCTTGCATCGCAAGAAGAGTCAATGCAGCTGCATCGTATGCTTCAGGCGAATATGGACCTGCTTCAAAGCCATCTTTTTTCGCAAGATCAGCATAGATTTGGGCACCATTTGAATCAGTTCCAGGAACCGTACCAATTGAACCATTCAAATCAGGGCCAATTGCTTGCACGAGGCTATCGCCAATCATGGCATCAGGAAGGAAGAACTGATCAAACGCACCAGCGTCTAATGATGATTGAATGATTCCCTTGCCGCCTTGGTCAAGGTAGCCAACAACCACTAAGATGTCGCCACCTGCTTGGGCTAATGCACCGACTTCAGCGCCGTAATCACCTTTACCATCTTCGTGAGGTGTATTGATTGTGACCTTACCGCCTAATGCTTCAAAGTTTGATTGGATTGAATCAGCCAAACCCTTTCCGTAGTCGTTATTGGTATAGGTCATGGCGATCGATTTAATACCCTTTTCTTGGAGTACTTCTGAAATCACTTGACCTTGACGGGCATCAGATGGTGATGCGCGGAAGAAGAGATCGTTATCTTCAAGTGTCGAGAGTGCTGGTGATGTCGCTGATGGCGAGAACAGCAAAACCCCTTTTGGCATTGCAACGTTTTGGAGGATCGAGATCGTCGCACCAGAGCAAAGAGCGCCAATAATCGCATCAACTTTATCTGATGCAATCACCCGTTCTGCCGCAGCCGCAGCCGCTGATGCATCGACACACGTTGAGTCTGCGCGGACATGGCTGACCGTTGCGCCGTCAAGTAAAAGCTTGGATGCAGAAACTTCTTTCATTGCGAGTTCAGCGCCACGCGCCATGGATTCAGCAAGTGATTCAGCAGGGCCAGTAAAGCCAAGTACAACACCGAGTTTGACAGATTTCGCGTGACCGCCGGCCAACGCGAGAGAAGAACCGAGAATGGCAGCAGTTGCCATAGCGAGTGCAGTTTTTTTCATAATTTTCTCCGTAGGGACCTTATCTTCAGAAGGCTGCTAACAGACTGTATGGGTTTTTGCTCCATTTTTCGAGTCACGCCGTGTCATTAGGGCAAAAAAAAGCCCGACCATAGGCCGGGCCATTCACTAGGAGTACTCGATTATGCAAAGTCTTCGATGAGAGAACCTTGAGTCTCAGGATCGATCTCATCAACACGGTAGTTGTAGTTGGGGTGGTCTGATCCCATTGCAATAGCAGCACCGTTTTTGATTGCTGCGATCATGTCATTTGTGAACTCAAAGCGCGAGAAATGGACTGAGCTCGTTTTCTCTGAATTGGCGCGTTCGAGATCTTCATCTGCAATCGCGTAAACGCGGTCAAAGCCTTGCACCTGAATGTACGTTCTATTTTCAACGTCAACCAATTCAGCAAGTTTCACCTTGCGCTCTTCTTCGTCAGGGAACTCAATCATCTGAGTGCATTTGAGGTTAGTGCCATCTGGAATGAGCGGGTTGTAAGCCTCAAGCTCGTCCATGATGCCGTCTTCTTCAAACGTCTTCTCAATGCGGAGCATTTCTTGTACTTGATACCGAATCGTTGCTTCGTTTTCGAACTGCAACGTCATATTTGGGCCGATGAAAACGCTGCGGATGCGCTTTAAGCGCATCGCTTCAGAGCGGATTTCAGGGCGCTGCTTGGCGTACTCTTCCAAAGACAGCAGGGAGTTACGTGCAATCTTAGTCATAATTACTCCTCGTTCAGTCCGTAAGCTTTAGCGACCAGTGACAGTGGGTGCGCTAAAGAGGGTTCATTTCCGTGGTTTTCACGGATACCTTGGGCGATGTGGTGTCCACCAAGTGGACAGTCACTCGAAATGTAATCAGGGTTCTGATCATTCATGGTCCGGAATACCGGCTTACCAATCTTCATCGATGTCTCATGGAACTCTTTCTTCACGCCGTATGTGCCTGCATGACCTGAACAGCGTTCAGTCGTTTTGACTTCTGTGTCAGGAATCATCTTCAAGAATTCTTCTGTTTTCTTACCGATGTTCTGGACGCGTCCATGACATGGAGCCTGATACGAGACAGTACCCAGACCTGTTTTAAAATCAGTACTCATTAAGCCGTCTTTAACACGTGCGATGAAGTAATCGAACGGATCCCAGAAAGCCTCTTTAACAGCCTGTACATCTGGGTCGTCCGGATACATAAGCGGGATTTCTTGCTTAAACATCAAAGTACACGATGGGACGCCTGCCATAATTGCGTAGCCTTCACGAGCAAGCTTCGCGAGGTGTGGAATATTGACTCGCTTCAGGCGATCAACCGCCTCAAGATCACCTTGTTCAAGCTTTGGCATACCGCAACAAACTTCTTTCTCGGCAACAACCCATGGAATATCGTTGTGCTCTAGAACCTTAATCATATCCGTGCCGATACCAGGCTCGTTGTAGTTGATGTAGCAGGTCGCAAAGATCGCTACTTTACCTGGGGTACGCTCACCGTCTTTGATCTCAACAGCTTTGGACTGCTTAATCATTTGACGTAGCTTTTTCGGCGCAAACTCAGGTAGCCATGCGTTTTCGTGAACGCCTAATATGCTTTGTACTGCTTTGCGAACAGGTTTCCACTGGTTTACAGCATTGACTGTTTCAGTGACAACTGGGATGCCTGCGAGTTTTCCAAGTCCGTCTGTGTCTGACAGAATTTTGTCTCGAGCAGGCATACCTTCTTTTTGATGCTTAACTGCTTTCGCTTGGAGCATCAAATGTGGGAAATCGACATTAAATGAGTGTGGTGGCACGTATGGACATTTGGCCATGTAACACATGTCACAGAGATAGCATTCGTCGACGACTTTGACGTAGTCTTCTTTAGCAACGCCATCCACTTCCATTGTTTCGCTGTCGTCGATTAAATCGAACAGCGTTGGGAATGAGTTACACAAACTCAAACAGCGGCGACATCCATGACAGATATCAAACACGCGCTCGAGTTCGGCGTTGAGTTTCTCTTCGTCGTAATACTCGGGGTTCTTCCAATCAATTGGGTGACGCGTCGGGGCTTCGAGATTGCCTTCGCGTTTTGTTTCTGTCGCCATCATTTTCTCCGTGGGGGATGAAAACCAGGGGCGAACCCCTGGTCTTCGAGCGATTTAAGCTTCTGCTTTGTACGCATCCAGCGTCTTCTGGAACTTATTCGCGTGGCTACGCTCTGCTTTCGCAAGAGTTTCGAACCAATCAGCGATTTCGTCGAAGCCTTCTTCACGTGCAGCTT
>OBAL01000026.1_pt1 | contig 31668 bp, 32 predicted proteins | sample 1516331 | NCBI WGS metagenome assembly OBAL01 (sample SAMEA3275603, study PRJEB22092) | marine metagenome | biome: ENVO:00000038, "LAGOON"; feature: ENVO:00002042, "SURFACE WATER"; material: ENVO:00002019, "BRACKISH WATER" | collected 2014-06-21T13:56:00+00 | depth 0 m
ACCCTCGATAGGGCTACAAACCCTATACTCCCTTAGCAGGGGAGCGCCTTCAGCCACTCGGCCACGTCTCCAGAGGGGCGCGATTCTAACACGTCTCGCGCAGTTGTTAAGTGTTATGGCGGCTAAGCACTCCACCATTGCCACACAGCATACAGAATCGGAATCAGTGTCGCTGTTGCGAGTCCATTCAGCCCGATCGCAAGAGATGCAAATGCGCCTGCATTTTTGTTGATTTGTATCGCGCGCGCCGTTCCAATCCCATGCGCTGCCACACCCATCGCAAAGCCCCGCGCATCCCATGACGTAATGCGCGCCGCATTCAGTACGTAAGGCCCTAACATGGCACCAATGATGCCAGTCATGATCACGCAAACGGCAGTCAACGACGGAAGTCCACCAATCCGCTCTGCAATACCCATGGCGATAGGGGTTGTGACACTTTTCGGCGCTAAGGACAAGACTGTTTGTTCCGAAGCTTGCAATATCTCGGCAATGAAGACTGCAGAAATTGCAGCGGTTGCAGACCCTGCGATCAAGCTGATCGCAAGCGCGCCATATCCACTGCGCATCGTTTTAAGTAATCGAGCCACGGGAATCGCTAGCGCTACCGTTGCTGGCCCCAATAAAAAATGCACAAACTGCGCACCTTCAAAATAGGTCCAGTAATCGATTCCGGTGACCGTAAGTCCGATTGTAATCACGATAACAGCAATCAACACCGGATTTAAAACCGGCATCCGACCTGACTTTTGATAAATCCAATCACCCAACAAATAGGCTACTAGAGTAATTGTCAGAGCTGTTAGCGGGCTCGCCGAGAGATAAACCCAAACTTCACCAAAATCAGGATTCATTATTGGCCCCTCCATGCAATCGCTGGAGAATCCAACCCGTCACTAACACAGTCACAATGGTCGACCCGACCAGAGAGCCAACTATCGCTTGCCACTCATTCCCGAGTATCGTGAGGTGCGCAACGACCCCAACACCTGCGGGAACGAAAAGAAGCGATAAATGAGATAAAATCCCCTCGGCTGTTGACTCGAGGTTATGCGGGATGGATTGCCGATATAACAAGGTGATCAGCAACAATGTCATTCCAATGACTGGCCCGGGGATCGCTAAATCGAAAGCCCGCGCGATGACTTCACCAACTAACTGGCAAAATAATAGTTGCGTTATCGCGATCAGCATCACTCACTCCTCATTCTATTCTTTGACTGTGATCCAGATACTGACGATAAGCAAGGCTGCAACGCCAATGAATCCGATATGAACCATCGCAATCGATGTTACTGAGGCAACTCCACCCAATGCAGCCGGAATCACAGCTGCTCCAGCAGAGAATGACAACACCTGAATCGCCATCATTAAATCGCGCTTTCCAGCAGGTACTAATCGAGCACCAGCTGTCAGAATGAATGCTGACATCGGCGCCATAGCAAAACCAAGAAATGCGTAGGCAACGATCTTTAACTCTGTCGGCATCAAAATCAGCACAAGCAAAATTACTCCAATCAAGGCGCTCGCCCATCGAAGCATCTGCAAAGTCGATACAGGAATCCGAGTCAACGTAAATCGACCCAATGTGAGACCACCCCAAAATAATCCCGTCGCAATACCCGCCTGTTGAATACTTGCGCCGTCGACTGCAACTAAAATGGACGAGATCCAATTACCAATACCCTGCTCCAAACCGACATAGAGAGCACCTGACAACACGGCAAAAACAATAGGCAAGGTCATTCGAAATACATCATGTTGCTTGCTGTCTAAGCTCACACCCAGATGATGAAAATTGTGACGCGTCTTAAACACAGCGCCCATCGCCGCAAGACTCAATGCCCCACCAAAGAGATAGACCGACTCCCAACCCCAATCGGCAGCGATCATTAATCCAGAAAGAAAACCCGCAGAAGCAGTACCAATCCCCCAACCCCCGTGGATATTCATGAGATGCTGTGGAGAAATCCGCTGCGCAAAAAATGCATTCAACGCCGCATGTGCGAGGCCATTGGCGATACCCCGAATCGCATAAAGGAGCACAAATACCCAATATTGCTGACTCAAGACGACAGCAAATAAAACGAGAGCTTGAACGCCCAAGCTGATCGAAAGTAGATTCAGATGAGCCGTAGAGCGTACTAATGACGGAAAAATCGCCGAGCCAACAGCTGAACCAATGCCAACCGCTCCTAATACCCAACCAAGCGATTCGAGTGATACAGATAAGTCGCTATGGATCGAAAGCCAAGCAACTCCCAACACCCCATCGAAAAAGCCCAAGCACAGCATCGCAAGACCAGCAATAAAGCGAGGTGAATGAGCGGGCATTCTTAAAATTCCTAAAAAGAAAAAGGATAAAAATAGATTTCGGGTTGCAATTTATCAGAAAATTATTAGTATTCACGCCCTTGACGCGCTCGTAGCTCAGCTGGATAGAGTACCTGGCTACGAACCAGGCGGTCAGAGGTTCGAATCCTCTCGAGCGCGCCAACTTTTTATCTGCTTTTCACTATGACCTCTCCGGCTTTCTATTGAAAGCAATTCATCATACCCTTCGTAATACAGGAGGGTTTATGCGTGACATCATAAAAATACTAGCGGCACTCGCTTTATTCATCGGGATCACTAGCACCCAAGCGGATCAAGCCAAGCCCGAGCTCGATGCACTATTTAAAACACTCAAAACCTCGACCAATCTCATCGAAATTTCTGAAGTCCAAAATAAGATTTGGTTTCATTGGTACGAACTTCCATCTGATGCGGTCGCACTCCAAACTATTTTTGACGAGGGGATGAAAGCCCTGCATTTCGGTCAGCCGCAAATCGCTGTCGGTCATTTTACCCGTGTAATCGATAATGCCCCTCAATTTGCAGAGGCCTGGAACCGTCGCGCAACAACATTTTTTATGCTCGGGGATTACGAAGCATCTTTGTCGGATATTCAACAGACACTGATTTTAGAACCACGTCATTTTGGGGCTCTCGGAGGGCTGTCGATGATTTTTGAAAATACAGAACAGTTCGAGAAGGCTATTCAAGCCGAAAAACTCCTACTCGATCTGATGCCAAACAACCAACTGATTCAAGATCGAATCGATCAATTAAAACAAAAAGCGCTCGAATCGAGAATTTAGCTCAATACTTGCCACTCACAAATTCAAGCACGATCAATGGTGATGCCAAACTGACACCAACGATGATCACGAGTAATAGCCAATCTAAATATCGAGACATCCCACACCTCTATCTCAGTGGTAAGCCCAAATCAAAAGAAATCAAGCTCTAGCCAGATTGAAATAGAATCGTCACAATAATCTGCTTAATTGATGCAACGCACAAAAATTCTCATTGAAAGGAAACAGATTGATGCTCCAAGGAAAGAAAGGACTCGTCATTGGTGTCGCAAACGATCAGTCGATTGCCTATGCCGCCGCCAAACTCACTAAAGAGCTCGGCGCAGAAGTCGTAGCGACTTGCTTGAATGATAAAGCAAGAAAGTACGTTGAACCTGTTCTATCACCGCTAAGCATCCCACTACTCAACTGCAATGTTGAGGTTGAAGGAGAACTCGAGGCGACGATACAAGGCGCAGCAGAGACATTAGGGCATATCGACTTTATCGTACATTCAATCGCCTTTGCCCCACTGGACGATCTCCATGGCGCACTGCACGCATCATCGGCAGAAGGATTCAAACAAGCAATTGATATTTCTTGTCACTCTTTTATTCGCGTAGCACATCTCGCTCAACCATATATGGTCAATGGCGGTACATTAATCACGATGACGTACCTCGGTGCACATCTGGCAATACCTAACTATGGACTGATGGGGCCTGTCAAAGCTGCGCTCGAATCGTCTGTGCGTTACCTCGCCTCTGAACTTGGCGAGCACAATATTCGTGTGCACGCTGTATCACCAGGTCCAATTGCCACTCGAGCCGCATCTGGAATCGCAAACTTTGATGCACTCATGGATTCCGTTGAAAAGCGCGTACCGTTAAAACGTCTTGTCTCTCAAGATGAAGTCGCCGGTCTCGTTAGCTTCCTCGCTTCAGACTTAGCAACCGGTATGACAGGGCAAACACTGTACGTCGACTGCGGCGAGCACATGGTGCCTTGAGATGAATCAACCACAACAAGATGTGATCGAAAACGTTCTCTATGACGAGATTGAAGTCGGCCAAAGTGCTCGACTTGTCCGTACACTCACACTCGAAGATATTCGCGCGTTCGCGGCAGTATCAGGGGATGTAAACCCAGCCCATTTGGATACTTCATTTGCAAATGAGTCGATGTTCCACGGGGTGATCGGCCACGGAATGTGGACTGGATCACTTGTCTCTACGGTACTTGGAACAGTTTTTCCGGGACCAGGGACGATTTACCTCGAGCAAAGTTTTCGCTTCAAACGACCAGTGCGTATTGGCGATACCTTGACAGTCATCGTGACAGTTGCTGAAAAAAACGACGAAAAGCATAGCCTCCTTCTTGATTGCGTCATCAACAACCAAAACGGTGATCAGGTTGTTGTCGGTCAAGCGAAAGTGATGGCGCCAACTGAAAAGATTATCCGTCCGCGCATGGGGACACCTAAACTCAATTTATTTGACCCAGAAACACGTGTTCAAAGCTTTATTGCATCACTTGAAGTCGAACATCCAATTTCCGTCGGCATCATTCATCCAACAGATCAAGCATCCCTCACAGCAGCCCTCGAAATGGCCGAAACTGGAAAGCTCAACCCAGTTTTAATTGGGCCAGAACCGAAAATTCGTGGGCTTGCCGAAGAACTTGGGATCGATCTCCAAACGATGGAAATCGTGGATGCCGAGCATAGTCATCAAGCAGCCCTCATCGCGTGTCAAATGGCTGTTGCCGGTGATCTTGAAAGCCTACATAGAGGCAATCTCGATACAAAAGAAATAGTCGATGCAATCAGACAAACACCTGAATTACATACCAAAAGCAGTCTGTCGCACGTGTTTCGTTTTGATATTCCCTTGTATGACAAACCATTGCTTTTGACTGATGCTGTGCTTCACCACAAGCCAACACTGACTGATAAAGTGGTGATCGTCCAAAATGCGATCTGTGTTGCCCAACACCTCGGCATTGAAACGCCCAAAGTCGCCCTTTTATCAGCTGTTGAGAAGATTGATCCTGAATATCAATCAACACTGGACGCGGCGGCACTTTGCAAGATGGCTGACCGCAAACAAATCACTGGTGGCGAACTCGACGGCCCCATCGCGTTTGATCAAGCCGTGTCCGATCCATCCGACGGGATAGGGTATTCAGATGTTTTGGTTGCTCCTGATAACGAATCAGCGAACATGCTCGCAAAGCAGCTTGAATATTTTGCTGGTGCATCAAGTTGCGGAATTCTCGTGGGCGCTCGAGTTCCTGTTGGACTTGCAATGCGATCAGCATCTGTTCAATCGCAAGTCTTATCAGCGATTTTTGCGGGTACTATTGCAGAGCGTTTTCGGTCCGAGAAGCCCTGACGCCATGACAGGTGGGTTCTGACAAGGTATCTTCCGGAGACCTTGTTTGGAGCACACTGTGTTAACGATTTCCAATCTCAATCTGAGTTACCCTGGATACGATCCTCTAGCAACACTGTCATGGCAGATTAATGCAGGTGATCAAATTGCCCTTCTAGGTCGATCCGGAACCGGGAAATCCACTTTGCTCGCCGCCATCATTGAAGGGGCTCCAGAAGTCACCAAACAGAGCGAGCGAATCGCCTATCTTTCTCAACAGCCAGCTTTGCTGCCCTGGGTAACGGTCATTGACAATGTACTACTCGGATTCAAATTACGAGGAACAAAACATTCATCAGACCTTACTCAGCGCGCGGTTGATCTATTAGATCAAGTCGATCTTGGAGCGCTCGCGTATCGCAAAACTTCATTACTCAGTGGAGGACAAAAAGCCCGCGTTGCGCTCGCTCGTGTATTAATCGAAGAATCTGATTTGGTGTTACTCGACGAACCATTTTCAGGCCTTGATCGCTCGACCCGAATTCAAATGGCAGGGCTATGTCAACAGCTACTGGCGGGTAAAACAGTCATTCTTGTGACCCACGACCCTCGAGATGCTCAAGACTGGTTAGATACTGCAATGGTGTTAACGAAAGACACGATTAAAGGTCCATATCGGCTAAATGAGTTTGGAAGTGACCGCGCGCTCATTCAAGCGCTTGATGGTGATCTATGAATCGCCTGCTCCAAGCCACATTCCCATTCATTGGTTTGATCAGTCTGTGGTGGCTCATCGTATTCATCTTCGACGTACCTCATTTCATTCTTCCTTCACCAGAACGAGTTGGTTGGGTTTTAGTCGAACGCTTCCCACTCATCGCGTCTCACGCCATCACGACTGCATTGGAAATCATCTGCGGTCTCATTCTCGGTGCTTCGCTCGGATTTGGTGTTGCATGTCTCATCGGCGACTCTAAAAACTTGACGCAATTAACGATGCCCGCTTTGGTCATCAGCCAAGCCCTTCCTGTGTTTGCAATTGCACCCATTCTGATGCTGTGGCTTGGTTATGGATTTGCGTCAAAACTCGCGATGACGACACTCATTGTATTTTTCCCAGTGACCGCGAGTACGCTCGCTGGATTTCGTGCTATCCCTAAATCGTGGGAATTAACATTCCAAACACTGCGCCCAAAGCGCGCTCAACTCTTTTGGCTAATTCGTTTACCCCTGGCAATCCCTTATGCGCTCTCTGGAGTCAAAGTTGCAGCCTCAGTCGCACCAATTGGCGCAGTTGTTGGCGAATGGGTTGGTTCGTCGAGTGGGTTAGGTTATTTGATGTTGCACGCTAATGGACGAGGGCAAACTGATTTGATGTTTGCCGCGCTCCTCGTGCTGTGTGTGGAGGCATTAGTTATTTGGAGTTTGGTGAACCGGCTCGCAAACCGGTTCGACCAAAACCCACAAGTTATTAGTTAGATGATGGCAAGCTGCCTTCGATACCTTCGACATAGAAGTCCATGCCAAGAAGCGTACCGTCATCTGCAGTTTCACCTGCCTTCAACCATACCGATCCATCTTGCTTATTGATTGGACCCGTAAATGGGTGCAAACGGCCTTCACTGATCGCGAGCTTAGCGGCATCAGCCATTTCACGCACATCTTGAGGAACTGCTTGACCATACGGAGCCAAGGCAACCATGCCTGTATTGAATCCACCCCAAGTATCAGTTGACGCCCACTGGCCATCGATCAACGCACCAACACGCTCAATGTAGTACGGAGACCAATCATCGATAATTGCTGTCAACTGAGCAGTTGGTCCAAATGCAGCCATATCAGATGCTTGACCGAATGCGTAGATTCCACGTTGTTCTGCAATCTGCATCGCAGCTGGAGAATCCGTGTGTTGCATTAAGATGTCTGCACCTTGGTCAATCAGTGCTTTAGCAGCATCAGCCTCTTTACCTGGATCAAACCAACTCGAAACCCAGATAACTTTGAACTGAATATTTGGATTGACGCTTTTCGCGGCCAAATATGCTGCGTTAATACCGCGGACAACTTCAGGAATTGGGAATGACGCAATGTAGCCAACCGTGTTGGTTTTCGTCATTTTACCTGCGATCAAACCGAGTACGTGACGACCTTCATAAAAACGCGACGAGTACGTTGCGACGTTATCAGCACGCTTAAAGCCTGTTGCATGCTCAAACTTCACATTCGGAAACTGTTCTGCAACTTTGATCGTTGGATTCATAAAACCAAACGACGTGGTAAAGATGATATCTGCACCATCGTTCGCCATCTGACTTAAAACACGTTCCGCATCTGGACCTTCAGAAACACTCTCAACAAAAGTGGTTACGATCTTATCGCCGTATGCTTCTTCGACTGCCAAACGGCCTTGATTGTGTTCATATGTCCAACCACCGTCAGACACTGGTCCGACATAAATAAATCCGGCCTTGATCTGACCTTCCTTTTTATCGGTTGCTTGTGATGCTGTCTGCTCTGAATCAGAACAAGCTGCCAACATGACTGCAGCTGACACAGCCAATACTTTTGATAGCAAACCTCTCATGGTTCGTACTCTCCTAGTTAACGTGATACGCGAAAAATTTTTCCAAGCGACCCTGGTGCCGCTAAACCCTTTTCGCCTCGGGCTGAAATCAAAACCAACGCCACGATTGTGACGATATATGGAAGCATCGACAGCCACTGAGCTGGTATCGAAATACCAAAGGCTTGGCTGTGCAATTGTAAGATCGTCACACTCCCAAAAAGATAAGCGCCAGCAATCACACGGAATGGTCGCCAGGATGCAAAGACTACGAGTGCAAGTGCTATCCAACCCCGTCCTGCAGTCATCCCTTCAACAAACAAAGGTGTCTGGACAAGTGTCAAATAGGAACCACCAATCGCAGCTAAGGCTCCACCGCTTGTAATGGCCAAAAAACGAATACCTCTGACGGAAAATCCAAGTGCATGCGCTGATGTATGATTTTCACCGACCGCTCGCAGAATCAATCCCGCCCTCGATTTCTTAAGGAACCACCAAATCACAAAGGCCATCAAGATCGATAGATATACTAACGGATCATGCGAGAAGAGTGCGTGACCGATGACTGGTAAATGATGGAGTAAAGGAATCGCCCACGTGTCGACTTGCGGTGCTGCCTGACCTACATACTGCGAACCAGCCAAAGCTGCCAATCCAAGTCCGAACAAAGTCAGAGCTAACCCCGTGGCGACTGGATTTGCATACAACCGCAAAACTAATACAGCAAAAATGGAAGCCAGTAAGGCTCCAGCCAAGGCGGCCGCTAGAACGGACATCAACAGCGGATAACCAGCAAGTGCCGTCGCAAATCCAGCCAATGCTCCGACGATCATCAAACCCTCAATCCCTAGATTAAGCACTCCTGCTCGTTCCTGGATTAACGCGCCAAGGCCTGCAAACACAAGTGGTGTCGACGCGACCAAAATGGCATGAATGATTGATGACAATAAACCGTAATCCATCACCCAATCCGCCCAAACCGAATACGATAGTTCACTAGAAGCGATGTACCGAGCAAGAAGAACAACAAAAGTCCCTGAAACACCTGTGTACTAGCTGCAGGAATACCCAACGACAATTGAGCCGCCTCACCCGCTAAATAGGATAAAGCCACAAGAAGCCCCGCTGGGATCACAGCTAATGGATGTAACCGAGCAAGGAAAGCCACAATAATCGCAGTAAAACCGTATGATGGCGAGATGTTTGGCACGAGCTGTCCGATATTACCGGTCACTTCAACAACACCCGCAAATCCACTGACAGCACCACCAATCAAAAGAGCCATCCAAACCGTTCGATCACGACTGTAACCGGCGAACTTGGCGGCCGTTGGCGACAACCCTGTCACTCGCATTTCAAAGCCTAGATGCCATCGCTTGACGACCCAAGTACCGAGCACAGCAAACATCAGCGCAAAAACAAAACCCAAATGACCACGTCCAGCAGAGAAGAGCTTTGGCAAAGTCGCAGCGTCATGGAACAAGCGACTTTCTGGGAAATTAAACCCTGCTGGGTCACGCAATGGACCATGCACCATGACACTCAACATGAGAATCGCGACATAGGTCAGCATCAATGAAACCAAGATTTCATTGGCGTTAAACCGAACTTTTAAAAATGCAGGTATCGCTCCCCATATGAGCCCACCCAAAGTGCCGCCGAGCAAGATCAAAGGCATCACCCAGAATCCGTCAACACCCCAAAAAGCCAGTGCAACAGCGCCTCCGCAAAGGCCACCCATAACCAATTGTCCCTCTGCACCAATATTCCAGACTCCTGCACGGAATCCCAACGCAAGCGCAACACCAATCGTTATCAATGGAGTAGCCTTCGCCAGTAATTCACTGACGCCATATACCGAGTTCAGTGGCCGAATAAAAATACGATGCAAACTTGAAATCGGGTCCAGTCCTAGCGATGCGAGTAGTGCTGATGCAGTTGCGACGGTCAGTATCAAAGCGATCAAGACCGCAATCCATTCGTGATACCAACGGGTTACCGCGCGCGCTTCGACAAAGATCATGAGTCAATCTCCTGACCAAGCATGAGCGCCCCCAAATGTTCAGGTGTCATTTCATCAGTCGGGAAGGTCCGACTTAATCGGCCATGGCAAATTGCACAAATGCGATCAGTCACCGACAGCAGTTCATCGATATCTTGGCTGATCAAAATCACCGACGCACCCTCATCCGCCATTTTCATAAGCATTTGATGGATAAATAATTGCGCTTTAGCATCAACGCCCCAGGTCGGATTTGAGACAACAAACACCTTCGGCTGACCTAACAATTCCCGCCCAATTAAAAACTTTTGCAGATTGCCACCCGAGAGACTCGATGCTTTTGCATTTAACGAAGGCGTTCGCACATCGAACGTTTTGATCACTTCATCAGCAAAGGCTTTTGCTGATGTACCACTAATTAGATGATCATTTTTCAAAATGCCCCGCGTATGACGGGCTGTCAAAATCACATTTTCCCAAAGGGTCAGCTCAGGAATTGCCGCGTGGCCTAATCGATTTTCAGGCGCACCTAAGAGACCCAGAAAACGGCGCTTTTCCACGCCCAAGTGCGCAATGGGTTCTCCATCAAGCACGATACTGTCAGGATTTGGCAAGGTCAGCTCGCCTGACAACAAATCAAATAGGGTGTCCTGTCCATTTCCAGAGACTCCAGAAATACCAAGAATCGACCCTGGTGCAACAGACAGATACACATCGTTAAGCACAACATTACGAGTCGACTCTGGATAAACATCACCCACCCGAACAGTTAATCGTGCCTTGTGTTTTTCTGCGCTTGATGCTTTGGAGCGCTTTGTTTCAGTCAAGCGCTCGCCAATCATTTTTTCACCCAACGAGCGTGTACTTTCCTGACGCGGATCGACCACATCAACAACCTGACCCGCCCGCATTAAAGTTGCTCGATCGCACAGCGCCCTCACTTCATCGAGCTTATGAGAGATATAGATAATCGAGCGGCCTTCATCAGATAGGCGATCCAGAGTTGTAAACAGCTGTTCTGTTTCTTGCGGTGTCAGCACCGAAGTCGGTTCATCAAGAATCAGCAACCGAGGGTCCTGCATCAATACACGGATAATCTCAACGCGTTGTCGCTCGCCTGCGCCCAAGTCATGCACGCGACGATTCAGTTCAACATGCAATCGATACCGATCACAGACCTCTGAAATCTCAGCAGCGAGTATTTCATCCGGGAAACGACCCTCTAGCCCTAGCGCAATATTTTCCAAAACAGTTAAGGCATCGAACACAGCGAAATGCTGAAACACCATTCCGACGCCAGAATGCTTCGCATCACTCGGACTGTCAGGGGAATATGGTTTTGCTAGGAGTTCCATTGAACCGGTATCAGGTTTCAGAATCCCATAAATCATTTTAACGAGAGTCGACTTTCCTGCACCATTCTCGCCAAGAAGCGCATGAATCTCGCCTGCATCAACAGACAATGTCACATCACGGTTCGCTGCAAAATCGCCGAAGTATTTACTAAGTCCGCGCACGCCAAGACACTGCTTCGAAGAAGCTGACAAACGTTCCGCGATCGCTACCGACTCAGTCAAATTGAGGACTCACTTTGATGCAAACGCGAAGAATACATCATTCTCTCGGGTAAACCCACGGGTTAGCCGGCGTTCGACTGGAAGAAGAAGTATTCGGAACTGATGTTTCCATGCAGGGTGACAAGCCCTTGCTGGATCCAATCCATATTTTGCGTCAAAAGGTCAGGTGTTAGTCGCTCAAGATCGAGCTTATGTAAACCATCAATAATGCCATCGATCAGATCAGATGAAACGCGCTGATGCGGAAGGTCGCTTAATAACCGGCCGACCCTTTCAAGTGCAGCAGCCATCGACTGAGGAAAATTTTCGTCTCTCAGCACAAAATCAAGGACATCACTGCCACGCATCCGATTTCTAGCGCTATGGCGATACAATTCCACACCACCTAAGGCTGACAATAAGTTTTGCCAGCCAATTGCCTCGTAACTACTCCATCGCGTTGATGCTCCAGGAACCATTTGCGTCACTCGTGGGTCAACAAGACGAGACACCATATCTGCATGCTCGAGTCGATCCCCGAGGCGTAAAAAGAGCCAGCTCAAGTCACGCGCCTGACTCGCCATCAAGCAGCCATGCCACAAGCGACAACTCGAAATCACTTGCTTCAGAAGTCGTATCCGTGAGGATCGATCAAAACTCGCGAACGATTGCCGCTCGATCAAGCCATGTAACTCATTCAACGCTACCCACGCATCTTTAGGAATCAGATCTCGCGTAACTCGCGCATTTTCTCTTGCGGCAGCGATTGATGCTCGAATTGATCCAGAGTGATCAAGTCCAAGAACTAACTGCTCCATCACCTCAGCCTCGGAGATCCCTGGATCTGAGTCACCTGAACCAAATACCTGCATCAAAGACTCCCAGTCATACGGAACCCCATCAGGTAAATCCAAAATCGTGTCAGAAGCAGCAATCGCAAGACGCGCGGTTGCCTCTGCTCGCTCGACATACCGAGAAAGCCAATAGAGATGTTCAGCGACCCGAGCGAGCATTAAATCTGGCCCTCATCAGCCACGACCCAAAAATCCTTCGAACCGCCGCCTTGCGATGAATTCACAACCAAAGATCCCTCTCGAAGCGCAACACGGCAAAGACCGCCGGTGGAACACCACTGACTCGAACTTTGAAGAACAAAGGGGCGTAAGTCGACATGTCGTGGAGCCAGATCTCCATCATCAGTCACGGTCAAAGTCGTCGAGATTGCGAGCGTCGGTTGCGCAATCCACACCCGCGGATTTTCTAAAATTTCAGCACGACGAGCGACAATCTCTTCATCAGTCGCGTGGGGCCCAACCATAATGCCGTAACCACCTGATGCATCAGCTGGTTTGACGACCAGTTCATTTAAATGATCTAAGACATACGCCTGCTGCTCAGGGTCTGAACACAAATACGTTGGGACGTTATCGAGAAGAGGTTCTTCATTCAGATAATATTTAATAATTTCAGGAACATATGCATACAGAACCTTATCATCAGCGACTCCGCTACCCGGAGCGTTCGCAATAGAGACTTTTCCAGCCCTCCACGCACGCATCAAACCGGGAACGCCAAGAACAGAATCCGGATTCAATGCATCTGGATCTAAAAATGTGTCATCAATACGGCGATAAATCACATCAACTCGACTCACGCCTTCAACCGCCTTCATATAAACGCAGTCGTCTGAGTCGACAAATAAATCCGACCCTTGCACGAGCTCGGCACCAATCTGTTGCGCGAGATAGCTGTGTTCAAAATATGCTGAGTTATAAATACCGGGAGTCATCACAACGATGACAGGGTGATCAACCGGCCTTGGCGATAATGCGTTGAGCATATCAAGCAGATCGGAGGCATATTGACTCACGGGTAGGATTTGATGATGTCTGAATAGCTCAGGATACACCTGCTTCATGACAGAGCGATTTTCCAACATGTACGACACACCGCTCGGTACGCGTAAATTATCTTCAAGTACGAATAACTGCCCTGTGTGGTCCCGAACCAAGTCCGATCCACAAATATGCGCCCATGTCTCAAAGAGCGGACGAATGCCCTTTGCTAATTCGATGTAGTGGGGGCTTTCCGTAACAAGCGCTGCAGGAATAATCCCATCTTGAATAATCACCTGCTCGTTATAGACATCATTTAAAAACAGATTAAGAGCCCTTAATCGCTGCTTTAATCCCTTTTCTGTATGGTGCCATTCGGAGGCCCGCATCACCCTTGGAACCAGGTCTAAGGGCCACGAACGGTCGATATTCATTGAGTCTGAATAGACCAAGAATGAAATACCCTGACTCTTAATTGCAGCCTCAAGTGCTGAGCGTTTTTCGGATAAAACGTCTGGCGAGAGGTCTTTTAAAAAGTTCAGTAAACTATCGGCACCCGGGCGCGCTTGCCCGTCAGCTTTGATAAGCTCGTCAAAGAATTGTCCGGCAGCAATTTCTGGGGTGACTTGGATCACAGTCCATTTGTCCAAATATTGAATCTAGGTGTAGTGTCCGGCTTCATCTGGATCGACGCAAGAGAAAGAGGAATCAATGTTAGCAATTTTATCACCAGCCAAATCCCTCAACACGGACCTGAGCGTTGATCGCTCTAGGATCTCCACCCCACAATTTTTAGAGGAAGCTGCCGAACTTGCTGAAATGATGCGAGGCTTTAGTCCATCTGATTTAGCAAGCCTAATGAAACTCTCTGACAAACTCTCCGCACTCAACGCTGCACGATTTGAAGAGTGGTCGATAGATCATCAGTCGGAAGACCTTTTGCCAGCAATCTATGCATTCAACGGCGATGTCTATCAGGGCCTCGATGTTCAAACGTTAGGTGCTGATGCGCTCAACCGTCTTTCTGATCGAGTACGTATTTTGTCGGGTCTCTATGGATTACTGAGACCTTTTGATGCCATGAGACCATATCGTCTCGAAATGGGAACGCAACTGAAGGGACAGGCTATTACGTCACTGCCTGAGTTTTGGAAATCACGAGTAACTGAAACACTCAACAGCCTCTTAAACGGTGAACCTCTCGTCAATCTTGCAAGCAATGAATATTCAGCCGCAGTGGATCTGAAATCAATCGATAGCCCTGTCGTTTCACCGGTCTTTAAAGACCTCAAAAATGGCGAGTACAAAATCATCAGCTTCTATGCAAAACGGGCACGGGGCTTGATGGCACGCTTTATCCTAGAGTCAGACGCACAAACAGCGGACGATTTGCTCGGCTTCGATTACGACGGTTATGCGTTCTCAAAGGAATACTCAAAGCCAAATGCTCCATGCTTCATTCGTGATCCGGAATCACGTTGAGTAAGCTCTCGCCGGACTCGGTCATCGCACCATGGCTCGAGTCCGTTCAGCCGCAAACGCTCTGGGTGATCGGAGACGCAACACCGCCAGTCGTTACTGACTACCAAAAACACAGCAACAATCTGGTAGACACGCTATCTGTTCGAGAAATAGAGGAAAGAGAACACATTCCAAAGGCAGCACTCATTGCCCTTCCTTTAAGCTCACCAGATGAACTCTTGCTTGCAGGACAACTGCGAAATCTTCTCATTTCAGACATTCTTTGTTTTGTTAGTACCACCATCCCAGCCGAATCGCTTTACGCACTGGCATTTAAACGTGGGGATGAATGTCAGGAAAAGCAGAGTACTCTCTTGAGTTTTCACTATTCACTCGCCACTTATAACCACACACGTGCGTGGAACAATCCGAAGTTCTGGGCCAACCCTGAAAACTGGAATAAATATTGGTGGTGACATGCGACTGATTGCAGCGGTCTTAATTTGTATTTCGACAACCCTACATGCATCAATCGATGCGCCAGGTCTAAGCGATCGCGAGTATCGTTACCTTACGCTGCCGAATGCGCTCAAAGTGTTACTCATTTCAGACCCAACGACTGATAAAGCTGCAGCATCGATGGATGTTTTTGTGGGTACCAATAATGATCCGAAGGAATTTCCAGGGCTTGCACATTTCCTAGAACACATGCTGTTCCTTGGGACGGATAAATATCCAGAGGCTGGTGAGTACCAACAGTTCATATCAGACCAAGCTGGGTCACACAACGCGTTCACAGCGCCTGAGCATACAAACTACTTTTTTTCGCTCAATCCAAACGCGTTAGAACCCGCACTTGATCGCTTCAGCCGCTTTTTCGTGGCACCAACGCTTGATCCCGCATACGTCGATCGAGAAGTGAATGCGGTCCATTCTGAATACCAATCCAAATTGAGAGATCCAGCACGCTTAAGTTTTGAAGCAACAAAGCAGGGGCTCAATCCAAACCACCCCTTTTCACAATTCGGAGCCGGGAATCTCAGTACGCTGAAAAAGCCTGGCCTACTCGATGCACTCAAACGTTTTTATGACAATGAATATTCCGCCAATCGGATGGCACTCGTGGTCTTGGGTGAGGAACCACTCGATACACTCGAGCAATTAGTTACCGAACGATTCAATGAAATACCTAACAGAAATCTTCCATCAAGCGTAATCGACACGCCACTCTTTGATACGAATCGCCTACCATTTGTTGTGCAATCAAAACCTGCAACTGAATCTAGGCGGTTAACACTTTTATTCCCGGTTCCAGATACTGATGCTTTTATCGATAGAGCGCCTTTGCAATATGTAGGGCACCTGCTCGGACATGAAGGCGAAGGGAGCCTCTTGGCGAATCTCAAGGCTCGCGGTTATGCCAATGGCTTATCAGCAGGTGAAAGCCTTGGTATGACTGAAAGCCGCTCTTTTTCGATTAGTGTGAGTCTGACACCTGAAGGCCTAGCGAACCGGGACACTATCATTGCCGAGATATTCCGAACGATTCGCCTGATTGAAACACAGGGCATTGATCCATGGCGCTTTGAAGAACTGAAAGTGATCTCAGACGCCAACTTCAAATTTGAGGAAGAGTCAGATCCTCAAAATGTAGTGACTTATTTGTCTGAAAAACTGCATTCGGTGCCTCCTCAACAGTTGTTCACTCATGGGCGCTTGTTAAAGCAGTTCGACGGTCAACTGATCAAAGATACACTCACTTGGCTAACACCTGAGCAGATGCTCGTTCGCGTCACTGCACCTGAAATCGAGCCGTCAGAAACGACAAAGTACTATCCAACTCAGATTCGTCGTTTTTCTCTAGGAAATGATCGGCTTAAAGGATTCCAGACAGCTCGCCAAGAGGTGAGTACAACAGTGCGCTTACCCGAGCCCAACCCCTTCATTAAAGCGCCTGGTGATCCATTACCAAAAACACGTAAAGCAACCATCGAAACACAACCACGCGTTCTGTTCTTTTCAGAAGGTGCTATTGGGTATGTGCTGACTGAAAACCGATATTCACAGCCAAAGAGTGATCTGTATATCCGCTTAAGAACACCGCTCGCGGCTAACTCACCAGAAGCGTCGATAATGAGCGACCTGCTCTCTGATGCGATGAATGAACACTTAAACAGCATGAGTTATGCAGCAGCATTAGCTGGAGCAGGCTTTTCTGCCCAATCGACGCAGTCAGGAATCACACTTCAATTTTCTGGTTATCATCAATCGTTAATCCCGCTTGTTAATCAAGTGCTCGATAGCCTCCCGATTCCACTGATCGACGAATCAACCTGGTCGCGTCTACACCAACTTAAATCGCAAAGCCTAGCTCGGGTCCAGGCAACAAGACCTTCAAGCCGTTTGTTTGACGAGATGACCGCTGAACTGATGCCGCTTGCGTACTCAAGCGACGAGCTGAACGAAGCGTTCGAGAGCATTGATCGACAGACATTTCATCAATACCAAAAAGCATTTTTCTCTGGGTTAAAGGCGGAAATGTTTTTACATGGACCTGTTTCTCGAGATGAAGGAAAGGAACTGCTTGAGTCCTGGGTTGAGAAATTACCGATCGACCAGTCGACACCAGAAATCCAAGTAACAACCAATGCTTGGTCTGGTGACCGCACTCGGTCATACCAATATGACCACCCTGATCAAGCTGCCACAGTATTGTATGTGGATAGCAATACTGATCCAGGATCTCGCATACTTAATCAGTTGGCTGGAAACTTAATCGAAGCACCGTTTTACACACATTTACGAACCGAGAAGCAACTGGGATATATTACGTTTGCGACTGCGTTCCCGCTGTATAACACACCAATTTTAACTGGGGCGATTCAATCGCCTACCGCCGATCCGGATGAACTTGTGCGGGCGATTCAGAATGAATTTGAAGGGTTCGCCGCTATGGTTGAGGCGATGCCTGATGAGCAATTTGAAAGCCAGCGCCTCAGTCTGCTTGATCAGTTGCTGAATCCTCCATCGACGCAAGCCGAGCTCTCCAATGCGATCTGGAGCGCAATCGGATTACGCCGTCCATTCAGTGACCGAATGGAACAAGCAACAACTCTGCAAGCACTGACAAAAGACCAGTTTGTTGCCTATCTCAAACAGCGGATCCAAAATCCTGTGGTGCTGAAGGCTTATCGCTCAGACGGTTAGCGGCTTCTGTAATGGCCTGAGATCGAACTGCAAACCGGTCGGTCTCAGGGATCTGTTCATAGATTCCTGCCGCGTGCATTTCTCGTTCAATCCGCGGTTGCACCCCGACTAACAACACCGAATGATCAGCACGGACTGCATCCTCAATCATTTCCATGAGAGTAAGGCCTGCTGATAGATCGAGATGATCCACCGATGTGAAATCGACAATGAGAACATCATGATCTGAAAATTGAGAGAAATGACGAGCAATACCGCGAGAGAGTCCATAGCTCATGAATCCATTGAGCTGATAAATCAAAACTCGGCCTTCAAGCGCATCCAGAGCCTCTGATTCTTGATCTGTTAAATCTGGAATTTCTTGCTTTGATCGCCCGATCTTCATGGTTTGTAAATGCGCTTCACTCAAGCGATACAGTGTCTCGAGATTCGCCACGAATACACCGATCGCAACAGCTGTAATGAGGTCAACAAATACCGTAATCGAAAAGACAACCAGCATCAGGCTGCTAGAGAAGAGCGGGATCCGTGTGACCCGCTTTAGGAAACTCCAGTCAATAATGTCGAATCCAGTTTTCAACAAAATACCTGCGAGCACTGCTAAAGGAATCGCTTCTGCCAAAGGTGCTGCGCCGAGCATCAAAACCGCCAAGACAACAGAATGCAACATACCGCTTTTCGGAGACCTGCCTCCGAGACGCACATTGACCAGTGTTCGCATCGTCGCACCTGCTCCTGGAAGACCACCGATCAGTCCAGCAACAAAGTTTCCGATACCCTGTCCCACTAATTCTTTGTCAGAGTCATGTTGTGTGCGCGTTAGATTATCGGCAACAAGGGAAGTTAACAGTGAATCGATCGAACCAAGAGCCGCCAACAAAAATGCTGAACCGATGACAGTGGGCAACAGATCGATCGACAGATGTGGCAGAACAAGATCCGGTAACCCCCTCGGTATTTCTCCGATGCGAGCAACAGCATCGAACGGGCTGCCCAAGGAAATGCAGGCAAAAGCAATCAACGCCACCAGCGGTGCCGGCAATACGTGGAAGCGCTTTGGCCAAATGAAGAGCAGGCCAAGCGTACCGATTCCGAGCAACGCTGCATCCCACTGCGCACTCGTCAGCACATATGGAAGCATCAATAAAGCTCGCAACGGATTGGCTTCACCACCGACTCCCACCAGAGGTGCCAACTGCAGCAAAATTATAATGACACCGATTCCACTCATGAATCCGGAGACAACTGGAAAAGGAACCATTACCAAATAGCGGCCCAGGCGCAATTTTCCTGCAGCGATTTGCAAAAGCCCAGCAAGTGAAACGGTGGTGAAGGCGATTGCGAGACCCTGGTCAGGATTCGTTGAAATCGCGTTCGTGATTACAGCAGCCATCACAACAGTCATCGGACCTGTTGGGCCTGACACCTGACTTGGCGTCCCTCCGAAGAGCGCTGCAAAAAAACCAACCGCTATGGCGCCATACAGGCCAGCAGCCGCGCCAGCACCTGATGCGACACCGAAGGCTAGTGCCAAAGGAAGCGCGACGACAGCCGCCGTCAGACCACCGAAAAAATCGCCGCGATTAATCATTTTGCCCCCTTAACGGGATTACACAGGCGGTTGATTGTCCAACCAATTCACGAACTGTTGCAATTGTTCTATTTGATGAGGCTCTAAATCTGCTCGCTGACTGATTTCCAGCAGCTCGTCCTGAATCCGACTCGCCTGGGTCTTTGTTTGATGAATACCCATGAGCTTATCCCGACGAATTTTCTGCCATTGCTTCCATTCACCCTGAGTCAGCGATTGCGGGAAATTGCGAGCACGATAACGAAAGAGAAGTTCTCCATATCGCGGATCATCGAAAGGTTGCGCCCATTGACTCAATCCTTCGGGGTCCATAAGGGGTAGGCTCGCCAACAAATCTTTATCATGAGCGGACAGAAAGCCGCCGGCATATAACGCAAAATCAACATCGGCGGGCGTCACTTGTTCTGGTTCTGCCAACACTTGCACCGCCAATTGATAGAGTTGCTTAAATGCTGGTGATTCTTGGATGTGATGCCAGACATCTAGATGCTGATTCTGCAGCGCTTCATCGCGCCCAAACGCTTCTAATCGCGCTTTTACTTCAGACCCAAGTGTTCCGCGGCGGAACAACATCGGTTGTGCATTAATCCGAATTGTATACAGACCCAGTTCTCGAACGTGCTTTCTCAGTTCAGATGCGTCGGCGACATGAGACTCAACCAAATGAATCAATCCAGCCATCACCTCTTGTGGATCACGATTTAAATCAAAGGCGACATAATCATTGGACCGCTCTGACAACCGGAATGGAATCCACAGATCACGAACAAACCCTCGGTCCCATCCAGCAAATGGTGTGATTTCTAAAAGACCCTCACTACGGCCATCTGCGCGAATTTGATCTGTTACAAAATGTTTGTCGATTCGTTTCAGACACGATGCAAATAAGTCGGAGTCATGTAACGCCAACTGCTTCGCTAAACGTGCAGTCACCGCAACATCGGCAGAAGCGTCATGCGCCCGTTTGAGCCCTTGATCCAGCTGATTTAAAGGTCCAATCCGGTCCAACTTAAATCGCGGACGACCATCATGATCTTCGGGCCAACGAATTGCATCTGGCGCAAGCACAAAATAAGTCAAAACAACCGGGTATAAATCAAACCGCCCTCGCCCATCGGCATACTGCCAAGTGTAGGGATCACGCAAACATCGATAAAAAACGTGTTGCGTGAACTTGTCGTCAAAACCACGTGAGTTGTATCCAGCAACCAAGGTCCTCGGGCCAATCAATTGCTCAAGGTGGTTCGCAAGCTCTGCCTCAGAAATCCCCTCGCGCTGATGGATTTCAGGCAGAATTTGATGCACAAGCATCGCTCCAGGAGAGGGTAAAACATCATCAGGTAATCGAACCAACACTGAGTCAGCATCAGCAACTGGCTCCATACCTGGATCGGTTACTTGCCACCCTAGCTGGATCGGACGATCCGCTGCAGCGTCTCGCCCCGAGGTTTCGTAGTCGTACCAAAGAATCTGCAAGTTAGTTCTCAGGAAGCGTGACGTTCAGTTCTAAGACCGACGCATCGCCCGCTCGATCGAGTCGAATCGATACATGATCGTCACGAACCGCAACGTACTTTTTAACCACTGCCAAGATGTCACGTTGGAGGTCAGGCAAAAAATCTGGCCCGTTACGATTTTGACGTTCATGCGAAATCAAAATCTGTAACCGCTCTTTAGCAGCAGAGGCTGATGTTTTCTTTTTCCCAGAGAACAGTCCAAACAAAGCCATCAATCACCTCCTCCCAAAATGCGACTGAACAACCCTTGCTTCTTAGGAGTCACGAAACGCATTGGACGATCCTCTCCCAAGAAACGTGCAACCGCATCGCTATATGCTAGGCCTGCATCTGCATCATCATCCAAAATAACTGGAACTCCGGTATTCGACGCTTTAAGAACCGATTTAGATTCTGGAATAACCCCGATCAGTTTCACAGCCAAAATGTCGCAGACATCCTCTTTCGATAACATCTCACCGTTTTCTACACGCGCTGGGTCATAGCGTGTAATCAACAGATGTTCATGAACCTTACCGCCCTCTTTCGCACGCTTCGACTTCGACTGCAAAATTCCAAGAATTCGATCAGAATCTCGCACAGATGATACTTCCGGGTTCGTAACGATCACGGCGTGGTCAGCAAAATGCAAGGCCATCGTCGCACCGCGTTCGATACCAGCTGGTGAATCACAGACGATGTATTCAAAACCCATTTCAGCTAATTGATCCAGAACCTGGCCGACACCCTCTTCGGTCAATGCATCTTTGTCTTTGGTCTGACTGGCAGCCAAAATCGACAGATTTTCAAGTCGCTTATCTTGAATCAGCGCCTGATTCAAAGTCGCTTCTCCAGCAATGACGCTTACAAAATCAAAGACAACCCGACGCTCGACACCCATGATCAGATCGAGATTTCGGAGACCTACATCAAAATCAATGACCACAGTCCGGTGTCCTGCCTGAGCAAGACCTGCTGCAATTGCTGCTGACGATGTGGTTTTACCAACCCCACCTTTACCTGAGGTCACAGTGACAATGGTAGCCAACCTTTCTTCTCCTTTATCCCATCAATCCAAAAGTTAATTTTTGCGAATTCTCATCGAGTCCTACACGCACTCTAGCAGACCAGAGATTTTCTGGAATCTGGTCAGATCCACAGTAAGTCCCTGCCAAAGAAACAAGTTCGGGCTCAAAGGTTAAACAAAATATCTCCGCGTTCGTTTGACCACTAACACCGGCTGCAACGCGTCCACGACAACGTCCGTACACATGCACATGACCATCAGCCATAATTTCGGCGCCTTCACTGACCTGACCCATCACGATTAAGTCACGATCCTTGGCATAAACCTGCACACCTGATCGAATAGGCCCTTCAACCACGAGAGCTGTCTCGCGAGGTTGGTTGACCTCCTGTTCTTGCTCTGACGGCGGCTCAACGGTCACATTGTTTGGAGATAACCATGCAAGACCGATTTCATCAGCCACTGCACGATGATTTGAATCACCGGTCAAACCAATCAGACCTATGCCAAGTTGATCGAGCGATTCTACAGCCGCTTGAATCTCTTCTGACTCGTGTTCTGGCGATGGCTTGAGAACGACTGCAATCTCTTGCATGAGAGCCGGCGCTTTTGCACATTGTTCTCTCAGCCATAGTTCCAAAGGCTCACTATTTTTGGGCCATTCAAGTGTCATCACACTGTAGCGATTCGCGCGAATTCTAGGTGCCATCATCATTCATTCACCAACTTGTCAAAAAATGTACGCTTGTTTGTCATGTGTTACTTGACGAAACAACTGCACTTCATTAAAGTACGCGCCTCGATTGCGGGGTGGAGCAGCCTGGTAGCTCGTCGGGCTCATAACCCGAAGGTCAGAGGTTCAAATCCTCTCCCCGCTACCACTTTCCCCTTGAATGCTCCGATCAACACGTTGGACCAGTTCTGCCAGTTTGGGGTGAACAGTTTTCCCAGCGCCCGATAGCATCTCAATGTACGGATAAATCGCACAGGATTCAGGTAACTCATCGCCCTGTTCAAGAATTTCTCGCATCCGACCTAGAAAAATAAACTGAAGCCATTGCTCAAGCTCAAGTGTGTCATAGCAAAACGGCATGGTACTGGCCAAAGCATCTGGGTCAGGACGGCTATCAGACCACAAGCCCAGCTGCCTTAAACCCAGTTCTAATGCGTTTAAAGCCTCAATAATCGTTTCAGAGTGTTGATCCATCACGTGGTCGACTCAAGTTCCTGAAGCAGCGCTTCAAACTCTTGGGTCAAACGATGCTTCGGACTCATGTAGACAAGAGGTTTGGCTTTTTCATGCGACTCACGCATCACGACACTCGACGACAGGGTGGTTTTCGAGACCGGTAGAGAGTCTGCTTTGAGTTCATTGATTAACTGCTGAGGTAACTTAGCACGCGCAGGAACTTGATTAGGAACAATCGCCTCAAGAGTGAGTTCAGGATTGTGATCGGCTTTCATTTCTTCAATAGTTTCAGTGAGTTGATATAGCGCCTGCTTGGAAAAAGTATCACAATCGAAAGGCACAACAACTCGATCGGCAGCTATCATTGCTGACCGGGAAAAGAAGTTAAGCGCAGGAGGGGTGTCCAAATAAATTCGATCGAACCCACTCATCAATTCAGCGAGCGCTTCCTTTAACTTATACATTTTATAGCGGCTCTCAAGTTTGTGCTCGAGTTCCAACAAACCACTTCCAGAGGGCATCACTGACAAATTATCGTAGGCGCTTTGATGAATCAGTGCCTCGATTGGCTCCCTTGAGTACAGCGACAACTGATTTTGAAAAAAATCCTCAACACCAGGTAATGGCTCAGAACGCTCGCCCACGATGTAATGCGTACTATTACCCTGCACATCCAGGTCGACCAATAAGGTTTTCAGTCCTGCCTTGGCACTCGCGGCAGCAAGATTGACAGCAATACTGGATTTACCAACACCGCCTTTCTGATTAAAGACCACGCGACGCATTATTGCTCCTTAGGTGACAGTGCGAGGTTAACGCGACCATCGAGATCGATGATTCGTTGTGTTAACTGTTTTCTACTCGCATCGACTGCATCGATCACTTGCTGTTGCTGCTCAGCCTGCTGGGTCAGCCGCTCCACTTGCTCTGATAGCACTTCAAGGCCAATCAATGCGTTATTTGCGGTTGCCAGTTGCGTAAGTTGCTCGTTGATTCCCTCAACAACCAACTGAATATCTTTCACTGTCTGTTCTGTTGCAGCCTGCCCAGTATTGACTTGCTGCAATTCCAAATCGAGTTTCGCCAACGCTTCTTTTAATGAGCGCAGTTCTTCACTCAATGCCATCACTGCTTGGCGTGTTCCAGCTACCGCGTCAACCCGCGTCCTTTCTGTATTGATTTGCTCACTGAGTAAGGCGACAGACTCATCCAACTTCGATTGCACTGTTTTTGATGATGCCTCGGCACTCGCAACGCCTCGCTGTAACGCTTTGACCTGCTTTGATAACGCGTCGAGATCTTTTGTCACATCTGATTTTAGGCGAGCCTCAACCGACTGCACCATTTTCCGCATTTGCGCATCGGATTGAGCCAGTTCTCCGATGCCTTGCGCTTGAGATTCATTGAGGCGCTGGATTGTCGCCTCAAGCTCCTTTGCCTGACTTTCTGCTTGGGTTAATGCAGCCTGATAGCGTCCCGCTTCTTCGAGACCAAAAAATGCCACACCAAAGGATAGGCACAAGCTCACAACCACCATCATCCACAACAGCCAGCTGGTTCCGGTCTGTTTTGGTTTTTCAGCCCTCTGAGGACGCGGGCTTTCGGGCTTCGCTTCAGGGCGAATTGACTCCTTAAGATCGGGTACTGCAATCGGAGTATTCAGATCATCATTAAATTGAGGTTCTTTACGAGTCATATACTTGCCTTGTGTACTCTCAGAGTTTACCGAATCCATCGATAAAACGAACCCATCATCGCCGAAAAGATTGATTTGTCATCTAAAGCCCCCACAATTGCATCAACCAAAACACACTGGAGGTCACCATGGCATTCGAATTGCCCTCACTGCCTTATGCTAAAAATGCACTGGCACCGCACATTTCAGAAGAAACACTCGAGTTCCACCACGGTAAACACCACAAAACCTACGTGGATAATTTGAACAACCTCGTTCCAGGAACTGAGTTTGAAGGTAAATCACTCGAAGAAATCATCAAAGCATCGTCTGGCGGCATCTTCAACAACGCAGCCCAAGTCTGGAACCACACATTTTACTGGCATTGCCTGTCACCAAATGGTGGTGGCGAGCCTACCGGTGAACTTGCTGATGCGATTAACGAAACTTTTGGCTCTTTTGAAAACTTCAAAGAAGAGTTCACTAAAACATCGGTCACGACATTCGGATCTGGCTGGGGCTGGCTTGTCAAAACAAGCAGTGGGCAATTGGAGCTCGCATCAACAATTGGTGCTGGAAATCCGATGACTGAAGGCAAAACCCCATTATTGACTTGTGACGTTTGGGAGCATGCATATTACGTTGACTACCGTAATGCTCGCCCAGCATATCTCAAGGCGTTCTGGGAGCTTGTGAATTGGGAATACGTTTCTGAGCAGTTTGCAAACGCATAATGCACTCCTTTGAAAAAGCCCGCTTCGGCGGGTTTTTTTATGCCCACTGTTTTCTACTGACCAAAAAAAACCCCATCCAGAAACTGGACGGGGTTTTTTTGACCATTGGGTCAGCTTACATCATGCCGCCCATACCTGGATCCATTGGAGGCATCGCAGGCTTGTCTTCCTTGATCTCAGTGATCATGCACTCTGTTGTGATCATCAGACCCGCAACAGACGCCGCAGCTTGAAGTGCAGAACGTGTCACTTTCGCTGGGTCCAAAATACCCATCGCGATCATGTCGCCGTACTCACCTGTCGCTGCATTAAAGCCGAAGTTGCCTTCGCCTTGCTTCACTTTATCGACAACCACTGACGCTTCACCGCCCGCGTTTGTAACGATCTGACGAAGTGGAGCTTCCATCGCACGCTTGGCGATCTGGATACCAACGTTCTGTTCTTCGTTGTCACCCTTTAGATCACCAACAGCTTGCAATGCGCGAATAAGAGTCACGCCACCGCCGCACACAACGCCTTCTTCAACCGCTGCGCGTGTTGAGTGGAGCGCGTCTTCAACGCGAGCTTTCTTCTCTTTCATTTCAACTTCAGATCCAGCACCGACCTTGATTACTGCAACACCGCCGGCTAACTTAGCTTTACGCTCTTGCAATTTTTCGCGATCGTAGTCTGATGATGTTTCTTCGATTTGTGCTTCGATTTGCTTCACACGACCCTTGATGTCGTCTGCTTTACCGGCGCCATCGATGATCGTCGTATTTTCTTTAGAGATCTGAATACGCTTCGCTGTACCAAGATCATCTAAGGTTGCTGTTTCAAGCGACAGACCAACTTCTTCAGAAATCACTGTTCCACCGGTTAGGACCGCGATGTCTTGCAACATTGCTTTACGACGGTCACCGAAGCCAGGTGCTTTTACAGCCGCTACCTTAACAATGCCACGCATGTTGTTTACAACCAGAGTTGCAAGCGCTTCGCCTTCAACATCTTCAGCAATCAGAAGAAGTGGCTTACCAGCCTTCGCAACGCCTTCCAACACGGGAATCAAATCGCGGATGTTTGAGATTTTCTTGTCAACCAACAGGACGAACGGATCTTCCAATTCAGCTGTCATGTTGTCTTGGTTATTCACGAAATATGGTGAAAGGTAACCACGGTCGAACTGCATTCCTTCAACCACGTCGAGTTCATCATCAAAACCCGAACCTTCTTCAACAGTGATCACGCCATCTTTACCAACTTTTTCCATGGCTTCGGCAATGATCGCACCAACACCTGCATCAGAGTTTGCAGAAATCGTACCGACCTGAGCAACCGCCTTTGAATCTTCACATGGCTTCGCCATGCCGCCAATCGCTTCGACAGCAGATTTCACTGCTTTGTCGATACCGCGCTTGAGATCCATTGGGTTCATGCCCGCAGCAACTGACTTCAAGCCTTCGTTAACGATCGCTTGTGCCAGGACTGTCGCAGTAGTTGTACCGTCACCAGCAACATCAGAAGTTTGTGAAGCAACTTCCTTCACCATCTGCGCACCCATGTTTTCGAACTTATCTGCAAGCTCGATTTCTTTGGCAACAGACACACCGTCTTTTGTTACCGTTGGCGCACCGAATGACTTGTCCAAAACAACGTTACGACCCTTAGGGCCAAGCGTTGTTTTTACAGCGTCTGCCAGAATGTTTACGCCAGCAAGCATACCCTGACGGGCAGCATCACCAAATTTTACGTCTTTAGCTGTCATGTCTAAAAAATCCTTTCTTCAGGGGTCTTACTTTTCGATTACGCCAAGAATTTCTGATTCATTCATAATCAGAAGTTCTTCACCGTCTACCTTGATTGTGTTTGATCCTGAATACTGACCAAACACGACTTTGTCGCCAACAGATACCGACATCGCACGGACATCACCGTTATCGAGTGGTTTACCTGTTCCAACAGCAACAATTTCACCCTGATTTGGCTTTTCAGCCGCACTACCAGGAAGCACGATGCCGCCTGCTGTTTTTGTTTCCTCTTCCATGCGACGAATAACGACGCGATCGTGGAGTGGACGAATGTTCATTTGCTGATATCTCCGCGTTATGACAATGAACTGAGGCTTACGCCTTTCCTCGACCCTCCCAACCCAATGAGTTGGAACGCTTTCCTTAGCTCACCTGTGGGGGGTTAACCGCCAGGGACTACCTGTCCCCAGGACAACCCCGTTGATGGAGACGCGTTTATTTTTTTCAACAGTCGAACTAAAAATTTCTATCATCGACTCGATGAAATTCACCTTCGATGACGATTTTGTCGCGATACCGATCGATTAATTTGAAGAGAAGCCACTGACGGGTCTGGGGAATTAGTAATGCGAACCCAATGGCATCGGTCACAAAACCAGGCGTAAGCAAAAGAGCCCCGCCGACGGCAATCATCACGCCACTCACGAGCTCAGAAGCGGGAATTGACCCTTCATCCATCTTGCGTCGCGCACTCATCAACGTCGAGAGCCCCTGACGCTTGAGCAGTGACAATCCTAAAGTTGCTGTCAATACGACAAGAGCGATCGTCGGCAAGGCGCCAATCCAACCACCAACTTCAATCAGGATCCACATCTCAACGACAGGCACGAGCATAAAAATGATCAAAGGCATCACGATTCCTCCCAAAGGCAGGATACAGATTTGTCAGACACAAACCAAAGAGGGGTAGCTTTTTTTTGCAGTGCAACTAAACTGCGTAACAGGATATTGCATTGCAACAAAAATATTTGTGCAACGACACCACTGATACGGATTAAGGAATTCACATGGATCTTAACGGCAAGGTTATCGTCATCACTGGCGGCGCCCAAGGACTCGGCCGAGCAATGGCTCTTCGTCTCGCACCAAAAAAACCTCATATCGCTCTCATTGATATGAATGCAGACACTCTCGCTGAAGCAAAAAAGCTGATTGAGGACGCAGGCGCTACAGTATCTACCTGGGTTTGTAATGTGGCAAAAGAAGACGAAGTTGACGAGACCTTCGCTCAGATCGCAGCACAGACCGGTCGCCTTGACGCAGTCGTTAATAATGCAGGTATCACACGTGATTCATTGTTCTTAAAAGTCAAAGAAGGTGTTGTTGAAAAACGCATGAGCTTTGAACATTGGCAGCAAGTTATTGATGTCAACCTGACAGGAACATTCCTTTGTGGCCGCGCAGCTGCCACGGAAATGGTTAAAGCGGGCAACGGTGGATGTATCATCAACATTTCATCGATTTCACGTCATGGAAACATGGGCCAGACCAACTACACAGCAACCAAAGCTGGCGTTGCAGCGATGGCTGTTACTTGGGCTAAAGAGCTTGCGCGTCAAGGAATTCGATGCGCAGCGATCGCCCCTGGATACATTGGAACTGAAATGGTTCTTACGATGAAACCAGAAGCCTTAGAAAAAATTGCAGCAGGCATTCCAGCGAAGCGTCTTGGTCAGCCAGATGAAATCGCGCAAACCGTTGAATTTATTCTTGAAAATGACTACGTCAACGGTCGAGTCATCGAAGTTGACGGCGGCCTTCGCGTCTAAAAGACCTTGCCTTTCGGATCAAGCGACCGACAATGGGTGCTTGATCCGGACGGCGTATGACACTCAACGACACTCTTAAAACCTATCTCGACAAACGTATCTTATGGGTCTTCCTAATGGGTTGCGCCAGCGGGTTCCCTTGGGTCTTGATTGCTTCGGCGCTGGCCGCCTGGCTCAAAGACACCGGCGTCTCAAGAACTGACATCGGTCTTGTTGGTATTGCTTACGGGATCTACGCATTTAATTTCTTATGGGCCCCCTTGATTGACCGAGTCAATATTCCCGGGATTACCCGTATTGGCCAACGTAAAAGTTGGATACTCATCACCCAAGGTGCGATGGCCATATTGACTATCTACTTAGCAACAATCCACTCCCCAGCTGATTCGTTACTTTTAGTCGGACTCCTGATCTTTGGAATCGCCCTTTTTTCCGCAACTCAGGACATCGCGATTGACGCATTTCGGGTCGACCATTTTTCCTACGGAAGTCAGTCGTCCATACCTGCCGCCTCAGCGATGGCAACAGTCGGCTGGTGGGCTGGGTACTCCTTTCCAGGATATTTTGCATTTGCATATGCAGACACACTTGGTTGGAACACGGTCTATCTCATGTTGGCTGGGTGTTTACTGGCGTTCATGGTCGCGACCTGCTTTGTAACCGAGCCAGTTACTGACCGAGAGTCTCTTCAGAGAGACATCGAAGCGAGTTACGCACGAAGTGGCCAATCAAAAACCCAGCGTCTTAAGATCTGGTTAACGGTGACTGCCTGGGAGCCAATGGCTGACTTTTTCAAAAATCACGGGTTTAAGCTTGCCGTTTATATTCTTGTATTTATTTTCCTCTTCAAAATAGGAGAGGCGTTCTTGGGACGCATGTCGATCGTGTTCTATAAAGAGCTCTTCACGAACGAGGAAATTGGGACTTACCAAAAACTATACGGTGGACTTGCAACCTGTATCTTTGCGTTGATTGGCAGTGTCATTAACGTCCGTCTCGGCGTCACACGCGGTTTATTCATCGGTGGAGTGGCAATGGCGGGGAGTAATTTATTATTCGCCTGGCTTGCGATGGCTGGACCCGACAAATCCATCTTGTTACTGGCAATTTTGACCGACAACTTCACAACAGCATTCTCAACGGTCGCATTTGTGAGCTTCCTGACAGCACTCACAGGCAAAGCCTTCTCTGCAACTCAATATGCACTCCTCGCTTCTATCGGAAATGCCGGAAGGACCGTATTGGCATCAGGCGGAGGATGGTTTGTGGACTGGACAGGCGGTAATTGGGCGCTATTCTTCGTGATTACTGCGCTGATGGTCATTCCCGGGCTCGTTCTTTTGATGATCATACGAAAACCACTTGAGCAATTATCAACACGCCACAAGGAATCCAATGGGTAACAGACTGACAAAGCTTTATACCAAAACCGGCGATGATGGCACGACGGGTCTCGGTGACGGGTCTAGAACGACTAAAGACAGCTCGCGTATTGAAGCAGTCGGCACCATCGATGAACTCAACTCTTGGATCGGATTGCTGCTCGCAGAACTTCCCACTGACGAACCATTGATCGAACCATTAACTGACATCCAGCATCGTTTATTCGACCTCGGAGGAGAGCTGGCTGTCCCCGGATTTCAGTTGATCCAATCGAACATGGTGTCAGACCTTGAGACCTTGTGCGATCAGTTGAATCAAGAGCTCCCGCCGCTGAAAGAATTCATTTTACCGGGAGGCTCAAAGTCGGCCGGGCTCTGCCATATGGCACGTGCAGTCGCTCGACGTGCTGAGCGCATCATTGTCACGCTTTCAAAAGAAGACACTGTCGGAGAAGACTTACGGCAATACATCAACAGACTATCGGACGTATTGTTTGTCATGGCTCGACAACTCGCCCGACGTGATGGCGGCCAAGAGATCTTTTGGAAATCGAAAAGAACTGAATAAAAAATGCCCGGCGAACCGGGCATTGGATTAGAAGACTAAGTGTCGAATATCACCCAGTACTTTACTGAGTATTGTCGTAAAGCGCGCACCATCTCCCCCATTAATCACGCGGTGATCATAGGACAGACACAGTGGCAACATGAGCCGGGGCTGGAACGCAGAGCCGTCCCAAACAGGCTGCATTGATGCTTTAGAGATACCGAGAATCGCTGCTTGTGGCGACGGAACAATCGGAGTGAATGCCGTTCCACCAATCGAACCAAGCGAAGAGATCGTGAAGGTCGCACCCTGCATTTCAGCAGGCTTTAACTTCTTGTTCTTCGCTTTGTCTGCGA
>OBAL01000027.1_pt1 | contig 31484 bp, 28 predicted proteins | sample 1516331 | NCBI WGS metagenome assembly OBAL01 (sample SAMEA3275603, study PRJEB22092) | marine metagenome | biome: ENVO:00000038, "LAGOON"; feature: ENVO:00002042, "SURFACE WATER"; material: ENVO:00002019, "BRACKISH WATER" | collected 2014-06-21T13:56:00+00 | depth 0 m
AGCGTATTGTCTGGATTGATTGCTTGATTACTCATCGTAGACCTGCAGGCTTTTGACGGGCGCTTTGAGGTTGTCGCGACCTTTAAGTAACTCAAGCTCAATGAGTACGACTGTCCCAACGACCTCTGCTCCTGAGTCATTCAGAAGCTTCTCGGTTGCTGCTAATGTGCCGCCAGTTGCTAAAAGATCATCGATAAGTACAACACGCTTTCCGGATAAATCTCGATCCTTTTGAACAGCGAGCGTCGCTTCACCATATTCCAACGCGTAAGATTCCTCACGCACTTCGCCGGGTAGTTTTCCTTTCTTGCGTACCATGACAACACCCAGATCCATCAATAAAGCGACCGGTGTTGCAAATAAAAATCCACGGGAATCGATACCAACCAGTACATCCGGCGTCCAGTCGGCGATCGCATCTCGAATCAAATGGCAGACCGATTTAAGGCGCTCAGGGTGTTCTATGATCGGAGCAATGTCGTAAAACAGAATCCCAGGCTTCGGAAAATCTGGATAAGTTTGTATCCAAGCGTCCAAATGGTTCGACATATGAATCCTCAATAATGCGGGGGTGGCGCGGCGTCATCCGCTCCACCGAGTTGTGACATTTGTTCGATGAGTGGTCTAACCAAATTCGCTAATGCATGCAGCTCTTCAGTGAGTTTCTCGTGATCGCGATTGAGTGTTACGACCTCGCGGTTGAGGGCATCAATCTGATCTTCTAAAAATGCGATACGAATTTCGAGATCAGAGACAGTCGAGTCTTGGCTCATCGTCTTGTAAAGTACTCCGCTAGACCATATTTCATAATTACTTTGCTATTTGGAGTTTCTCATGCGTAAGCCACTAGGCCAACTGTTCTTGTCACTTGTTTTGTCGATCATTGGTGCGTTCGTTCTGATGTTTTTATTGCCATCATTCGGAATGGAACCAAAAGCAGGTTCAGAAATAGAAGCTGGTGTACTCATTGCGATCGTTATCGTAGTGGTGTTGTATGCGCAGGGCGCCCTGCAATCTGTGATCGCAAATCGTCGTTTTATTGAATCAGTTCCTACAGGTCCTCGTGAAGAGGGAACGGTGAAGTGGTTCAATTCGACTAAAGGATTCGGATTCATCACAGGTGAAGATGGCGAAGATGTTTTCGTTCATTACCGTTCGATCCGTGGCAGAAACCGCTACCTTCTACGCGAAGGCGCGACGGTGAGCTATGTGCTCGGACGATCTGGTAAAGGACCGCAGGCTGAGGATGTTGACCTCGCTGATTAAATTAGCCAATCAGCTCTGTCATTAGTCCTTTATAAAGATCCTTAAGGCGAGGCAGGTCGTCTATTTTGACCTCCTCGTCGATTTTGTGGATCGACCGGTTGATCGGACCAAGTTCAATGAGTTCACAGCCGAGCTTGGCAATAAATCGGCCGTCTGAGGTCCCGCCCCCTGTTGAAAGATCAGTTTCAATCCCTGTCTGGTCGCGAATGACTTTACTTGTTGCGCTGGTCAGTGTGCCGTGCTTGGTAAGGAATGGCTCCCCTGACAAATTCCACTCGATGGATGCTTCCATTCCAAGCGCACCAATCAGTTGCTCAACCATGTCTTCGATGCGTTCGGCTGATGTTGATGTTGAGAAACGCCAGTTGCACCGAAACGCAGCGGTTCCGGGGACCACATTGGTCGCTCCGGTTCCTGCATTGATATTGGAGACCTGAAAACTTGTCGGTGGAAAATAGTTGTTTGGCTCATTATCCCAATCGGTCTCCACAAGGTCTGCAATCAACCTAGATGCACGATGAATTGGGTTGTCCACAAGCTCTGGGTAAGCAACATGACCTTGGGTTCCATGCACTGTGATGAGAGCATTCAGTGATCCGCGTCGTCCAACGCGGACGACATCGCCAAGAGAATCTTTTGAACTTGGCTCACCGACGATGCAGTAATCAATTACAGGCTCGCCTGACTGCACTTGTCGTTTTCCTAATTCTTCGACAACTGCGACGGTACCATCTGTGGCAGGTCCTTCTTCATCGCTTGTCAAAAGAAAGCTAATCCGCCCGCCAGGCTGTGGCGTTTTTTCAAGAAACTCTTCGCAGGCCACGACCATTGCAGCCAGTGATGATTTCATGTCGGCTGCACCGCGACCTCTGAGATATCCATCTTCAGTCACTGTTGGAATAAACGGGTCAGAAGACCACTCCTTGAGGTCTCCTGTCGGTACCACATCGGTATGTCCCGCAAAGCAGAGCATCGGTCCTTGTTGTCCAAAGGTGGCCCATAGGTTTGAGACGCCCTCACGATCGATCCGCTCGAGTTGAAAACCCAAGCGTTCGAGCCGTGTGCCGATCACAGTCAAGCATCCGGAATCATTAGGTGTGACCGATTCGCGGCGGATCAGTTCTTTGGCTAATTCAAGCACAGGGCAGGTCATGGACGTCCTTAGTTATTCGCGTGTAGTTCGTCGTTAAGCGCAATTGCTGACTTATTTGCCAAGCATTCAATCTCACCGGTCACTGAGTTGCGACGGAAGAGTAGATCGTCTTTACCTGCGAGTTCACGCGCTTTCACGGTACCAACCGCTTGCCCATCCTTATCAAGTAACTTGACCTTCGAACCCGAGGTTAAATACAGACCCGATTCAATGGTGCAGCGATCGCCCAGTGGAATACCAAGCCCTGCGTTAGCACCTAACAGGCATTGCTCACCCACTGAAATCACGATGTTTCCACCGCCGGAGAGCGTTCCCATTGTTGATGAACCGCCGCCGAGATCCGATCCGTCACCAACGACGACACCAGCTGAAATTCGTCCTTCAACCATTGAGACACCGAGTGTTCCAGCATTGAAGTTGATGAAGCCTTCGTGCATGACAGTGGTGCCTTCACCTAAGTGGGCTCCCAAACGGATGCGTGATGCATCACCAATGCGAACACCTTGTGGAACTACGTAATCGGCCATTCTTGGGAATTTATCCACTGAATGGACCGTTAATACTTCACCATATGCACGGGCTCGTGTCTGCGCATGTGCGAGTTCTTTGACATCGATCGGGCCTTGGCTTGTCCAAGCGACGTTCGGTAATAACCCGAACATACCGTCGAGGTTGGTTCCATGCGGTTGAATTTTGCGCATCGAAATCATTGATAACTTGAGGTAGACCTCTGGAACTGTCTGTGGCTTTTCATCAGTAGCAAGCGCACAAATCACGAGAGGCTGCTCTGATCCAGCAAGCGGTGTGAGTGCTCGTAGAAGTCCTTCTGCGTCGCCGTCGTTACTGTCTTCGAGAGCTTCTAGAAAGTCGTCGAGATCGTCTGCAGTAATCTGACGCGTGAGGTTTGAACCATCCCAACCGAAGACGTCTGCGATGATGCTGACCACAGCTGGATCGGGCCGGCACAGGGCTTTTGGATAATAGGTATCAAGCCACTGATCTTCTGAGTTTTGGTGTCCAACACCGAGTCCAAATGCAAAACATTCCATGGGGATATCCTTAAGCCTTTAATAAATTCGGGAGCGTTGTCCACTGATCAGGATTAAAGCCAACGGTCATTGCGTTGCCATTGACCATTAACGGGCGTTTGATCAGCGTGGGTTTGTCGATAATCGCTTGGATGCGAGTCTGACCGGTGAAATTATTTTTCACATCATCAGGAAGTTGACGATAGCTTGGCCCACGTGTGTTGACCAAAGTATCGCCAACGCCCGCAAGCCACGCCTCTATCGCATCCGCTGATGGGGGATCTTTTTTAAAATCAACAAAGTGATAAGCCACTTCATTGGCCTCAAGCCACTGAAAAGCTTTTTTCATCGAGTCACAATTTTTAATTCCGTAGACCGTTAAAGCCATGGATTACCTCGTGATAAATGCATTAATACGTTCAAGCGCTTCGCGGCACGTATCCGGTTCAGCAACTAATGCCATCCTGACGAACCCAGCACCGGGGTTGACGCCATTCACTTCGCGGCCGAGATATTGCCCGGGCAGCACGGTGACACCGGTCGATTTAAATAATTCACGGCTAAAGGTATCACAAGGGACATCAGTCTTGGCCCACAGATAGAAACCAGCTCCTGGATCGTGAGTGTCCATTCGATCGCCCAAAATTTCTGCGGCTTGCACAAATTTTTGTGCATAGAGTGCTCGGTTTTCAATCACGTGCTTTTCATCTGCCCATGCGAGCTCAGACGCCTTTTGAACGGCCATCGACATGGAGCAACCATGATAGGTCCGGTATTTTAGGAACGGAGCGGTAAAGCCTTGATCTCCGGCGACAAAGCCTGAGCGAAGACCTGGCAGGTTTGAGCGCTTGGATAAACTATGGAACACCATGCACTTTTTGAATTCAGTGTTTCCACTCTTTGCGCAAACTTCCAGAAGGCCTGGTGGAGGAGTGTCTCGATAAATCTCTGAATAGCACTCATCCGAAGCGAGCCAGAAGTCGTATGTATTTGCCTTGTCGATCAAAAATGCGAGCGTTGCTTCATCGATCACCGTGCCTGTTGGATTACCCGGCGTGCAGATAAAGCAGAACTGGCAGTCTTTCCAGACGCTGTCAGGGACTGCGTAATAGTCTGGCTGCCCTGATTCGGTGATCGGTAAATAGTGAGGGGTCAGCCCGGCCATAAAGGCCGCACCTTCGTAAATTTGATAAAACGGATTCGGCATAACCACCAAGCCGCCCTGTGTCCTGTCCGCTGCAGCTTGAACTGCGGCAAAGATCGCTTCTCGGGTTCCGTTCACAGGGATAACTTGGGTTTCAGGATCAATTGGTACGTTTTGAAGAGCAAAGCGTTGGTTCAACCAGTTCGCAATTGCATGACGTAAGGTGTCAGTTCCTTTGGTTGTTGGATACTTTGCGATGAGGCCCATGTTGTCTGAGAGCGCTTCAAGTACAAACTGAGGAGGCGCATGTTGCGGTTCGCCGATTGATAAAGGAATTGGCTTCAGCCCTTCGGGTGCCTCGACACCAGCGAACAGCGTTGCAAGCTGCTCAAACGGATAGGGCTTTAAACGCTTGAGATCAGGATTCAGCATTTGATAAGGCTCCACTGAGGGCGTTGAGTTCGTGCTCCAACCGTTCTTTCAGACGATGAATGAAATCATCATCATACAGGTTGTCACCGCGACTGTCGGTCACATAAAAGACATCTTCCACACGTTCACCGAGTGTCGCGATTTTCGCAGTGGAGAGGTCGAGGCCAAATTCAGCAAATACACGACCAACCGTGGTCAACAGTCCAGCTCGATCTGGTGCAACAAGCTCGATCAATGTTCTCTTTCCTTCGAGGTCCGGCCTAATTGAGACGTTTGCGGGCAAATTGAAATACTTATGTGCTCGCGGTGTTCGTCGTATTCCTGCATTCTCGGTGTATTGCCCGAGTGCTGCTTGCTCAAGGCCTCGTAATAGCCGTTCTTGATCGTCCGATGCGGTTACTGGCTGACAGGTCGCATCATGTTGAACAATGAAAATATCAATCGATCGACCTGCATCGCTGGTGTGGAGTTTTGCATCCAGAACAGAGAGCCCAAGATCAGAAAAACATGCGGTCAGATCTGCGAACAGGTGAGCTCGGTTGGGTGTTGAAACGAGCACTTGAGTTGAGCCAGCGTCAGCCGTCGTTTGGTCGGCTGCGATTGCGATGATTGTTTCGCTATCGCTGGCGTCAATCAAGGTTTCGAGATGCCAAGCCAATTCGTCAGATGAATGGCTAACAAAATATTCTTGTGACCATTGGCTCCAGAATGCGCTGGCGCGTGGCCGGATCGATGGCCGAACAAGCGCGAGCGCATCTGTTTTCGTCTCATCGATATACGCGGTGCGTCCGGGTAAGGAGTCAAGGCCGCGTGTCAGAAAATCTGTCGTGCCATGGTAGAGCTGACGGAGCAAGGCGGCGCGCCAACTGGTCCAGAGTTCAGGGTTTGTTGCAGTGATATCAGCAACTGTTAAGCACAGCAAATAATCGAGGCGGCGCTGATCGCCAACAATTTCCGCGAAGGCTTTTAATTCGTCAGGATCAGAAATGTCTTTGCGCTGCGCTGTCATCGACATCAAAAGATGGTTGTTAACGAGCCAGCTGACGAGTCGCGCATCGTATTCCGACAGTCGATGATGTTTGCAGAAGTTGTAAGCATCGACTGCGCCGAGTTCCGAGTGATCACCACCGCGTCCTTTTGCAATATCGTGAAACAGCGCGGCAAGGTAAAGGAGTTCGATTTTAGGCAAGCGCTGCGTGAGACGGGTCACGATTGGATAATCTTTTTCAACAACACCAGTGTAGAAGCGGGTGATATTCCTGATGAGCTGTAGGGTGTGCGCATCGACTGTGTAAATATGAAATAGGTCGTGCTGCATCAGACCCATGATTGGCCCAAATTCAGGGATGTAGCGACTTAAAATCCCGTAATAGCGCATCCGTCTCAAGACTTCTGGCAACTTTTCTGGATAACGCATCAATTCCATAAAGTAGCTGATATTCACCAAGTCATTTCGGAATGCGTCGTCGATCAAATGACGCGCGGTATACATTTGACGCGTTGTGGATGCGCGAAGTCCTTTGAGATCCGGGTTTTGTGCGAGCAGCACAAACGCTTCGAGTAGTGCAGATGGGTGGCGTTCAAAACCGTTGGGGTGAATGAGCTCGAGATGTTGGTTACGAATTTGCCAACGACTATTGATCTCGGTAACGACTGAGTCAGTTGGGTCCTTAAGCACTGTTTCTTCGAAATTTTGCAGTAGCATGTCGTTGAATTCACCGATACGAAGCGTCATGCGATACACCTGCTTCATAAATGCTTCGATGCGTTCTTTGGTGTCTTCGGCTTTAAATCCCATCATCTCGGCGACAGTCGCTTGGAGATCGAACAGAAGCCGGTTTTGTGATCGACCCGCTGCGATATGCAGCGCGAACCGAACGCGCTTTAGAAACTGTTCAGCTTCATCGAGTAAACGAAATTCGTTTTGGGTCAGAAGACCCTCATCGACCAAGGTAATCAGTCGAGTGGTGCGGAAATGTTTTCTGACGACCCAGATAATTGTATGCAAATCACGCAGTCCACCTGGTGCATTTTTGATATCTGGCTCGAGTCGATTATCTGAATCATCATGCTTGCCGTAACGTTCGTTTTGCTCTGCAACTTTGGCTTGGTAAAAGGCTTCTGTGCTCCAGCTTGAATCATCGAAAGCGAGTGTCTCTAAATCCCTCAGCATGTCGAGATGCGCACTGATTGGGCGAGATTCGATCAGGCTCGTGGCGATGGTAATGTCATCACGTGCGAGGGTTTGACAGTCTTCAAAAGATCGAACAGCGTGACCGATATCCAGGTTGAAGTCCCACAACCGTGTCGTAAAGTTTGTCAGAGCTTCTGATGCTGACTCGATAGCCGATTGTTCACCCAAGATAAGAATGTCGATATCTGAGAAAGGGTGGAGCTCGCCGCGACCATATCCGCCAACAGCAAATAAACCGAGAGCTTGATCATTCAGGCCGGCGTCGTTCCACAAGGCGCTCAGAACGCGATCCATGACCATGGAGCGAGCACCCAGCAGGTAATCGATAAAAATTCCCTGAGCGAATGCATCTGCCAAGAGCCCGTGTTGTGACTTGAGGTAGGAACGGATTCCTTGCGGGCTGAGATCGCTAGGTTCACCGAGCTCCGTGGATAGCGGGCCTGTGATCAGTGCCATTAGCCAATCCTTGGAAAGGTTTCATCGCCTTCCCGATACGTCAGGATTTCATATCCGGTTGGTGTGACAAGTACCGTATGTTCCCATTGCGCAGACAGTTTTCTGTCCTTTGTTACAGCGGTCCAGCCATCCGATAGGACTCGGGTATGACGTTTCCCCTGATTGATCATTGGCTCAATTGTGAAGGTGATACCCTCTTTTAAGGTAACCCCAGTGCCTGGACGACCGTAGTGCAGGACCTGCGGGTCTTCGTGGAACACCTTGCCGATTCCGTGACCGCAGAATTCTTCAACCACTGAATAGTAGTTACTCTCCGCATGGGTTTGGATAGCAAAGCCGATATCGCCAAGCCTTGCACCAGGTTTGACGAGCTCGATTCCTTTGTACATACATTCTTGGGTAATCTGAATTAAACGATCTGCAAAGGGTTTTGCGTCACCAACGGTGTACATCTTACTGGTATCACCGTGATAGCCGTCTTTGATCACGGTCACATCGATATTAATAATGTCGCCACGTTTAAGTTCTTTCCCATCATCTGGAATGCCATGACACACGACGTGGTTGATGCTAGTGCAAATGGATTTCGGGAAGCCGCGATAATTAAGCGGTGCTGGAATCGCCTGCTGTACGTTGACAATGTAATCATGGCAGATGCGATCAAGTTCGCCAGTGGTGACGCCCGGTTTAACGTGCTCTTCGATCATCAAGAGGCATTCGGCGGCGAGTTTGCCGGCAACGCGCATGCCGTCGATATCAGCTGGTGTTTGGATGCTATGGGCCACGGTGACTCCTTAAATTAGGCGCATAGTATGCCAGATGTGGCATTCCAGTAGAAAGTTGTTATAATTCGCGCCGCGAAAACTCGCGTTACCGTCATCAACCTGTCATGGGGTGCCTTGTAAAAGGTCATGACAGGGGCTGTAGCGCATTTGATTTAACCCCTGACAAGGAAATTACACATGGCAAATGTCAGCATGCGTGATCTGCTGAAAGCAGGCGCACACTTCGGTCACCAGACGCGTTACTGGAACCCAAAAATGGCACCTTTCATCTTCGGTGCTCGTAACAAAATTCATATCATTGACCTCGAATTGACAGTTCCTGCTTTAGAAAAAGCAGTGTCGATCGTTCGTGGCATGGCTCAGAGCAAGAACAAAGTTCTGTTTGTAGGTACGAAGCGCGCTGCTGCGAAGATCGTTAAAGAGCAAGCGGAACGTGCGGGACAGCCATTCGTCAACCATCGTTGGTTGGGCGGAATGTTGACCAACTGGAAAACGATTCGTCAGTCGATCAAGCGCTTGAGAGAACTTGAAGCCAAGATGGGCGATGGCACGCTTGAAAAAATTTCGAAGAAAGAAGCATTGGATTTGTCGCGCCAGCTTGAGAAGCTTGATCGATCGATCGGTGGTATCAAGGATATGGGCGGTCTGCCGGATGCGATCTTTGTAGTTGACGTCAATCACGAGAAAATCGCGATTCAAGAAGCGAACAAGCTCGGTATTCCTGTGATCGGTATCGTTGATACGAACTCTGATCCAGATGGCGTTGATATCGTGATTCCAGGTAATGACGACGCAATCCGTGCAATCGAGTTGTATTCATCTGCAATTGCTGATGCGTGCATCGAAGGCGCTGCGGAAAGCCTCGGCAAGAGTGATTACGTTGAAGTTGCGGGCGATGCAGCGGACGAGGCTCCGGCGGTCGAAGTGACTGAGAAGAAAGCGCCAGCGAAGAAGGCTGCCCCTAAGAAGGCCGCTCCTCAGAAAGCCGCTGTTGAAGAAGCGCCAGCTGTAGAGGCTGCTGCTGAAGAAGCGCCAACTGCAGAGGCACCAGTAGCAGAGGCTGCTGTTGAAGAAGCACCTGCAAAGAAAGCGCCAGCGAAGAAGGCTGCTCCTAAGAAAGCCGCCCCAAAGAAAGCTGCTGCTGACGAAGCGCCGGCTGCCGATGCAGCTGAAGATGAAGCAAAAGACGCATAATTTTTGATTTAAAGAGGACTCAGCATGGCTGCTATTTCAGCTTCAATGGTTAAGGAACTGCGCGAACGCACAGGCCTTGGCATGATGGAATGTAAAAAGGCACTGGTCGAAGCCGACGGTGATCTTGAACTGGCAATTGAAAATCTGCGTAAGTCTTCTGGTATGAAGGCTGCAAAGAAAGCGGGTCGTGTCGCTGCTGACGGCGTTGTCCGTGTGGCAGTCAACGGTGGTCAGGGAACGCTTCTCGAAGTGAACTCTGAAACTGACTTCGTTGCACGCGACGACAACTTCTCTGCATTCGCTGACAAAGTGATTGCTAAGGCTGCATCAACTGAATCAACAGACGTTGCGTCTTTGATGGAAGGTGATCTTGAAGACGCGCGTTCAGCGTTAGTGCAGAAGATTGGTGAAAACATCACGGTCCGTCGCGTTGCGAAAATCAGTGCGTCGGTTGTAGGTACATATGTTCACTCAAATGAAAAGATTGGCGTTTTGATTGGCCTTGACGGCGGTTCAGAAGAGCTTGCTAAAGATATCGCAATGCACGTAGCTGCTGTGAATCCAATGGTTGTCAATCCAGATGATGTTGATCCAGCCGTGATCGAAAAGGAAAAAGAGATTTTTTCTGCTCAGGCAGAAAATTCAGGAAAGCCTGCCGAAATCATCGAGAAGATGATCGGTGGACGTATCCGCAAATTCCTTGCAGAGATCAGCCTTGTTGAGCAACCATTTGTGAAGAATCCAGACCAAACCGTTGGGCAGTTGGCAAAAGCAGCTGGCGCAACAGTAACAGGTATGGTTCGCTTTGAAGTGGGCGAAGGCATCGAAAAAGAAGAAGTCGATTTTGCTGAAGAAGTTATGGCTCAAGCCCGAGGCAGTAACTAATTCGGAATCGTAAAAAGGCCGCTCACGCGGCCTTTTTTTTGGAGGAAATATGGCCAAAGGTGAACGTTCAGTGCGTTATAAAAGAATTTTATTAAAACTCTCAGGTGAAGCGCTCGCTGGAGACGACGGATTCGGAATCAGTCCTCAGGTGCTCGATCGAATGGCACTCGAAATTGGTCAACTGGTCGGAATCGGTGTCCAAGTCGGCTTAGTGATCGGTGGTGGTAACTTGTTCCGTGGTGCTGCGTTGCATAAAGCAGGTCTCGATCGCGTTACTGGCGATCATATGGGGATGCTTGCGACGCTGATGAATGCGCTAGCGATGCGGGATGCGCTCGAGCGGTCATCGATTGCAAGTCATGTGATGAGTGCGATTCCGATGAGTGGCATGGTTGAGCACTACGATCGTCGCCGTGCGATGCGTTATCTCGATCAAAACGATGTTGTAATTTTTGCAGCCGGAACCGGTAATCCATTCTTTACTACGGACTCAGCGGCCTGTCTTCGAGCAATTGAAGTCGACTGCGATTTGGTACTGAAAGCTACTAAAGTGGACGGGGTGTACGATTCTGACCCCGTGAAGAATCCAAATGCGGTAAAATATGACGTTTTAGATTATGAGACTGTCCTGGCAAAGCAGTTGGGTGTGATGGACTTAACAGCAATTTGTTTGGTTCGTGATCATAAAATGCCAGTGCGAGTTTTTAATATGAATAAACAAGGTGCACTTGTATCGATTATTCGTGGTGAAAACGAAGGCACCTTGATTGATGAAGGAACTGATGCGTGATTAACGACATTAAAGCAGATGCTAAATCCCGGATGGAAAAGTCACTTGAGGCCCTAGGTCATGCCTTTGCCAAGATTCGTACAGGCCGGGCACATCCATCGATTTTGGACGCAGTCCGTGTGGATTATTACGGCTCAGAAGTTCCTATTAGCCAGGTTGCAAATATCACTGTCGAAGATGCAAGAACCCTGGCTGTGACTCCTTGGGAAAAGCCGATGGTGGGCGATGTTGAGAAGGCTATTATGAAGTCTGATCTTGGCTTGAACCCAGCATCTGCGGGTGATGTGATTCGCGTTCCAATGCCTCCATTGACCGAAGAAACACGGAAGGGGTACACCAAGCAAGCGCGCGCTGAAGCAGAGCAAGCAAAAGTTGCTGTACGTAACATTCGCCGAGATGCCTTGGCTGACGTGAAAGACCTTTTGAAAGAAAAGGAAATCACCGAGGACGATGATCGCCGAGCAGGTGATGATATCCAAAAACTGACTGATGAGATCGTGAAACGTATCGATCAGTTGCTACAGGACAAAGAAGCTGACTTGATGGAAGTCTGAGGTTCATGACGGAACCTCATATTCCAGGTCATATTGCCATCATCATGGATGGCAATAATCGTTGGGCAAAACTGCATGGTAAAAGAAAACTAGCAGGACATGCTGCCGGTGCGGATGCGCTTCGTCGGGTGATCCGAAAATGCATCGAACGCGGAGTTCACACGCTCTCAGTGTTTGCCTTTTCGAGCGAGAATTGGAATCGACCCAAATTAGAAGTAGACGGGTTGATGCGATTGTTTGAAAAATCGCTGAATGATGAAGTTCCTGAGCTCGTCGAAAATAAGATCGCAATCGAAGTCATTGGTGATCGATCACGATTTTCGGATTCTCTGATTCACGCCATGGTGCGCGCAGAAGAGGCGACAGCGACTGGTACACGGCTTAAGCTGAATATTCTTGCGAACTATGGTGGACGCTGGGATATTGCGGACACTGCAAAACGTCTGGCAACTCAAGTGCAAGAAGGGACGCTTGAATTGCAGGAGATTAATGAGCAACTGTTTGAAAATAATCAGAATTTATCAGGGCAGTCAAGTGTGGATCTTTTGATTCGGACCGGTGGTGAGCACCGGATTTCCAATTTTTTATTGTGGCAGTCGGCCTATGCTGAACTCGTTTTCAGTGATGTGTTATGGCCTGATTTCGATGGTGAAGCATTGGATGCGTGCCTTCTTGAGTATGCCGGCCGAGAGCGACGCTTTGGCCAGACCTCAGAGCAGGTGAGAGGCTAGCGATGCTGAAAGCGCGTGTTTTGACAGCGTTGGTCATGTTGCCAATTGCTCTGCTGATTTTGTTTGTTCTACCTGAAGATGCATTTGCCATGTGCGTGGGCCTTATTGTGCTCGTTGGCGCATGGGAATGGATCCGTTTATCAGGACTTGTGAGCCGTCTGCTTACTTGGGTGTTGTTGGCAGTCTTTGCCGGGGTATTGATTTGGTCGTATTTACTGCCGACAGTCTATGTTCCGATGCTTTTGGGAATTGGCTGTATTTTCTGGATCGGCGCGGCTGCGATGGTGATGATGTACCCCAAAAGTAAAGAGCAAGTTGGTGGTAAGCGGATGAAGCTTGGCTTCGGTCTCTTAGTTCTTATCCCAGCATATGTTGCTTTGTTATATCTGCGTCGTCACGATGCACATCTTTTGTTAATTGCACTTCTCGTTACGATCATTTGGGCCGCTGATGTGGGCGCATATTTTGTGGGTCGTCAGTTCGGTACTGTGAAGCTAGCACCAAATGTTAGTCCTGGTAAAAGTTGGGCGGGACTCGTCGGCGGGATGATCGTTGCTTTAGCCATCGGTATGCTCGGCGCCTCAATCGGCGAACCTACCGATCATTTATTTTCTCCGGTCGCTTGGTCTGTTCTGATTGGCATTGTCGCTATCACCGTGTTGTTTTCGGTTCTTGGCGATCTTTTTGAGAGTCTGATTAAGCGTGAGCAGGGCGTGAAAGATTCAAGCTCTCTGTTGCCAGGTCATGGTGGTGTGATGGACCGGATCGATTCATTAACCGCTGCAACGCCAGTATTTGCATTGAGTGTCTATCTCACAGGCTGGCCTCTGTTATGACGATCGGCGTCGCTTTATTTGGGGCGACAGGCTCCATTGGTGAATCAACACTATCAGTGATTGAGGCTCACCCAGAGCGATTTCATCTTGAAGTTGTGAGTGCACACAGTTCGGTCGACAAACTGGTCCGAGTTATTGATCGATTCCAACCGAAGCATGTGATTTTGACTGATCAATCAAAAGCCAATGCATTAATGGAAAAGCTTCCAAAAAGCTTCAATGGTTCGCTTGCATTTGGGGAGCATTCGCTCACTGAAGCTGCTTGTGCATCTGAAGTGGATGTTGTGATGGCTGCCATTGTCGGTGGCGCGGGTTTGGTCTCAACGTATGCTGCTGTCAGTGCAGGTAAGCGTGTGTGCGTTGCTAACAAAGAAGCGCTGGTGATGGGCGGTGAACTGATGATGTCAGAAGCCCAAGCAAAGGGTGCGATGCTTCTGCCTATTGATTCTGAGCACAATGCAATGTTTCAGTGCCTTCCCGATAGTTATCTCGTCGGTCAACCGATCTCTGGATTGAAGCAATTGGTATTGACCTGCTCTGGAGGTCCGTTCCGTGAGTGGAGTCTTGATGCGATGGCAGCAGTGACGCCCGATCAAGCGGTTGCTCATCCCAACTGGTCAATGGGGCGGAAAATTTCCGTTGATTCAGCGACTTTGATGAATAAAGGCCTTGAGTTAATTGAGGCAACGCATCTGTTCAATGTCCCTGAAAGTTCGATAGACGTTGTGATTCACCCGGAGTCGACCGTGCACTCGTTGGTGGAGTTTGTTGATGGATCGATGCTCGCACAGCTTGGCAGCCCTGATATGCGGATCCCTATCGCGCATGCGCTTGGTTTTCCAGACCGATTGGATATTAACGTCGAGCGGTTGAATCTCACTAAATTATCAAAGCTGCACTTTGAGCCAGTGAATCACGACGCGTTTCCGGCTCTAGCGCTCGCCCGTCAAGCAAGCGCTGATGGCGGCGATCGTCCAATTATCCTCAATGCAGCGAATGAAGTTGCAGTTGATGCATTCTTAAATGAACACATTGGTTTTACTGAAATTACTGAACTTGTGTCCGATTGCTTGAATCAGATCGCTATACAGCCTATATCCTCTATTGATGATGTGCTCTCAATTGATAGGATGAGTCGTCAGATAGCGGATGTTTGGATTACGGAGCGCGCATGATTACGACAATTCTCGCGACCATTGTTGCCTTAGGTGTTTTGGTAACAGTGCATGAATTTGGTCACTATTGGGTGGCAAAACGGTGTGGCGTGCGGGTGTTGCGTTTCTCTGTGGGTTTTGGGCGTCCGCTCTACACCTGGAAAGATCAATCAGGAACCGAGTTTTGTATCGCGGCGATTCCGCTCGGTGGGTACGTCAAAATGCTCGATGGGCGTGAGCAATCAATCTCAGATGATGAACGTGTAGAAGCCTTTGATCAAAAAACTGTCGGCCAGCGGTTTGCAATTGTCGCAGCCGGACCCGGTATTAATTTGATCTTTGCGGCGCTCGTGTATGCATTGATCAGTATGATCGGCGTTCAGACACCAGTCCCGATTGCTGGCGAGTTACCTGCTGAAACAGCGATGAAAACGAGGCTCCCAGCTGAGGTGGTCTCATTTGATGGTCGCCCAATGGAATCATGGGAACGGATTTCGATCGCTATGGTCGATGTTATTGGTGACCAAAAGACAGTCCAGATTGGTCTTCGTCCGTTGGATTCAAGCATTGTGAATACAGTTACCATGCCTGTACCGGATGATTTAATTACCGATGAGAGCCCGCTGGTCTCGTTTGGGGTACGTCCATGGTCTCCACCAATTGAGGCCCAACTGGCCCGCGTGATTCCAGGTGGAGCAGGAGAAACCGCAGGTCTTTTAGTCGGCGATCGTGTCACCGCGGTGAACGGGAACCCCGTCGCTGATTGGGCAGAGTTCGTAACGGCCATTAAAGTAGCCTACGGGCTTTCAACCGATCTAACGGTTGAGAGAGCTGGTCTGACACAGACAATTACCGTGATTCCCGAGACGCGCGAAGGGCCAGATGGTCCTTACGGATTCTTAGGTGTTGCGCCTGTTGTCAAGCCACTGCCACCTGAATTAATTCGGACAGTACAAGAAAATCCCGTCAAAGCACTTTGGGTTGGTGTCGAGCGGACCGTCGAAATGAGTTGGTTGACGGTTGAGTCCATCGGGAAAATGATTACGGGTGCGCTATCGCCCGAGAACTTGAGTGGTCCGTTGACCATTGCTAGAGTGGCTGGGGATTCTGCCAGTTCAGGCTGGTACGCTTATTTAAGTTTTATTGCCTATCTCAGTGTGAGTTTGGGCGTTTTAAATCTACTGCCAATTCCTGTGCTTGATGGCGGGCATCTGGTATTTTTCGCGGTGGAATGGCTGCGAGGTAAACCAGTCCCAGAGCAGGTTCAGATGCAAGGTATCCGAATCGGCATGGCATTGTTGATGGGTCTGATGTTTTTTGCCTTTTATAATGATTTGATGCGGTTGTAAGCCGTCGAACCAGGAAGTTCATACATGCGTTGTACTTTACCGCTGAGCGCACTAGCGCTTGCACTTGCGATTTCTGCTCATGCTGCAGAGCCATTTCAGGCATCGGATATCCGTATTGATGGTTTGAAGCGTGTTTCGTCGGGTTCTGTATTCGATGCGCTCACGATTCAACCAGGCGATCGCGTTACGGATGCAGATATTTCATTAGCCACTCGTGCGTTATTCGAAACAGGATTTTTTGATCAAGTTGAAGTACGTGCCGATGGTGATGTGCTTGTGATCGAAGTAACCGAGCGCCCAGCCGTCTCGCGGATAGATATTGAAGGCAACCAGGCCATCAAGACAGAAGATCTACTGGATAGTCTTCGTCGGGCTGGGATCGTTGAGGGTGATGTATTAAAGCGCGCGACACTTGATCAGCTTGAGCAGGCGATTCAGCGTCAGTACACCAGTCGTGGCCGCTATGATGCGACAGTCAGTTCAGAGATTATCGAGCAAGACCGTAATCGTGTCGGCTTGAAGATTTCAATTTTTGAAGGATCTGTTGCAACGATTTCTCGGATCGCAATCGTTGGTAATGAAGCGTTTGATGATGATACGTTGTTGGGCGAAATGTCTCTCACAGAGGCTGGTCTATTTACGTGGTTCTCTGGATCAAATAACTACGAGACTGAAAAACTCAATGCCGATGTAGAGGCTATTCGGTCGTATTACTTAAACCGTGGCTATGTGAATGTTGAGGTTTCAGAGCCGCAAGTCGAGCTCTCTGAAAATCTTGAAGATGTGTTTATCACGATCAGCGTTGATGAAGGCAAAGAGTTCCGCGTGGGTTCTGTGAATGTTGGTGGCGATCAACCAATTGATCTGTCGTCTGCAGTTGAAGAGATGACTCTGCAAACAGGTGAGATTTTCAGCCGCCGTTTGGTGAATGAGGCTGTCAGCACCATGAGCAAAAAGCTCGGGGACGCAGGTTATGCGCGAGCTCAGGTGCGTGCGGTTCCTGAAATCAATGATGAAGCACAGACAGTTGACGTGACACTCGTAGTGACTCCAGGTCCTTTAGTGTATGTGCGGCGTGTGGAATTCCGCGGCAACACAGATACGTCAGACGTCGTACTACGTCGTGAAATTCCTCAGCTTGAAGCGTCTGTGAGTTCAGCGGCTGCGATTGAAAAGGGCAAGATCAACTTACAGCGTTTAGGTTTCTTTAGTCTTGTTCGTGTTTCAACACGACCAGTTCCTGATCAAGCAGATCAGGTGGACGTCGTGTATGAGGTGAAGGAACAAGCATCCGGTTCATTGTCAGCAAGCGTTGGCTTTAGTCAGGGTGAGGGTGTGCTACTCGGTGCTGCGGTGAGTCAGAAGAACTTCTTGGGATCCGGTAATGCATTGTCATTTAGCCTGCAAAGTTCGAGCTCGACCAAAGAAGCGCGTTTTTCATTTACAGACCCTTACTACACCATTGATGGCGTGAGCCGAGGTATTGATCTCTACCTCAAGCAAACGGACTTTGATGAAGAGGGAACGGCTGACTATACGACCGACGACACTGGTATTGGACTGACCTTTGGCTACCCAATCAGTGATGAGTCACGAGTCAGTACAAACTTCGCGATTCAAAATGTGAACTTGAAGACGGCTGCAACGGTTCCAAGTTATATCGGCGATTTTCTGGTATCTGAAGGGTTTGCCCGAACAGCGCGAGATGCAGACTTTGTGGAATATAAAGTGGGTGCAGCATACAGCTACGACACGCTGAATAAGGCGTTCCTGCCGACTGCAGGAACACGTCACCGCGTCAGCTTTGATTTGTCGATTCCTGGGTCTGATTTGGAGTACTACACCACAAGTTATTTGGGTGAGACCTACATTCCGGTACTTGATAAGGAAGATGTCAGTCTGAAGTTTAAGACCCGCCTCGGCTATGGTGAAGGATTTGGTGACTCATCTGGACTACCGTTCCTTAAAAACTTCTTTGCTGGTGGTATTCGTTCGGTCCGTGGTTACACCTATAACAGTTTGGGTCCGGTAGATACGAATGGTGAGCAAATCGGTGGTAACGTGCTGATTACAGGTACAGCAGCACTGCAATTCCCAATGCCGGGCGTTAAAGAAACCGATCAAGCACGCTTGTCGCTCTTTACCGATGCAGGCCAGGTCTACGCGGATAACGTGGAGTTGGGTGATCTTCGGTATTCAGCGGGTCTTGCATTGGCTTGGATGACGCCAATTGGACCTCTCTCGTTCACCTATGCATCGGCGCTCAATAGCGAGTCCACAGACGAAACAGAAGGCTTCCAGTTCTCGATTGGTTCAACGTTCTAATGGCTTACACACTCGCTGAGCTCGCTCGTTTAACAGCGACTGAGTTAGTGGGCGATGGATCATTTGAGGTCACAGCATTGGCCTCATTATCTCGGGCGACTGAGTCCTGTATGAGTTTTCTATCCAACGATTCGCGCCGTGTTGAGCTTGAAACCACTCGTGCGGGCGCTGTTGTTGTGTCTAAAGCTTTGGTCGGTGAGCTCAAACAGGGTTTGGTCTCTGATGATCCGTATCGGACCTACGCTGAACTCTCTGTGTTATTCGACGAGAAAGGGATCCCGTTTGCACATGGGGTTCATCCGAGTGCTGTGGTTGATTCAAGTGCAGTCATCGCTGATAGCGTATCGATTGGTCCTGGCGCTGTAATTGGTGCGGACGTGGCCATCGGTGCGGGATCCATTATCGGCCCCAATGTCACTGTCTATCCAAAAACACAGATCGGTCTTGATTGCTTAATTGGAGCGGCCACAGTCATCGGGTATGACGGATTTGGTTTTGCGAAGTCAGTTGATGGATGGGTTAAAATTCGTCAGCTCGGCGGGGTTGTCATCGGGGATGATGTCGAAATCGGGGCAGGGTGCACGATTGATCGAGGTGCACTCGACGATACGGTGATCGAGCACGGCGTCAAACTTGATAATCAAGTGCATATTGCGCACGGCTGCCGAATCGGTGCACGAACAGCGATGGCGGGTTACGTTGCACTTGCAGGTGGTACTGTCATTGGCCGTGATGTCACTGTTGGTGGCATGACGGGTTTTACAGGACATCTGTCTGTCTGTGATAAAGTGCACATCGGTGCAAACGCACTGGTGACGCAATCGATTACTGTCCCTGGAGCTTATTTAGGAGGCGCTGGGGGCGTGATGAAAGCTGAGGACTGGCGTAAAAATGCGGTCCGTTTCCGGCAATTAGACGCAATGGCGCGTCGGATACAGGTGCTTGAAAAGCAACTGGATATGAAGAGTAAGGACTCATAATGCTTCTGGATATCAAGGAAATCCGTGAATACCTGCCGCACCGTTATCCATTTCTATTAGTGGATCGAGTGGTTGAACTTGAAGTTGAAAAACGTGTGAAAGCGATTAAGAACGTCACATGTAACGAGGACTTCTTTAATGGTCACTTTCCTGATCATCCGGTTATGCCTGGAGTCTTGATCATTGAGGCTTTGGCGCAAGCAGCCGGTGTTCTCGGATTTAAGACGATGGATAAAAAGCCATCGGAAGGTTCGATTTATTTATTTGTTGGTGCAGATGACGTGCGGTTTAAGCGCCAAGTTGTGCCAGGTGATCAGCTCGTATTGGAAGCCGAAGTATTGCGTGTCCGTGCAGGCGTTTGGAAGTTTGGCTGTCGAGCGAGTGTCGACGGCGAAACGGTGTGTACAGCCACCATCATGTGTGCGGATAGGACAGTTTGACGACGATTCATCCACAGGCACTGGTTGACCCAAAAGCAGAACTTGCTGAAGACGTTGAGGTCGGCCCGTTTGCCATTATTGGACCTGAGGTCACAATCGGTGCAGGAACCGTCATTGGCCCGCATGCGATTTTAAAAGGTCCAACAACTATTGGTGCGCGCAATCGAATATTTCAATTCGCATCTGTGGGTGAAGATTGCCAAGATAAAAAATACAAAGGTGAGAGGACCGAATTGGTCATTGGTGATGACAACGTCATCCGAGAAGGTGTCACGCTACATCGTGGAACGTCTCAAGATCGCGGAATCACTAAAATCGGTTCGAACAATCTGTTGATGTGTTACGTCCACGTGGCACATGACTGTGTGATCGGTGACAACATCATCATGGCAAACAATACCGCAGTTGCTGGACACGTTCATGTCGGTGATGGCGCGATTCTCGGTGGTGGGACCCTGGTTCACCAATTCTGTCGTATCGGTCAGTATGCAATGACGGCAGCTGGAACTGTTGTGTTGCAAGACATTCCGGCTTTTGTCACCTGTTCCGGAAATCGAGCAGAAGCCCATGGTATGAACGTTGAAGGGATGCGTCGACGTGGTGTTGATAGCGATGTCATCAACCGTTTGAGAGAAGCCTATAAGACGGTCTACCGTCGAGGACTGACTCTTGACCAAGCCATTGCTGAACTGGATCAAAACAATACCGGTTGCCCCGAAGTGGATACGTTCTTAGACAGTCTAAAATCATCACAGCGAGGCATCGTTCGCTGATGCAGATCTGTGTGGCGGCCGGAGAGGTCTCCGGCGACCAGATTCTTGCTCCCATTCTTTCTCGCGTTTCTGAGTCAGTGCCTGTGGTCTATAGCGGTATCGCGGGCCCTCAGATGGTTGGGGCTGGAACTTACCCGCTGTTTCCGATGGATCGATTGTCTGTCATGGGGGTGATGGAAGTATTGCCCCGTTTGCCTGAATTGTTATCGATTCGTCGCCAGATGAAGCACTATTTGGCCGCATCACACCCGCAAGCGCTGATTACTTGTGATGCGCCTGATTTCAATTTACCGCTCTGCGCACACGCAAAATCACTTGGTATTCCTGCGATTCATGTCGTGAGTCCATCAGTGTGGGCCTGGCGTAGAAACCGAATCCCAAAGATCGCCAAACAGCTTGATCTATTGTTGTGCCTGTTTCCTTTTGAGCCTGCTCTCTATGCCGATACTGGCCTTCGCTGTGAGTTCATCGGGCATCCTTTGGCAGCTCAAATCACATTCGATCCAGATCCAACTGGATATCGGACTGCTCTCGATCTTCCCTTAAGCGAGCCTGTACTTGGTATTTTGCCAGGAAGCCGTGAGTCTGAAGTCAAACGACTCCTGCCACTATTTTTGGCTGCATTTGATCGTTTGGTTGCTGAGATTCCTGATTTGGTGGGTGTGATTCCAGCAGCGACGCACGATCTGTATGCATTGATTCAATCGCTGATTGGCTCTCGGCCGGTTCGTGTGGTGCACGGTGAGTCGCGGCAAGTGATGGCTGCATCGACGGCTGTACTACTGGCATCAGGCACCGCTGCACTTGAATCGGTGTTGACCGGGCGTCCAACGGTTGCTGCCTATCAAATGAATCCATGGACCTACCGGATGGTTAAAGGGAAGCTCGAAACAGAATTTGTGACCTTGCCAAACTTCTTGGCGAATAAAGCATTGATCCCAGAATTGATCCAAGGGGCTGCATCTGTTGATGCGATTGTTCACGCAATTCACCCAATGCTCAACGAGGGCCCATCTGGTGATTTTCTGATAGAAGCTCGCAAAATATACGACTCACTCTCTGGTGATGTGACTGATCGCGCAGCAGACGCGATTGTGGAGTATTTGTCGTGAGTTTGATGGTGGGAGTCGATGAAGTGGGGCGTGGACCGCTTGCGGGGCCTGTCGTGACCTGTGCGGTCTTGTGGCCTGATGATCACGGTATTGCTGAGCTTGACGATTCCAAAAAACTGTCAGCAAAAAAGCGTGAAGCCTTAATTCCATTGATTCGAGAGAAGGCGCTGAAGATCAGTTTTGGGCGCGCTGAGGTGGAAGAAATTGATACCCTGAATATCCTGCATGCGACCATGTTAGCGATGGAGCGGGCGGTTGAAGGCCTTGGTGACTTCGATGCGCCGATTCAAATTGATGGTAATCGGGTACCGGATGGGCTGAAGGGGCGTGCGCAAGCCGTGGTCGGCGGCGATGGACTGGTTGCTGCGATTTCAGCTGCCTCAATTCTTGCTAAAGTGGCCCGAGATGAAGAGATGGCAGCACTGTCTGAGATCTATCCGGGGTATGGTTTGGAAGGGCACGCAGGCTATCCGACCAAGGCGCATATCGAGGCGCTCGAGACGCTTGGGGTGACGCCAATTCATCGACGATCATTTGGTCCAGTCAAACGGATATTGGAGAAGGCATGACGCAGTTTGTCCACTTACGGACGCACTCTGAATACTCACTGGTTGATGGTCTCTTTCGGGTCAAAGAACTTGTTGGGCAGGTGTCACAGTATGGAATGCCAGCTGTTGCTTTAACTGATGAATCCAATCTGTTTGCCTTGGTTAAGTTTTATCGTGCCTGTCTTGCGCAAGGTGTGCAGCCGATTATTGGTGCAGATTGTTGGGTTAAAGGTGCCGATGGCTTCGGCCGTCTGACCTTCATCGCAATGAACCAAGAAGGCTACAAAAACCTTTTGGAATTATTGTCGCTGGGGTGGCTCAAAGGCCAAGATGGCGATTACGCGCTGCTTGAGTGGGAATGGGTCGTCGAGCATGCCGCTGGGCTCATTTGTTTGACCGGAGCGACGGAAGGTGAGATCGGACGGTTGGTTGCTGCGGGCCAAACCGACAAAGCCGATGTTGTACTGGATAAATATCACACACTTTTTGCTGATAGACTGTATTTCGAACTCACACGTGTCGGTTTGGCTGGTGAGACAGCTCTTGCTCAATACGGTGTCAAAGCAGCTGATCAGCGTCAAATTCCCTTGGTTGCAACCAATGTCGCTTGCTTCCGTGAAGCTGATGATTTTGAGGCGCATGAGACGCGGGTCTGTATCCACGACAGTGTCACTCTTGATGATCAACGGCGTGTGCATCGTCATACTCCAGAGCAGTGGCTCAAACCACAAGACGCGATGGTCGAGCTGTTTTCAGATTTGCCAGATGCGGTTGCCAATACTGTGCAAATTGCCAAGCGCTGTGGTGTTGAACTGACCCTTGGTACCTACTTCTTGCCTGAATACCCGGTGCCCGAAGGAATGACTCTTGACGAGTTTTTTCGGAAGTTCTCCCATGATGGATTAACTGAACGGCTTGAAGCTGCCACATCCTATGGGCAAACCCTTGAGGAACAAGAATATCGTGCGCGACTCGATTTTGAAGTCGACGTAATTTTGCAGATGGGCTTCCCTGGATACTTCTTGATCGTCGCTGACTTCATTCAATGGGCTAAAGACCATGAGATTCCTGTAGGACCAGGGCGAGGCTCAGGCGCAGGCTCAATCGTGGCTTGGTCTCTCAAGATTACTGATCTGGATCCCATTGAACACGAATTGCTGTTTGAGAGATTTTTGAACCCAGAACGTGTCTCGATGCCTGACTTCGACGTCGACTTCTGTATGGAAGGTCGAGATCGTGTGATTGATTATGTGGCAGAGCGTTATGGTCGTAACGCCGTGAGTCAGATTGTGACCTTTGGATCCATGGCAGCAAAAGCGGTTGTTCGAGATGTGACCCGTGTTCAGGGGAAACCATATGGCCTAGGTGATCGATTGGCGAAACTCATTCCGTTTGAAGTCGGGATGACGTTGGATAAGGCGTTTGAAGCGGAGCCTCAACTCAAAGAGCTTGTCGAAAACGATGATGAAGTTCGCGAAGTTTGGGACATGGCCTTAAAGCTTGAGGGCCTCTCTCGAAATACCGGTAAACACGCCGGTGGTGTTGTGATTGCTCCCGGTAAGCTCACAGACTTCACCGCCTTATTGTCGGCTGAAGATGGCTCGAGTTTGGTCACGCAGCTTGATAAAGATGATGTCGAAGCCGCAGGTTTGGTGAAGTTTGACTTCCTAGGCCTCAGGACCCTGACCATCATCGACTGGGCGCTCGGATTAATACGGCAAACCCAGGGTGAAGCCCCTGTGATTGAGCGCATTCCAATGGATGATTCCAAGGTGTTTCAGTTGTTATGTCGCGGCGATACGACAGCTGTATTCCAGCTTGAATCACGCGGCATGAAAGAGCTCATTCGCCGATTAAAGCCAAACTCCTTTGAAGATATTGTTGCCTTGGTTGCGTTATTCCGTCCGGGTCCTCTTCAGTCTGGCATGGTTGATGACTTCATTAACCGTAAGCACGGTCGTGCCAAGGTGGAATATCCACACCCAGATCTTGAACCCATCCTGAAAAACACCTACGGGGTCATTCTGTATCAGGAACAAGTGATGCAGATCGCTCAGGTACTCGCAAATTATTCACTCGGTGGAGCGGACCTTCTTCGCCGGGCCATGGGTAAGAAAAAGCCTGAGGAAATGGAGAAGCAGCGTGAGATTTTCCTCAAAGGAACGGGAGAGCGAGGTATTAACGCGAAGCTTGCCGGTTCGATCTTTGATTTGATGGAAAAATTCGCAGGCTATGGATTCAACAAGTCACACTCAGCTGCTTATGCCTTAGTGTCTTACCAGACCGCATTTTTAAAGACTTATTATCCCGCGGAATTTATGGCTGCCGTGTTGTCCTCTGATATGGATAACACGGATAAAGTCGTGCCACTGATTGAAGAATGCCGCCGGATGGGTCTTGTTGTGAGACCACCTGATGTGAACGCTGGTTCATTTAAATTTTCGGTCAAAGACGGTGAGGTCATCTATGGCCTTGGCGCAATTAAAGGTCTTGGCGAGGGTCCGATTGGTCAGTTGGTTGATGCACGGAATCAGGACGGAGCCTTTACAGATCTGTTCGATTTCTGTCGTCGAGTGGGTACTGGCAAAGTGAATCGACGAGCGCTTGAAGCATTGATTCGGGCGGGTGCATTTGATTCGTTAACAGAACCACGCTGGGTACTCATGTCGTCGCTTGAAGATGCGATTGGCCAAGCGGATCAAGAGGCGCGCAATGAAGCGGTCGGAATGGATGACATGTTCGGTTTGGGCGGTGGCAATGAATCACAAGCAGCGAGCGATCCTTATCAGCATCATCGAAGCGCTGTGCGTTGGAGTGAGCGTGACGTACTGCGTGGCGAGAAAGAAACACTTGGATTGTATCTAACCGGACATCCAATTGACTGGTATGCCGATGATTTGAAAGGGCTTGGCGCTAAAGCGCTAGAAAACCTCGAACGTACCAAAGATACCGTACGTGTTGCTGGTTTGGTTGTTGGTTTACGAGTGATTCGTAACAAACGTGGAGATTCCTTCGGTATTGTGACGCTCGATGATCGAACTGCTCGCATGGATGTGACTGTGTTTGCTGATTTGTTTGCAGACTGTCGCGAAAAACTCGCTGATGATTCTCTGGTTGTCATTGAGGGGGATGTCAGTTTCGATGAATTCACCAATGGATTGAAGATGCGTGCAAACAAGGTTGAGACCCTTGAAAATGCCCGAAAACAATCGGCGTCTGGTTTAAAAATTCATTTGGACATGAAAGCACCTGAGTTCACAGAGACGTTGCTTTCGAAAATTCAGCCGCATTTGGGCGGTGAGTGTCCGATCGTTATCGCGTACAATGCAGCCAATGCCAGTGGCGAAGTCGTGTTGGGTGAGCAGTATCAAGTGCATCCAAACGATTCGTTATTATTGGAGTTACAGGAATTGCTCGGACAAGACCGGGTACAACTCGAATTTTCTGCAAGGACACAGCAACGCGCATGAATCCAAACTATCTCGATTTTGAACAGCCCATCGCAGATCTTGATTCCAAGATCGATGAGTTGAGACATCTGTCGACTGAATCTGGAATCAATATCGCAGAGGAAGTTGCGCGTCTGCAGGCGAAGTCTAAAACGCTGACCGAAAAGATTTTTTCTGACCTATCGATTTGGCAAAAAGCCCAGCTTGCACGCCATCCTAAGCGTCCCTATACCTTTGATTATGTAAAGAATTTGATCGATGGATTTGATGAACTGCATGGTGATCGGTTGTTCGGTGATGACCAGGCGCTCGTGGGTGGTATCGGGGAATTCCGTGGTCGACCTGTGATGGTGATCGGTCATGAGAAAGGCCGGTCAGTGAAAGAGAAAGTCGCTCGAAATTTCGGAATGCCGCGTCCTGAAGGCTATCGTAAGGGCCAACGTCTGATGCAGATGGCCGAGCGTTTTAAGATGCCGGTGCTCACCTTTATCGACACCCCTGGAGCATACCCAGGTATTGATGCCGAAGAGCGTGGTCAGAGCGAGGCGATTGCGAAAAGCTTGGCTGTGATGGCTCGTTTAAAAACACCCATTGTGACCTCTGTGATCGGTGAAGGTGGTTCGGGTGGTGCGCTTGCTATTGGTGTGTGCGATAAGCTGTTGATGCTCGAATTCTCAACATACTCAGTGATCTCGCCAGAAGGGTGTGCATCGATTCTTTGGAAGAGTGCTGCACATGCGCCTGAGGCTGCTGAAGCCATGGGAATCACCGCAGATCGATTATTTTCACTGGGTCTAGTGGATCAGTTAGTTCGTGAGCCCCTTGGTGGGGCGCATCGTGCCCCAGAGCAGGCTGCAACATCGCTTGGTGATGCGATTGAAGCGCAGTTGGATATCTTAGGCGGTCTGTCTGAAGAGCAGTTGTTAGAGTCTCGTTATCAGAAATTGATGCAATTCGGTGTCGGTCGCAGCTGAAGGACTGATTCGGCCCCATTGGCCAGGCCCTGATCATCGCGTCCACTTGATGATCAGCGGTGGCGCTGATTCGATGGCGCTACTCGCGCTAGTCGCAGACTTTTCCAAAGTTGTCCCGAGACAGGTGGTCGTTCATCACTGTCATCACGGCGTGGCCCACGAAGCCGATGATTGGCTTCAATTTGTTCAAACGGAGACTGAGCGGAGAGGCTTTGATTTTAAAGCCCATCACTTACACCTTGAGCTAGGCCCTGAGTTTGAGGCACGCGCTCGGAAGGCGCGTTATGACGCGGTGATAAGAGAGGTCTCCTCAGGTGAGGTGGTGATGACCGCACATCATCGTGACGATCAAGTTGAAACACTCCTCATGCGTCTTTCACAGGGGTCTGGATTGATCGGTTTGGCCGGTATTCCTGTGGTTCGTGCATTTGGTCCTGGATTATTGATTCGACCACTCCTGTCATTATCGCGTAAGCAGTTGAAGCAGGTATTAACAGCGCGCAACTTGAAACACATCACCGATCCTTCAAATCAAGATCCATCGTATTTAAGAAACTACATCAGGCTTCAGTTTCTGCCTGCTTTATCGCGTGTTACACCGAGTGTCCGTGATCAGCTGTTACAACTATCAAAACTCGCGACCGATCGTGTATTTAAGGCGGGTGAGACTCTGGGTCAGCGACTGCCTGTGCTCGGTGTCGAAGCGATTGAGTTGGCCTCTACAGAAACATTAATCGCGTGGCAGGTCCGGTTTTTTGCGCAAGCTCATGGCAGGTACGCGCCTTCTGCACTTCAGATCACCGAATTTGTGAGGCAATGTGTTGATGCATCAGACGATCGCTTGCCAGAAGTGCCCATTGGTTCGGATGTTTTGATTCGAAAATGGGGCGGCAAACTTCACTGGGTGGATCAAGTGAGGATCGGTGACGAGGCTGATAGTGAGATCGCCCGATTCGAAAAGATTGCACCAAATCAGTCAATCGAATTGTCGTTTCCTAATGGTGTCTTATCACTAAAAACAGGCGCAGCATCTGAGGATGTGTCGGTATTTTGGGGTGTTGAAGGGCGGAGCTTTCGTTTGGGACGAAAACGTCCGATGCAGAGTTTAAAGCAGCTTGCACAGACGCTCTGCGTTCCGCCTTGGTTGCGCAAACGGACGCCTTTAATTGCGATTTCGGATCAAATTATTGGCTGGGGTGCGATCGATTGCAGAGAAGAGGGTTTGATTCCGCATTCTTTACAGTGGGAGTGGCGGTTTGTCCCTAGGAATACGACCGATTCCACTGTATCCTAATCACCCATCCCAAACGACGTTTCCGTCACATTGTTGGCGGGCTTACCAAAAGGATTGTAGGTCAACATGAATCGATTCGTGTTCGTGACCGGCGGGGTGGTGTCTTCGCTCGGTAAAGGAATAGCAGCAGCCTCACTTGGCGCCATTTTAGAAGCGCGTGGCCTTAAGGTCACCATGTTGAAGCTTGATCCTTATATCAACGTCGATCCAGGCACCATGAGCCCATTTCAACATGGTGAAGTGTTTGTCACTGATGACGGCGCTGAAACGGATCTCGATCTTGGTCACTATGAGCGCTTTATTCGCACGCGCATGACGCAGAGAAATAACTTCACTTCGGGGCGTGTGTATGAAGACGTTTTGCGCAAAGAGCGTCGCGGAGACTATCTTGGGGGTACCGTTCAGGTCATCCCGCATATTACCGATGAAATTAAGCACAAAATCATCGCTGGGTCACAGGACGCAGATGTCGCGATTGTAGAAATCGGTGGCACAGTGGGTGATATCGAATCCTTGCCATTTTTGGAAGCTGTCCGCCAGTTGCGTCAAGAGCTTGGTTCATCGCGTGCATTATTGATGCACCTAACTTTGGTGCCTTACATAGCGACTGCGGGTGAAACCAAAACAAAGCCAACGCAGCATTCTGTGAAAGAGCTTCGGTCGATTGGTTTGCAGCCGGATGTTTTGATCTGCCGTTCAGATCATGAAGTCGATATTTCAAGTCGCAAGAAAATTGCGCTCTTTACCAACGTGGAAGAGCGTGCTGTGATTCCATTAAAAGATGCCGACACAATCTACCGTATTCCGAGCATGTTGCACGAGCAGGGTCTTGATCAGCTGATCGTGGATAAGTTGAGCCTCGAGTGTCAGCCGGCTGATTTGAGCGAATGGGTTCGTGTTGTTGATGCACACTTGAACCCGTTGAAGTCCATAGAAATTGCGATGGTTGGCAAATACATGGATTTGCTTGATGCATACAAGTCGCTGATCGAAGCGGTGGTTCACGCCGGCATACAAACGCGGACGCGCGTGAATTTCCGCTATATCGATTCTGAAGATATCGAAAAACGCGGTCTTGATCTGTTGGATGGTGTTGATGCGATTCTCGTTCCTGGCGGCTTCGGTGAACGTGGCATGGAAGGTAAGATCGCTGCGGTCTGCCATGCGCGTGAAAACAAAATTCCATATCTTGGAATCTGCTTAGGTATGCAGGCTGCAGTGATTGAGTTTGCCCGCCATGTTGCAGGCCTGGATGGAGCAACCTCAAGTGAATTTGAACCTGCGGCAGAACATCCGGTAATCGCATTGATTACTGAATGGACTAAAGCCGATGGAACCCGTGAAATTCGAACTGAAGACAGTGATCTGGGCGGAACCATGCGTTTGGGTGCTGAAGAATGTCGTCTAACTCCTGGATCCAAGGTTTCTGAAGTGTATGGAACAGATGTAGTGAGCGAGCGGCATCGCCATCGTTGGGAATTTAACAACGATTATTTAGATCGTCTGTCAGATGCAGGATTGAAGATAGCGGGCCGTTCAATGGATGGAACGCTTGTTGAAGTTGTCGAAGTTGACGATCATCCATGGTTTGTTGGTTGTCAGTTCCACCCTGAATTTACATCGACACCTCGTGACGGACATCCGCTATTCACGAGCTTCGTTGAAGCAGCCATTACCTATTCGAAGACGGGTCACAAGGAGACATTGTTCTCGTGAAATCAGTGATTGATATTGGCGGCATGCCATGCTCTAACGCGCATCCGATGATGCTCTTTGGGGGTATGAACGTGCTAGAGTCGCGAGAGCTTGCTTTTGAGATTGCTGAAGTCTATGTCGATATCTGCCGTAAGCTCGATATCCCCTATGTCTTTAAAGCGAGCTTTGATAAAGCAAACCGCTCGAGTATCACAAGCTTCCGTGGCCCGGGCCTTGAGAAGGGTCTGACTTGGCTTTCTGATATCAAGTCACATTTCAATGTGCCACTCATCACTGATGTTCATGAGCCCGAACAGGCGAAAGCTGCTGCCGAAGTATGTGATGTGATTCAGCTGCCTGCGTTTTTGTCACGTCAAACTGACTTGGTCGTAGCCATGGCCGAGACCGGTGCGATTATTAATGTGAAAAAAGCACAGTTCCTTGCGCCACATGAAATGCAGCACATCATCAATAAGTGCGCAGAGGCAGGAAATGATCAGGTGATTCTATGTGAGCGTGGCTCGAGCTTTGGTTACAACAACCTCGTGGTCGACATGCTCGGATTTGGCATCATGAAGCACATGCAAGTTCCTGTGATTTTTGACGTCACGCATGCGTTGCAAAAGCCCGGCGGGCGAACAGATTCTGCAGACGGGCGGCGTGAACAGGTCACTGAGCTTGCACGCGCTGGTATGGCCGTCGGCCTCGCTGGACTCTTTTTAGAGTCGCATCCGGATCCATCGAACGCGAAATGCGATGGTCCGTCGGCGTTACCGCTTGATAAGCTCGAACCGTTTTTATCTCAGTTAAAGGCCATTGATGGTCTTGTTAAATCGTTTGATGTTTTGGAGACCAACAACTAATGACTGCTATTGTCAAAGTAATTGGCCGTGAAGTAATGGATTCTCGCGGTAACCCAACGGTTGAAGCCGATGTGATTTTGGAATCAGGTGCGATGGGTCGTGCCTGCGCACCTTCTGGTGCATCGACTGGTTCGCGCGAAGCGCTGGAATTGCGCGATCAAGACGCGACTCGCTATCTCGGCAAGGGTGTTTTACAGGCAGTTCAGAACGTCAACGGTCCGATTGCTCAGTGTGTGATTGGTCGAGACGCATCCGACCAGCGTGGTCTTGATGATGCAATGATCGCTCTTGACGGTACGGATAACAAATCAAGCCTTGGCGCAAATGCAATGCTTGCAGTGTCGTTAGCGACCGCTCGCGCGCATGCTGAAGATCAGAAAATGCCGTTGTATCAGCACATCGCGAATCTACATGGAAATACAGGTCCGCTGACACTGCCAGTGCCAATGATGAATATCCTGAATGGTGGTGAGCACGCAGATAATAACGTTGATATTCAAGAATTTATGATCCAGCCAGTGTCGGCCAAAAGCTTTGCTGAAGCCCTTCGTATGGGTGCTGAAGTATTCCATCACCTGAAAAAAGTGTTGGTTGCAGAGGGGATGAACACTGCAGTTGGTGATGAAGGTGGGTTTGCTCCAAATTTGCCATCCAATGAAGCAGCACTTGCAGTGATTGCGAAGGCAGTTGCGAATGCGGGCTATACCTTGGGTGAAGACATCACGTTGGCGCTTGATTGTGCCTCGAGTGAATTTTACAAAAACGGCCAATACGATCTAGCTGGCGAAGGTCGAGCCTTTGATGCAGAAGGCTTTGCGGATTATTTAGGTGGTCTGTGTGATCACTACCCAATCGTTTCCATCGAAGATGGAATGGATGAAAGTGATTGGGATGGCTGGGCTTATTTAACGAAAACCTTGGGTTCACGTTGCCAACTTGTGGGTGATGATTTATTCGTGACCAACACCACGATTCTAAGTCGTGGCATTGAGCAGGGTGTTGGTAATTCGATTTTGATTAAGTTCAATCAGATCGGAACGCTGTCAGAAACGCTTGATGCGATCGGGATGGCGCAAAAGG
>OBAL01000028.1_pt1 | contig 30868 bp, 30 predicted proteins | sample 1516331 | NCBI WGS metagenome assembly OBAL01 (sample SAMEA3275603, study PRJEB22092) | marine metagenome | biome: ENVO:00000038, "LAGOON"; feature: ENVO:00002042, "SURFACE WATER"; material: ENVO:00002019, "BRACKISH WATER" | collected 2014-06-21T13:56:00+00 | depth 0 m
ACATAGACTGATTGCGGGAGGTTCGCCATGAGGGTCACAAAGCACGAGCACGCCTTTTTGCGTTCGCCATCTTTAAAAATTGCTGTGTATTCATCAGTACCGGGATAAGTCACTCCAGATATTGCGCTGCCTGAGCGTGTTTCAGCGATTGTCTCGATCCGAATTTGGCTATCGTCAGCCTGTAAATCATCCTGGAGTGCTTCAAGCGAATAGAATCGATCAAAATTAATAGCCTGACCGAGAACGGCTGATAGCAGTGACTCACTGATCGAAAATAACGTTTCTCCAATGTGTTGGAAACTGTGCGCTGCGAGAATAACGGCGACCATCTCGCGGCCATTGCTTTTCCTGATTTGACTGATGCACGCGTTTTCGATTCGCTTGTGATGCTTTTCTATTTTTTCAGCGGTTTTTCTTAATCGAATTGCATGCTGTGTATTGGCATCTGAAATGGTTGGGCCGATCAATGAAAGACCGGTCTTGATCTGTTTCAAAATGGGTTTAAACACCGTGTCATCAACAAGCTTAATCTCGTCAACTGTGCTGATGTGGCTCACAATCATGCGAGACAGCTCGGTGATTCGATCCAAATCGTGAGCGATGGATTCGATCGCTTGAAGTCGTAGTCTGGCTTCATGGGGACGTCGACTTTTCTGACTGGCCCAGCATGCGTTCTGAATACGCACTCTCAAGTTATAGCTGTAACCGGAGCGATCGAGAATTCGTTGACCTGCAGCATGCGATTGTTTGAGCAGACTGGCCTCGAGATGTTGGATCTGTGATTCCACTTCAGCGATCAGGAAGAGTAGGTTGTCTCGGATTGCTTTTGGCAGCTTGATCATCAATCACTCAATGCGGAGCTCGCACAATGGTTCAGTTGTTGCGGTGAGGGTATCAGAGGTTGCTCGGTCAACATGCCCATTCCTTGGTTAGACAAAAGTGTGCCAAAATTTATACAGAAAGTGCGGCCTTTTTGACTGAATACGCACAATATTCGCTTATTTTTTAGGGTATTCATGGATCAAGAATTGAGCGCACGCTTGCTGAGAGCCCCTGAGCTTGGCCCGAGGTTGACCGTATTATCAGGAGGTTCGGCATTTAACGAGACAGCGCGCGTTCTCAAAAAGTATACCCAGCATGCAACACACTTACTGACACCGTTTGATTCAGGTGGTTCCTCGGCAATTCTGAGGACTGCTTTTGATATGCCCGCCGTTGGGGATTTGAGAAGTCGTTTAATGGCGTTAGCAGATGAGTCACTTGCTGGTCATCAGGCGGTAGTCAAACTCTTTTCGACTCGAATTCCCAAGAATGCTCCAGACCGAATGATTGAGGTGTTGCTACATGGTCTGAAGAATGGATCGGACAAGCTGATCACACAGATTGAGGAGCCTATGCAGTCGAGCGTGAGCCGTCTGCTCACTCGGTTTTTTGAAGTTGCTCCAAGGGGGTTTGATTACCGGGGAGCAAGTCTTGGAAATCTCGTAATGACAGGCGCGTACCTCGATCATCATAAACGCCTTGATCCAACGGCTTCTCTTTTCTCTCGACTGATTAAGGGACAGGGGGTTGCCCGAGTTACGGTCGATGCGAATCTTCATTTGGGAGCTGTTCTTGAAAATGGACTGATCGTATTGGGTCAGCACCGCATGACTGGCAAGGAAGTTGAGCCAATACAGAGCCCGGTCCGCGAATTATTCATTAATAGAGGGCTGGATCGCGAGTCTCGCACTACGGCCTCAATCAAACGTAAAACGCGCAGCGCATTGCTCGATACAGACCTCATCGTCTTTGCTCAGGGGAGTTTTTACTCGAGTTTACTGGCGAATATATTACCTCAGGGGGTTGGATCGGCGATCGCCGAGAGTCAGGCTCCAAAGGTGTGGATCCCAAATCTTGGCGTTGATCCTGAGCAAATTCGGCTGAGCTTTGAGGATAGCTTAGATCGTCTAGTGAATACCCTTCTTTTTGATACGTGTGGTGCTGAGCCTCGAGATGTTCTAACGCATGTTGTAATCAATCCAAATGCGCATTATCAGGGTGCTATTCCTTTAGACAAGCTAACTCGCTGGGGGATCACGCCACTTTATTTAATTCAAACAGACGGCGCTGGGTTTTGTCCGAAAGCGCTATCAGAGTTGCTGTGTAATTTAGCGCTCAGCGTTAATTAGCTGAGCACCTGTTTTGGACTCAAGCATCCTGCTGGCAACTGGACTCCGCTCCAGCCATGCGACATAAATTGACGGATATTTTGATGGTCAGACCCAGATGGCGTGTTTTTGACTGCACGGAAATGCTCTGCAAAACACATCAATGTTTCGTCTTCGCTTAGTCCGTGAATGCGCGCAAATGAGAAGACCTTGGCAGAGCCTTGATTCTCGGCCGCCTGATTTATGGCTTCTCCATTGGTAAATGCAGTCGGCGTGTGATCGTAATGCGCATCGATCAATGCCATGACATCAGCGAATTGAAGAGACTCAGGGGTGGTTCGCAGTGTCTCTAAAAATATTGCGATGTCAGTCATACAGTACTCTCCATGAAAGGGTGTGTTCAGTTGGCAACAAAAAGGCGCCAGTTGGCGCCTTTTCATCGTATGGTGGAGACGGCGGGATTTGAACCCGCGTCCGTCAGTCCGCTGCCAAACGCTCTACATGCTTAGTCGCGTTTTTGAATTTAAGTCGGGCTCTCCCAACGCACAGGGATTACCTTTCCGAGTCCAGTTAAAAGTTTAGCTTCTCAACCCCGAACACAGCGTTGAAGCGAGTCTCTGTTTCGAACCCTGTTGATGAAGACCAGAGACGATCCCCACCCAGGGTCTAGCTTATGCTGCTAGAGCGTAGTTTTCGTCGTTGGCAGTTATAGCTAACGAGTCCACAGTTGGGTTTACGAGCACTGTAGAACTGCTCGGCATGCACATTTGGTTTTGTAACCGGCGTCGAATCCATATCGTCCCCGAACCACGTAGTATCGACTAATTCGACGAGATTTGAAATCTCTTGCGTCAAAATCCAGATGCCGGATGTCATTAATCCGACCCCGATGAGTCGATTGATGACCTGAATACGGCCTCCTTCAAGTGCGTTTTTGAGTGCTGTGCCGGCGAGCGCCACACCGATATATACCAGTGCATCAATGCTTCCGGCGAGGGCGCCCATCGCAATCTGTGTATTGAGCGTGTGCTTCGGATCCACAAAGGGTCCGAATACTGCTAAGAAGAATACAAGCACCTTAGGGTTGACGATTGCGATCGAAAAGCCCGCGATAAAGCCACCCTGTGTCCTTAATGTATCAGGTAAAGGGATGGCTCCGGCTGTGATCAGTTGATATCCAAAATAGCATAGCAGTCCAATTCCGAGCACGGTCAGGGCAATTGTGAGTTCGGGCAGGGCGATGAGAAGAGCAGATAGACCAAAAACTGTGGTCAGAGCGAATACCGTGATGCCAAGGCCGTGACCAAGAGCGCCACTGACACCGACGGCCGTACCTCGACTTGCCGACATGGATAAAATGAGTAGCCAAGAAATACCAGGAGACGCAGCTCCGGCAAGACACAGGAGTGTGAGTTTGATCCAGTCTACTTCAGCCATCAGCGGACTCGGTGACGAACTGCTCGCTGCTTTTCAATATTCCATTCGCGATCACGAATCGTATCGCGCTTGTCGTGTTGTTTCTTGCCGCGAGCAAGCCCAATTTTGATTTTGACAAGTGGGCCTTTCCAGTACATTTCAAGCGGCACGCATGCATGACCTTTCTGACTCAGTTCGCCATGGATTGTTGCGAGCTCTTTTTTATGTAAAAGAAGTTTTCGACTTCGAACCGGGTCAGCAATTACGTGAGTTGAGGCTGACTCCAAGGGTGTAATTTGAGCATTAAGCAAGTAAGCCTCACCATTTCGGATAATGACGTAGGTATCGCTTAGATTCGCTTTTCCAGCCCGAATCGATTTCACTTCCCAACCGTGAAGCTGCAAGCCAGCCTCGAATGTTTCGTCGATGTGGTAGTCAAAACGGGCTCGCTTATTTTGAGCGATTTGATTGCTATTACTGTTCGATTTTTTGGCCATGGCGGGCGACTTTACGTATATTTGCCGTTTCGTCAAACGGCGATTGAGGAATTGATGCCGAAAATTACGAGATCAGCCCTAGTGTCTCACACTCCAGAGCAAATGTTTGAACTGGTAAACGACTTTGCCCGCTATCCAGAGTTTTTACCTTGGTGCGGCGCTGCACGAGTGCTTGAATCCACAGGCGCAGCGATTGTGGGTGAGCTCTCGATCCAAAAGGGCTCCATTCGGCAATCATTCACCACCAAAAACACCCTGACGCCCCCTGAGCGAATCGACCTATCACTAGTTGATGGGCCTTTTAAGTCGCTGTCTGGACATTGGCGTTTTGAGTCTGTCGGTGAAGATGCGTGTCGTGTGAGTCTCGATCTTGAATTTGAATTTGCAGGTAAATTAATCGCGATGGCAATTGGCGCTGTGTTCTCGCAAATCGCTGGAAGCCTGGTTGATGCATTCTGTGATCGCGCTGATCAGTTGTACGGTCGGTAAATATGAAAGTGCAAGTCGTTTACGCGAAGCCTGATCGACAGTATGTGGTTGATTTGAATGTTCCAGAGAATACGACAGTCTTTCAGGCTGCAGAACTGTCCGGTTTTGCGACACAGTTCCCAGAAATTGATTTAGAAACGATTCCGATGGGCATTTTTGGCGTTCGTATTAAAACGGCCACCACCACGACCCTTCATCCGGGCGATCGGGTGGAGTTGTATCGATCTTTAATAGCGGATCCGAAGGAGAACCGCCGGACTCGCGCTGAATCTCAGAAACTCGATCGTTCTTAAAATTCACGATCAAATAGGTGTTTTGTTGCACCTCTCCATCAAAATCGATGCGCTCGAGATAAATCCAGCGGTTCGGATTAAATGTGTTCACAGTGATTGGCGAACCAAGTAGGAACTGCACCTGATCTCTTGTCATTCCGGCTTCTAAACGCTCGACACGCTCAGGAATCAGTTGATTACCTTGCTTCACAGGATTTTTGTGGACACCAGGGAAACTACAGCCTGTGAGCACAATGGCAGCAATAAGAACGTGAATCGAAATCAGTCGCATCAATATCTTCCTGAGGAATTTCTTGGCAGAATGATAAAGATGCCTAGCCATAGAGTCCATTGATCATGCAATACGAAACAGATGAATTAAAAAAAGCCGGTCTCAAAGCAACCTTGCCGAGGATCCACGTGCTGCAGCTGTTGCTCTCAAATGAAGGTGAACATATGTCGGCTGAAGTTGTTTACCGCAAGCTCCATGAGTCTGGAGTGGACGTCAATTTGGCGACAATTTACCGCGTATTGACTCAATTCGAAGAAGCGGGCCTTGTGGAGCGTCATCAGTTTGATGCGACCACCAGCGTATTTGAGTTGAAGCCTGATGATCATCACGACCATATGGTTTGCGTTCGTTGTCATCGGGTCATCGAATATGTCAGTCCTGAGATCGAAGCACTGCAAGAAAAAATTGCCAAGGACCACGGCTGTGAAATTGTCGATCACACGCACATAATCTATGTCACCTGCCCTGAATGTTCGGTGAAGAAGTAATGGGATCGAGCCCTCTCCTTGACCCCAGCGTTCTATTTTTCATCTTGGGCTTATTTGCGGGCCTTGTTCGATCCAATCTTGAAATACCAAGTGCGATTGCACGATTTTTATCTCTTTATCTTCTAATGGCTCTTGGTCTCAAGGGCGGCTTTTCACTTGCTGAGAGTGGTTTTAATCCTGAGATCTTGAGAGATCTCATATTCGCGGTGGGGCTTGCGCTCATTATTCCATTTGCGAGCTTCGTGGTGCTAAAGCGCGTTATTAACCCATTGGACGCATTGGCGATTTCTGCGACATACGGCTCCGTCTCTGCGGTGACTTTTATTACTGCCACGCAGTTTTTAGAAACCAATGGTCTCCAGTATGGCGGTCATATGGCGGCAGCAATGGCCTTGATGGAATCGCCGGCGATCATATTTGCCATTTTAATGGCGAATCTGTATCGCACGCAGGAAGCTCGCCAAGAGCACCAAGGATTTTTGATCGTGTTGAAGGAGTCATTCACTGAAGGCGCGCAGATTTTGTTGTTGGGTGCCATGGTCATTGGGATGATTACAGGGGCATCTGGTAAAACGATCATGGATCCATTTACCGGCATGATCTTCAAAGGCATGTTGGCGTTCTTTTTACTCGACATGGGTGTGGCGACAGCGAAACGACTCGCTGATTTACGTGATGTACCCAAGCGACTGGCGTTTTACGGAGTGCTCGCGCCGATCACCCATGCATCGATCGCACTTTTGCTCGCATGGGTTGGTGGATTATCGGCAGCTAACGCCACATTGCTGGCGGTTCTCGCTGGGTCTGCCTCATACATTGCGGTCCCTGCAGTTCTCAAGCATGCATTGCCTGAATCCAATCCGAGCTTGTACCTTGGGCTATCACTCGGACTCACATTCCCGTTCAATATTATTGTAGGTATCCCGCTCTATCACTGGGCTGCGAATTGGTTGATTGGTGGTTAATCTTTCAGCAAATCCATCGCAGCCTGGCGCGTGCTCTCAGTAATTGAGTGCCCACCCAGCATGCGGGCGATTTCATCAATTCGGTCATCACGTGACAAGAGTCGCGCTTGCGATACGGTGATGTCTTCGTCCGACTGTTTCTGCACATGGAGATGCTGATCTGCTTGCCCTGCGACTTGCGGCTGGTGAGTCACAACAAGCACCTGCGCATTTCGTGCTAACTCAGTCAGCAGTTCACCGACTTTTGCTGCTGTCTTGCCGCCGATACCCACATCCACTTCATCGAACACCAGTGTTGGCGTAGCGAGTCTGGATGCCGTGATCACCTGAATTGCGAGACTCACGCGAGAGAGTTCGCCGCCAGACGCGATTTTTGACAGTGGTCCACCCTGTTGCCCAGGGTTTGGTTGGAAGAAAAACTGAACGGATTCGGCTCCAGTTGTGGTTAGTGTTTCATTTGGGATTAAGCGGATATCAAGACGCGCATGTTCCATTCCAAGATCAGGGAAATTAGCTGTGACTTCACGAGATAATTGCTCAGCAGCCGAAGATCGAATGCGCGTTAATTCAGCAGCTTTTTGCTGAGCCGTGGCTTCAAGCTCGATCACTTTTTGTTCGAGCATTGGGATCCGATCACTTGCTTCGGCAATGCCTTCCAGGCGAGAGACTAAATTCTGGTGATGCTGGACTAGCTCTTCTGGCTCAACCTTATGCTTTCTGGCGAGCTGAAAGACTTGTGCGAGGCGCTCTTCCACAAATTGGAGACGCTCTGGATCAAGATCGAACTGGTCGCGCGCATGCTGAATTTCGCTCTTAGCTTCGCCAAGTGCAATGGCAGCTTGATCGAGAAGCTCAGATGCATTGCTAAGGCCCGCGTGCCCATCAGCAATATGACTGACGTCAGAAGCAAGCTTTTCCGTGTGGCTAATGAGTCCGCCCGCGTCGTCTCCCGATAAGAGTGTGAGTGCCTGTTCTGTGACACGAATAAAGGTGTCACCTGATGCGAGTTGGCGCTGCTCTTGGTCGAGTTGCTCAAATTCACCCTCTTGTAGGTTAAATGCGTTGAGCTCTTCAACCTGGAAACCAAGGAGCTCCCTTTCGGCGTCTGCTTTTGACGCATCTGCTTTTAAGGTATTTAACGCGGCTAAAGTCTCCATCCATTCCTTAAAAGCGAGGCTTGAGCGACCACGTGCTGCACCCTGATCTGCGTAGTCATCGAGTAGTTCGAGTTGATGTTTCGTTTGGAGCAGTTTCTGGTTTGCATGTTGTGTGTGCATCAATACAAGCTGCTCTGACAATTCTTTCAACTGAGAAGTCGAAATTGGCGTACCGTTCACATAGGCTTTTGAACGACCTTCTGATGTCAAAGTGCGTCTCAAGACCAATTCATCGTCTTGATCCAATTCGTTGTCCGTCAGCCAAACTTTTGCATGAGGGAGTCTTTCGATATCAAATTCGGCAATAATTTGGGCTCGCTCAGTGCCTGCGCGCACAAGTCCCGCATCAGCGCGAGCCCCCAGAGCTAATTCGAGCGCATCGAGAATCAACGATTTACCCGCACCCGTGTCACCGGTTACAGCGATACAGCCGCCGGTCAGTTCAAGATCGACTGAGGCTAAAGTAGCTAAATTTTGAACATTCAGTTGTAAGAGCATTTGTTTGTCTGTTGAAACTTGCGGATATGACCTTATACATGCGTTTCCGTAGAGAGTGTAGCTCACTCACGGTAGAAACAAGGAGGAGATTATGGCTGACGAAAAATCACCAGTAGATGAAGACGTCATGAAAGACACAGCGGATGCGTCGGAAACTCAAGATGAAACGCCCAATGATGAAGTCACGGAAGAAAATGCTGTTCTGGATGAAGAGGCTGGGGTTGAAACCGGTGCAATGGATGACGGTGATTCAGCCAGTCTAGAGACTCAAGTTGAGGAACTCAAAGAGGCTTTAATTCGTTCGCAGGCCGATTTGCAAAATGTTCGGCGGCGCGCTGAGCGCGATGTCGAAAATGCGCATAAATATGCCGTCGAGAGATTCGTGAAAGATCTGCTTGCTGTCCTCGATTCGATGGACCGGGCTCTCGAGCTTGCTGAGACGACCGAAGGTTTCGATGCTGCGATGCTCGAGGGTACTCAGATGACTCATAAGCTCCTACTTGATACGGCGGCTAAACATGGTGTTGAGCCAATCAATCCTGTCGGTGAAGCATTTGATCCGCAAGAGCATCAGGCAATGAGCATGGTCGAGTCAGCTGATCACGAGCCGAATACCGTGATGGCTGTGATGCAGAAAGGCTACAAATTAGAAGGCCGTGTGATTCGCGCAGCGATGGTTATGGTGACTAAGGCTGCTTCGAACTAAGCACTTGAATGCGGACAAAAAACCGCAATAAACGAGATTAAGAAATCCGGGCGACCGGACATGGATGAATAGAGAGGAAAAACCATGGGTAAGATCATAGGAATCGATCTTGGGACAACAAATTCTTGCGTGGCAGTGCTCGAAGGTGGCAAGCCGCGCGTCATCGAAAATGCTGAAGGGGATCGCACAACGCCATCCATCATCGCATACACCGATGACGAAACTCTGGTAGGCCAGCCGGCGAAACGACAGTCTGTCACAAACCCAAATAATACGCTGTTTGCTGTGAAGCGCCTTATCGGGCGTAAGTTTAGTGATGATGTCGTTCAGAAAGACATCGAAATGGTGCCTTACAAAATCGTCGGCGCTGATAATGGTGATGCTTGGATTGATGTGAAGGGTGACAAGCTCGCACCGCCTCAAATCTCTGCCGAAGTTTTGAAGAAGATGAAAAAGACTGCGGAAGATTATCTTGGTGAGGCGGTCACTGAAGCGGTAATTACAGTTCCAGCGTATTTTAACGATAGTCAGCGTCAGGCAACCAAAGATGCTGGCAAAATTGCAGGTCTTGACGTCAAGCGCATTATCAACGAGCCAACTGCTGCGGCTCTTGCTTATGGTATGGATCAAGCGCGTGGTGATTCCGTCATCGCGGTGTATGACTTGGGTGGTGGTACATTCGATATTTCGATCATCGAGATTGCTGAAGTTGATGGTGAGCATCAGTTTGAAGTTCTGTCGACAAATGGGGACACATTCCTGGGTGGTGAAGATTTTGACCTCCGTGTGATCGACTACTTGGCTGAGTCATTCCAGAAAGAGCAGGGAATGGATCTGAAGGGTGATCCACTAGCGATGCAGCGTCTGAAAGAAGCGGCTGAAAAAGCGAAGATCGAGTTGTCTTCTAGTCAGCAGACTGACGTTAATCTGCCGTATATCACTGCTGATGCGAGTGGTCCGAAGCACCTGAATGTGAAGTTGACGCGTGCGAAACTCGAGTCTCTGGTCGAAGATTTGGTCGAGCGGACTTTAGCACCTGTTAAGCAGGCGCTCGAAGATGCTGGTCATTCGACATCAGAAATCAATGACGTAATCCTTGTTGGTGGTCAAACGCGAATGCCGCTGGTCCAAGAGAAGGTAAAAGCGTTCTTTAACAAAGAGCCTCGTCGTGATGTGAACCCAGATGAAGCGGTTGCGATGGGAGCGTCTATTCAGGGTGCCGTGTTAGCCGGAGACGTCAAAGACGTGCTGTTGCTTGACGTGACACCGCTGTCTCTTGGTATCGAGACAATGGGCGGTGTTATGACTGCGTTGATCGAAAAGAACACAACGATTCCGACGAAGAAGACACAAGTTTTCTCGACAGCGGAAGATAACCAAACTGCGGTGACGATTCACGTCTTGCAGGGTGAGCGTAAGCAAGCCGGTCAAAATAAATCCTTGGGTCGATTCGATCTGGCTGACATTCCACCTGCTCCTCGCGGCATGCCGCAAATTGAGGTGGCCTTTGATATCGATGCAAATGGTATTTTGAATGTGTCAGCGAAAGACAAGGCGACTGGTAAAGAACAGTCGATCGTGATCAAAGCATCATCAGGCCTCTCGGATGAAGAAATCGAGAAAATGGTGAAAGACGCTGAAGCAAATGCTGAAGCCGATAAGAAGTTCGAAGAGATGATTGGCGCTCGGAATACAGCAGATGGCATGATTCACGCGACCAAGAAGTCGATGGCGGATGCTGGTGATAAGCTGACTGATGAAGAAAAAGCGCCAGTCGAGGCAGCAATTGCTGAACTTGAAGAGGCGTTGAAGTCAGACGATAAAGATCAGATCACAGCGAAAACAACAGCGCTGACAGAAGCGTCAGCCAAGATTGCTGAAAAGCTCTATGCGGCCGCTGATGCAGGTGCAACTGATGCAGGCGCTGATACAGGTTCTTCAAAGCCTGAAGATGATGTGGTCGACGCAGAGTTTGAAGAAGTTAAGGACGACGAGAAAAAGTGAGTCGAATGACTCATGTCTCAGGGAAGGAGAGCTGAGTGGCCAAGCGTGATTATTACGAGACTCTTGGAGTGTCTTCGGATGTCTCTGAAGGGGATCTTAAAAAGGCCTACCGTCGCCTCGCGATGAAGTGTCACCCGGATCGTAATCCGGGTGATTCTGAGGCGGAAGCCAAGTTCAAAGAATTATCTGAAGCCTACGAAGTCTTATCAGATCCAGAAAAGCGCGCTGCTTATGACCGTTATGGTCATGATGCGTTTGAAGGCGGCATGGGTGGTGCCGGTGGTGGTTTCCATGGTGGCGGTGCAAGCTTCTCAGATATTTTTGGCGACGTCTTCGGAGATATCTTTGGTGGGGCCGGCCCGGGAGGTGGCGGACGCTCGTCAGTTCAGCGCGGCAGTGATCTGCGCTACACGCTCGATCTCAGTCTTGAAGAAGCGGTATTCGGTGTTGAAAAGACGATTCGGGTTCCGCGGCTTGCTGAATGTGAAACCTGTCATGGGAGTGGCGCGAAACCAGGCTCATCCCCGAAAACGTGCCAGACCTGTAATGGTCAAGGCCAGGTTCGGATGCAACAGGGTTTCTTCGCGATTCAACAAACCTGCCCCCGTTGTCATGGTCAGGGCAAAGTCATCACTGATCCATGCGGTGATTGCCGAGGTCAAGGCCGCAAGGAAGAGACCAAAACTCTGTCTGTGAAGATTCCTGCTGGTGTTGATACTGGTGATCGTGTTCGCTTATCGGGTGAGGGTGAGGCAGGTGTCAATGGCGGGCCTGCAGGCGATCTCTACGTTCAGGTCAATGTCAAAGAGCACCGTATTTTCACGCGTGATGGGAAAGACCTGTATTGCGAAGTGCCTATCTCATTTACAGATGCGGCACTTGGCGGTGAGCTTGAGGTGCCAACGCTTGATGGTCGCGTTAAGCTCAAGGTCCCTGAGGGTACGCAAACTGGGAAGCTATTCCGAGTGCGTGCTAAGGGTGTGAAGCCTGTACGTGGTGGAACTCAAGGCGATTTGTTATGTCGTGTGGCGGTGGAAACCCCGGTTAACCTCACGGCAAAACAGCGTGAACTTCTCGAAGAGCTTCATGAAACACTCAACCACAAAACCCATGCGCCAAAGCGCGAAGGATGGTTTGATAGTGTGAAATCATTCTTTGATGAGATGAAGTTCTAATGACCAATATTGTGATCACTGGTGCATCCGGCCGGATGGGGCGCGCACTGATTGAGGCGACCCTCGAAGCAGAAGGTGCTTCTTTATCAGGGGCAACTGTTCGCGCTTCGTCGACGCTTGTCGGTGCGGATGCGGGTGAGCTCGTTGGTCACGGTCATCATAGCGCTCCAATTGAGAGTAAATTAGATGCATTTGTCTCGTCGAGGCCTGTTGTTATCGACTTCACAACGATAGAGGCAACACTTGAGCATTTGCAGTGGTGTGTGAGGCAAGGCGTTCCATGCGTTATTGGGACTACCGGTTTTTCTGATGCTCAAGAGGTCATGATTGCCGAAGCTTCGAAAACAATCCCTGTCGTGTATGCGCCTAATTTCAGTGTTGGTGTGAATGTGGTCTTTGATCTGTTGGATCGAGCATCACGAGTATTCGGTGATTCTGTGGATATCGAAGTCATTGAAGCGCATCACCGGCACAAAGTTGATGCGCCAAGTGGCACGGCACTCGCGATGGGGCGAGTGGTAGCGAATGCGCTTGATCGTGATCTCAATGAGGTTGCAGTGTATGGCCGTGAAGGTCAGACAGGCGCGCGACCTCGCGAGCAGATCGGTTTTGCGACGGTAAGAGCCGGAGATGTGGTCGGCGATCATACCGTTTTGTTCGCTGCTGAAGGAGAGCGAGTTGAAATTACGCACAAAGCTTCAAGTCGTCGAACCTTTGCGAATGGGGCTGTGCGTGCCGCTATCTGGGCATCTACGCAACAACCGGGTCTTTATTCCATGCGAGACGTTCTCGGTCTGTAGGTATAACCTGACAGCTTCGATGGACTTCTGAGTCCAATCTCCCTAAAATGCGCCCTCAATCGCTCGGCGCCTGCCGAGTCTGTTGAGACAGAGGACTCCCGGTTGAATTCACCTGCAATTTTGTTACTTGCGGACGGCACAAAGTTTGTCGGTCGCTCCATCGGCGCGGACGGTATGTCCGTCGGCGAAGTCGTATTTAATACCGCAATGACGGGCTATCAGGAAATCCTGACAGATCCATCCTACGCACGCCAGTTAGTTACCCTGACATATCCACACATTGGGAATACGGGCGTGACTCCAGAAGATGAAGAGTCTGGGTCGATTCATGCGGGTGGACTCATCATCCGGGATCTTCCCCTCGTGCACAGTAATTTCCGTGCACATGAATCACTTGATACCTACTTAAAAACAGCTGGTGTTGTTGGAATTGCAGATATCGATACTCGCAAACTGACTCGTATTTTAAGAGATAAAGGGGCGCAAGCAGGTGTCATCATCGCAGGTGTTGATGCATGCTCGGATGAGGGTCTTACGAAAGCGCAGGCCGCACTGTCAGAGTTCCCAGGACTCGCTGGCATGGATCTGGCGAAAGAAGTTACTACTTCCACGACCTATGAGTGGAATGAAGGTTCGTGGGTTTTCGGTGAAGGACACCCGCTACAAACCGATGCGAGATTTCACGTTGTTGCCTATGACTTTGGGGTGAAGCGAAATATCTTGAGAATGCTTGTTGATCGGGGTTGCCGTTTAACAGTGGTTCCTGCGAAGACTCCAGCAAAAGATGTTTTAGCGATGAATCCAGATGGGGTGTTTTTATCCAATGGGCCTGGAGATCCGGAGCCATGTACCTATGCGATTGAGGCGATTCAGGAGATTTTGGAAACGAAAATTCCAGTCTTTGGGATTTGCTTGGGTCACCAGCTTCTTGGCCTCGCATCTGGTGCGAAGACCATGAAAATGAAGTTTGGCCACCACGGTGCGAACCACCCTGTTCAAGATATCGAGTCTGGTGTCGTCATGATCACCAGTCAAAACCATGGTTTCGCGATTGATGAACAAACTCTACCTGCCAATCTTAAGATGACCCATAAATCGTTGTTTGATCAGTCACTGCAAGGCATATCACGTACTGATACCTCAGCATTTAGTTTTCAGGGTCACCCTGAAGCGAGCCCGGGGCCACACGATGTGGCGCCATTGTTTGACCAATTTATCGCGAACATGGAGGCCCGCTAATGCCAAAACGTACTGACCTTGAATCGATTCTAATTATTGGCGCGGGCCCGATTGTCATTGGGCAGGCGTGTGAGTTTGACTACTCGGGAGCGCAGGCATGTAAAGCGCTTCGTGAGGAAGGCTATCGAGTCATCCTAGTGAACTCCAACCCTGCGACAATTATGACTGACCCAGCAATGGCTGATGCGACTTACATTGAGCCAATCCGCTGGCAGTCAGTCGCAAAGGTGATTGAGAAAGAACGTCCAAGTGCGCTGTTGCCAACAATGGGTGGCCAGACTGCGCTGAATTGTGCTCTGGATTTGGATCGTGAGGGTGTTCTCGAAAAGTATGGTGTTCAGTTAATCGGCGCGAATGCGGATGCGATTGATAAGGCCGAAGATAGAGATCGTTTTGATAAGGCGATGAAGGCGATTGGCCTCGAAACGCCACGTAGCCATATTGCGCATTCGATGGAAGAGGCACGTGCTGCGGCCGATGATCTTGGGTTCCCTTGCATCATTCGTCCATCGTTCACTATGGGTGGATCAGGTGGCGGTGTTGCCTATAACCGTGAAGAATTCGAAGAGATTTGCGAACGCGGTCTCGACTTGTCGCCAACCAATGAATTGTTGATTGATGAATCACTGCTCGGTTGGAAAGAGTATGAGATGGAAGTGGTCCGGGACCGCAAAGACAACTGCATCATCGTCTGTTCGATCGAAAATTTCGATCCAATGGGTGTGCATACAGGTGATTCAATCACTGTCGCACCGGCTCAGACCTTAACGGACAAAGAATATCAAATCATGCGGAATGCCTCAGTGGCTGTTTTGCGTGAAATTGGTGTGGAAACCGGTGGTTCTAACGTTCAGTTCGGCGTTAATCCAGAGGATGGTCGTTTGGTGGTGATCGAGATGAACCCACGTGTGTCGCGTTCATCAGCACTCGCATCAAAAGCGACGGGTTTCCCGATTGCGAAAGTGGCTGCCAAACTGGCTGTCGGCTACACCTTAGATGAGCTTGCCAATGAGATTACAGGCGGGGCGACGCCTGCGTCGTTTGAGCCATCAATTGATTACGTGGTTACCAAAGTCCCTCGTTTTACGTTTGAAAAATTCCCGCAAGCCGATAGCCGTTTGACCACACAGATGAAATCTGTCGGTGAAGTGATGGCCATTGGCCGGAGTTTCCAAGAGTCCATGCAGAAAGCACTGCGCGGTCTGGAAATTGGCGTCAGTGGCTTAGATCCGACATTTGAGTGGGATTCTGATGAGTCTGTACAGGCCATGCGGCATGAGCTCGCAAACCCAGGCCCGCGTCGTTTGTGGTGTGTTGCTGATGCTTTCCGCAGCGGAATGGGTGTTGAAGAGGTTTATCAGGTTTCAAAAATTGATCCTTGGTTCCTTGCGCAAATTGAAGATTTGATTTGGGATGAAGCGCGGCTGACAGAGATGGCATTGTCAGATTTGGATCGTGACTCATTGTGGCGTTTGAAGCGCAAAGGATTTTCAGATAAGCGTTTAGCGACGCTTCTTGATGTGTCCGAAAAAGAGTTGCGCGAACGACGTTTAAAGTTGGATGTTCGTCCGGTGTATAAACGTGTTGACACCTGTGCCGGCGAGTTTGCGACGCCAACGGCTTATCTCTATTCAACCTATGAAGAAGAGTGTGAAGCGAATCCGTCGAATCGTGACAAAATTATGGTTTTGGGCGGCGGTCCGAACCGAATCGGTCAAGGGATTGAGTTCGATTATTGCTGCGTTCACGCTGCCTTTGCGATGCGTGAAGACGGCTATGAAACCATAATGGTTAACTGTAACCCAGAGACTGTCTCGACCGATTATGATACGTCGGACCGCCTGTTCTTCGAGCCTGTAACGCTTGAAGATGTATTGGCAATCGTTGACATCGAACAACCGAAAGGCGTGATTGTGCAATTTGGTGGGCAGACACCATTGAAGCTTGCGCGTGAGCTTGAGGCATCTGGAGTGCCAATCATTGGTACATCACCTGAAGCGATCGACCGCGCTGAAGACCGCGAACGGTTCCAACAAATGGTTACGCGCTTAGGTCTGAGGCAGCCGGCGAATGCCACTGCGCGTAGCCTCGAAGAAGGTTTGGCGCTCGCTGAGAGCATCGGATTCCCGCTTGTTGTCCGTCCATCCTATGTCCTTGGTGGGCGTGCGATGGAAGTGGTTTCCAACCTTTCTGAGCTGAAGCGCTACCTTCAGGACGCTGTTGTCGCAAGTGATGATTCTCCGGTTCTATTGGACCATTTCCTTGATCCAGCGATTGAAATTGATGTGGATGCAGTCAGTGACGGCGAGCATGTAGTGATTGGTGCCATCATGGAACATATTGAGCAAGCAGGGGTTCACTCGGGTGACTCAGCATGCTCACTCCCGCCATATAGCTTGCCAAAACACCTTCAGGACGAGATTCGTGATCAAGTGATCCGGATGGCAAGAGAGTTGAATGTTGTCGGCTTGATGAACGTTCAGATGGCTGTGCAGGGCGAGGATGTGTACGTAATCGAGGTGAATCCACGAGCCTCGCGGACAGTACCTTTTGTCTCAAAATGTATTGGGGTGTCTCTAGCGAAAGTTGCTGCGCGCTGTATGGCGGGAACGACTCTCGCAGCACAAGGCATGACGGAGGAATTGATCCCACCTTATTTCAGCGTCAAAGAGAGTGTCTTCCCATTTGCAAAGTTCCCAGGCGTCGATCCAATTCTTGGCCCAGAAATGAAGTCGACTGGTGAAGTCATGGGAACTGGCGATAGCTTTGATGAAGCTTTCGCTAAAGCGCATGCGGCTGCAGGTGATCGGTTGCCAACAATTGGGCGTGCGTTTGTTTCTGTGCGTGACGCAGACAAGGTGCGCGCAGGAGCGCTGGCTCAAACGCTAGTCGATATGGGATTTGAGTTAGTCGCCACGGGCGGCACGTGTGACTACCTGCAAAATGCAGGGATTGCTTGTGAGCGCGTCAATAAAGTAATGGAAGGTCGTCCTAATATCGTTGATATGATTAAAAATGATGCCATTGCATTTATTGTGAATACAACTGAAGGTCGACAAGCGATCACCGATTCTGCAACGATTCGTCGATCAGCGTTAAACCATAAAGTTTGTTATACAACGACTTTGGCTGGTGGCGAGTCGATTGTTCGTGCGTTGAAGTTTGGTGATGAGCGCGAGGTGCGCCGCCTCCAAGATCTTCATCGTCGCGTTGAGGCAAAATAACAAGGATTCAAATGAGTAAGATACCAATGACAAAAGCCGGAGAGGCGTCTCTCCGGGAAGAACTCCAGCGTTTAAAACAAGTCGAGCGGCCGCGGATTGTGGCAGCTATCGCTGAAGCGCGTGAGCATGGTGATCTGAAAGAGAATGCGGAATATCACGCGGCGCGCGAGCAGCAAGGCTTTTGTGAAGGTCGCATTAAAGACATCGAAGCAAAGCTATCACACGCTCAAGTCATTGATGTCACACAAATCGAGAATACTGGCAAAGTGATCTTTGGCGTCACTGTCACGTTGATTAATTTAGATACTGATCAAACAGTGACCTATCAGATTGTTGGTGAAGATGAGGCGGATGTGAAGAATGGAAAAATTTCCGTGACATCGCCGATTGCTCGCGGGCTCATTGGTAAAGAGGAAGGTGACGAGGTTTCAGTCACGACTCCAGGCGGTGTCGTTGAATATGAAATCGACACCGTTGAGCATCTGTAATTAGATCGGGCGGATCAGATTCGATAAACGAGGATTTGGACGTTCTGCGGCTCGGAATAAAAGAGCCATCGCGCCGGTTGACTGCACGCATAAAGCGCCAGTTTCCTCGCAGAGTGATGCAATTAAGACTTTTCGAGTGTCGCGCTCAGCACGAACTTTAATCTTGATCAACTCGTGGTCGTTTAGCGCACGATTGAGTTCTTCGAGTAAACCGGTCGACATACCTTGATCGCCAACCAATACAATCGGCTTCAAGTGGTGTCCAATCGCCCGCATTTGTTTTTTGCGTTCTGGCGTTAACATAGTCGTCTCCATAGAAGGGGCGCGCGAGTTTAGAGCAAAACATGGCACGATCCAAGTCCAGCGGTCGCTGGTTAAAAGAACATTTTGATGATCACTACGTTCAAAAAGCGCAAGCAGAGGGCCGTAGATCGCGAGCGAGCTTCAAACTAGAAGAAGTTCAAGCGAAGGATCAGTTGATACAGCCAGGCGATGTAGTCGTCGATTTAGGTGCTGCGCCAGGCGGATGGACAGAGTTGGTTGCGGATTGGACTGGTCCATCTGGTCGAGTATTTGCGCTTGATATTCTACCAATGGACTCAGTTGCTGATGTGGAAATTATCTTGGGTGACTTCACTGAGGAGCCCGTGCTTGAGCAATTGATGCAGTCTTTGAATGGTGAGCGGGTTGATGTCGTTTTATCGGATATGGCGCCGAACATGTCAGGTAATAAATCTGTGGACCAACCCAGGGCGATGTATTTATGTGAGTTAGCGCTTGATTTCGCGCGACAGACTTTAAATCCCGGCGGTTCTTTTTTTATCAAAGTGTTTCAGGGCGAGGGTTTCGATGAATTCTTTCAGGAACTTCGCGCCGATTTTTCTGTCTTAAAAACACGTAAACCCGACGCATCGCGTTCGCGCAGCCGAGAAACCTATCTACTAGCAATGGGCTTTCGCGGTTAAGCCCCTTTGAATTCGGTTGGCTTGCCCAAATAAAGGTCTGTATATTGAGGAGCCCGACTCCTCTGAAGGAATGGAGAAGAATATGGCGAGAAATTTGGTTCTGTGGTTGGTGATAGCGGCCGTTTTGTTGACGGTGTTCAACAACTTCAGCGTGGAAACGCAATCACAGCAGATCAACTACTCTCAGTTTGTTGAAGAAGTGAACCGCGATCAGATCCGTCGTGTCATTATCGATGGGCAATCAATCATCGCGACTCGTGCGAACGGCGACGTGTTTGAAACTGTGCGTCCAGCGGTTCAAGACCCGCGATTGATGGACGATTTGCTGCAACATAATGTTGTGGTTGAAGGACGGAAGCCAGAGCAGCAGTCTGTCTGGATGCAGCTACTGGTCGCAGCTTTCCCAGTTTTAATTATTCTCGCGATTTTTATGTTCTTTATGCGCCAAATGCAGGGTGGCATGGGCGGCGGTCGTGGCGGCCCAATGTCGTTCGGCAAATCCAAGGCGCGCCTCATTGGCGAAGATCAAATCAAGACAACATTTGCTGACGTTGCGGGTTGTGATGAAGCCAAAGACGATGTGTCAGAACTCGTTGAGTTCTTGAAAGATCCGGGTAAGTTCCAGCGTCTTGGTGGTCGAATTCCGCGTGGTGTTTTGATGGCGGGTCCTCCCGGTACCGGTAAGACACTCCTCGCAAAGGCGATTGCCGGCGAAGCGAAAGTGCCTTTCTTCACCATCTCTGGATCTGACTTCGTCGAGATGTTCGTGGGCGTTGGTGCCTCACGTGTGCGTGACATGTTCGAGCAGGCTAAGAAGCAAGCGCCTTGCATCATCTTTATTGACGAAATTGACGCAGTTGGTCGCCAGCGTGGTGCTGGTCTCGGCGGCGGTCACGATGAGCGCGAGCAGACATTGAACCAGTTATTGGTGGAAATGGATGGTTTCGATGTGAATGATGGCGTGATCGTGATTGCAGCCACCAACCGTCCAGATGTTCTCGACCAAGCATTGCTGCGTCCAGGTCGCTTTGACCGTCAGGTCGTGGTTGGTCTCCCTGATATCCGCGGACGCGAGCAAATTCTCAAGGTGCATATGAAAAAAGTACCTGTTGCGCCAGAAGTTGATGCGTCTTTGATTGCTCGTGGTACCCCAGGATTCTCGGGTGCTGATCTCGCAAACCTTGTGAATGAGGCATCGTTATTTGGTGCACGCGCAAACACACGTGTTGTTGCGATGAGCCACTTTGAACAGGCTAAAGATAAGATCATGATGGGTGCTGAGCGCCGCTCGATGGTCATGAAGGAATCTGAAAAGCGGAATACCGCATATCACGAGGCGGGCCATGCCATTGTTGGCCGATTAATGCCTGAGCATGATCCAGTTTATAAAGTGTCAATTATTCCTCGGGGTCGAGCGCTCGGTGTGACGATGTTTTTGCCTGAGGAAGATAAATACAGTCACTCGAAGCGCGGATTGATTAGCCAAATCTGCTCACTTTACGGTGGTCGAATTGCTGAAGAGTTAACCTTAGGTGCGGATGGTGTGACAACCGGTGCTTCAAATGACATCCAGCGTGCCACTTCGATTGCACGCAATATGGTCACCAAATGGGGTCTCTCTGAAAAACTGGGTCCTCAGATGTACGACGAAGAAGACAACGAACCATTTTTGGGTCGTTCGATGAGTCGCCCAGCACACGGTCAGTCAGACGATACGGCCCGATTGATCGACGAAGAAGTCAAAGGGATCTTGGATAGCTGTTATCACACAGCCAAAAAAACGATCGAAGACAACATGGATAAACTCCATTTGATGGCCGATGCTTTGATGGAATATGAAACCATTGATGCAAACCAGATCGATCAAATCATGGAAGGCAAAAAGCCAGGCCCGCCGGAAGGGTGGAGTGACAATGATAAGCCGCAAGGTGGTTCGCCTGAGGCACATGACGACCTGCAAGAATCGACTGGTGAAGAGGCTTCTGATACCGCTCCAAAGGATGGCGCAGCGCCAACCAGCTAACAGTGGCTCAAAAAATTGCTTGGCCAGATCTGGGGTTCAACGGACCCCAGATCATGGCCGTTCTGAATATTACTCCGGACTCGTTTTCTGATGGTGGCAAGCTCTATGATGGATGCGCTGCCCTTGATGCTGTTTTTACGCATGCGGAGGCTTGTGTAGGCGAGGGTGCGACCATTCTTGATGTGGGTGGTGAGAGCACCCGCCCTGGCGCGGCATCTGTTTCAGAGGGTGAAGAGTTAGACCGAGTGGTTCCAGTCGTTGAGGCACTTGCTGCTCGATTCGATGCGGTGATATCCGTTGATACATCAACCCCTAGCGTTATGATCGAAGGTGCTCTACAAGGTGCTCGGATGATCAATGACGTAAGAGCATTGCAGCGCGATGGAGCCATGGCAGCTGCCCTACAAACGGGCCTCCCTGTATGTCTGATGCACATGCAGGGCACACCTCAAACGATGCAAAAGCAACCAAGCTATGATGATGCTGTACAAGATGTCTATCAGTGGCTGATGGCACGAATTGACGCCTGTTTAGATGCAGGATTTACGGCCGATCAGCTGTTGCTCGACCCGGGCTTTGGTTTTGGCAAGACGCTTGAGCACAATATTGCGCTGTTCAGAAGTTTGGATCGGTTCGTTCAAACCGGATACCCTGTGCTAGTTGGGGTCTCTAGAAAGACAATGATTGGTGACATTACCAGCCGACCGGTCGAACAACGCGTCACAGGAAGTGCAGTCGCAGCAGCCATCGCGGCGTCTCGTGGGGCCGCTATTTTGCGCGTTCACGATGTCGCGGAGACGCGTGATGCAATGGTTGTGATGCAAACACTAACGCAGGGAATGCAGTAAATATGAGTCGTAAGTATTTCGGGACAGACGGTGTCAGAGGCCGAGTTGGTGAAGGATGCATCACTGCTGAATTTGTCTTAAAACTTGGCTGGGCATTTGGTCAGACGGTTCGTCAGAGTCATGCTGGCCGCCCTAAAGTTGTCATAGGAAAAGATACGCGGCTTTCGGGTTATATGTTTGAAACGGCGCTCGAGGCAGGTTTGATCGCGGCGGGCGTTGATCCGGTGATGCTTGGGCCAATGCCAACACCCGCAATCGCTTATCTCACACGGACATTTTCAGCAGCGGGTGGAATCGTTATCAGCGCGAGCCACAACGGGTATGAAGATAATGGGATCAAGTTCTTTGACGAGAATGGAACCAAGCTCCCTGACGTGGTTGAGCATGAAATTGAACGGCTACTTGATGAGCCCTTAACGACAGTCAGCGGGCCGTTGTTGGGTCGCGCGTCACGAGCGAATGATGCAGCCGGTCGATATATCGAATTTTGCAAACATACCTTGCGGCTGGGCACGGATCTGTCTGGATTGAAAATCGTGGTCGACTGCGCTCATGGCGCCGCCTATCAAGTTGCACCAAAAGTCTTTCGAGAACTTGGAGCTGAAGTCGAGGCGATTGGAGTGACTCCGGATGGGCTCAATATCAATAATGGCGTTGGTTCAACTGCACCCGATGCGCTGATTGAGGCTGTGGTCTCAAGTCAGGCTCACCTTGGTATCGCACTCGATGGCGACGCTGATCGTGTTGTGTTGGTTGATGAAAATGGTGCGCTCGTTGATGGCGACGAGATTTTGTATGTAATCGCGGCCTCACGTCACCAGCGCGGTCGAATGGACGGCGGAGTCGTTGGAACATTAATGACCAACTTAGGCCTTGAAAAAGCCCTCGGTGAGATGCAAGTCCCTTTTGTAAGAACCAAGGTCGGCGATCGTTATGTGATCGAGGCGATGGAAGAGCGGCAGTGGACATTGGGCGGAGAAACCTCCGGTCATATTATTTGTTCTGATCTGACGTCGACAGGCGATGGACTGGTTGCTGCACTTCAGGTAGTCAATGCGCTGTTGCTATCTGGACAAACATTGAGCCAAGCCCGTCACGGAATGACAAAATATCCGCAAATTCTCATCAATGTCCCATTAGTATCTCGAGATCACCTGGATCATCAGTTGGTAAAAGATGCGGTCAGCGCTGTCGAGTTGCAGTTAGGTGATTCAGGTCGAGTTGTGCTTCGTCCAAGTGGGACAGAGCCGGTCGTTCGCGTGATGGTCGAAGGTGTCGAGGCGTCTGAAGTGAGGGCTTGTGCTGAGCAGATTGCAGCATCAGTGGAAAAAGTTGCCTCAATCGGCTAACTTACGCGCCCCCAGAGGAAAGTGACATCGATGATTATCGGAAACTGGAAGATGAATACGGCTCGAGCTGATGCGATCGCATTAGCTGAAGCTGTCGCCAACATTGAGCATCAAGCCACAACGGCTGTCGGAATATGTCCGCCAGCGTTATGGATTGATCCAATTGCGCACCTTTTAGAAGGCTCATCGATTCTCTTAGGAGCTCAAGACTGTATTGGCGATCAATTTGGGGCACAAACCGGGTGTATCAACGCAGATATGGCGCGAGACGCGGGCTGTATGATGGCCATTTTAGGCCATTCGGAGCGACGCGCTCGATTCGGTGAGACGTCAGAGAGTTTGTTGCCAGCTGTGTCCGCCGTTTTGGAGACTGGTATGTTTCCGGTGTTTTGTGTTGGTGAAACGCAGCAAGAGCGAGAGTCTGGTCGAGCGCTCGATGTGGTTGCTAATCAAATCAGGCCACTCTTGAGTGCAGGTCTTGATTTGAGCGGCATTGTGATCGCGTATGAGCCGGTTTGGGCGATTGGTACTGGTTTATCAGCGACCCGGTCCGATATCGAAGAGATGCATGCAACTGTTCGTGATGTGCTACGCCAGACAGATGCAGTGGTTTTATACGGGGGAAGTGTTTCTCCGGAGTCGGCTGAAGACGTGTTTTCAGCTGAAGGTGTTTCGGGCGCACTCGTCGGTGGTGCGTCTTTGGATGCGGATAAATTTGCAGCGATTGTTGCTGCGTGGGAACGGAAATAATGGAAACGATTCTATTAATTGTGCATGTGTTGGTCGGGGCGTCAGTCATTGGCCTCGTATTGATTCAACAAGGTAAAGGTGCAGATGCGGGCGCATCGTTTGGTGGCGGCGCTTCGCAAACAGTATTTGGTTCAGCAGGCGCTGGCGGTTTCTTGGTCAAATTGACTGCGGGTTTGGCTGCACTCTTTTTCATTACGAGTCTTGCGCTAGCTGTGATTGCCAAGCAAAAAGCTGAAGCAGTTGGCACGTTTGGTTTGCCTGAAGTGCCAGCTCAAGGTGCTGAATCTGTACCTCAGCAGCCAGTTGCTCCGAAAACCGTCGACTGATTTCTTGATTTTTCAAGCGCAGATCATTAATCTGCGCGTCCCTTGCCGAAGTGGTGGAATTGGTAGACACGCTATCTTGAGGGGGTAGTGAGCGCAGCTCGTGCCGGTTCAAGTCCGGCCTTCGGCACCATCTTTTAAAAGTCTTTCTCTTTCCCCATTTCGAATGAATGACCTGTATCCTATGGTCTTTCGTAATCGGATGGAGATTTTCATGGCGAAGCCTGGCTATCAGGGTCTGACGCGTATCATCAAAGCAGCCGGCTATTCCGCGAAAGGATTTAGGGCAGCTTGGAAGTATGAGTCCGCATTTCGTCAGGAAGTTGTTCTAACCGCTGCGCTTATCCCTTTTGCATTCTGGCTTGGTCGTGACCCGATTGAAATTGGGATGCTCATTTCATCCCTATTACTTGTCGTTATTGTCGAGCTGCTCAACTCTGGAATTGAAGCCGTAGTGGACCGTGTTGGCGATGAACCGCATAACCTGTCGGGACGCGCGAAAGATTTAGGGTCTGCTGCAGTATTTGTCGCTTTGATTCTGGCATCCGTGCTATGGCTCTCTGTCATCATCGATCATTTGGGATAGTTCGCGATAATGCTGTTGCGGATGCGAAAGAGCCTTAGACCAAACTGGTTTGAAAAAATAAGTCGGCCCGCCTAAGGTTAGACGCATAAAAACGACACTAAGGAGACAACACCATGCTAACAATTAAGCGACTCGGGCGCCGCAGTTTTGAGGTGTTTCGGCTGGGCACTCCAGTTGGTATCGTTCGCTTTTTGAAAGGCGCAAAAGTGTGGACTTTCCGCCCTTATCCAACGCCCGATGCTCCGAATGGTTTGATTGAAAAATCGGATAAAGTTCTGCGTAATTTATTGTGTCCGGCAGGTGAGCGCTGCACTGTTGATCGATCAGTTCACGCATAGACATTGATTTAGCAGGGCCTCTGCTTCATACTACTGCGACTTTTTACGAGGGGGCCTTGGCTGAATTTGCGTTTCGCCAGGTGCTGTGAGAAGAGAATACGCAGGCCATGAACCCCATTTTGGGGTTTTTTCGTTTTTGGCGGTTGGAAATGACACCGAAGCAGCAGCAATTAATTGAACTTCTCGGGCCCAGTGTAGCTGCACTTGAGCTTGAGTTGTGGGCGATTGAGATTATTGGTCGAGCCAATCGGTCGACGCTGCGGTTGGTGATTGATCATCCAGAGCGTCCGGTAACGGTTGATGACTGTGAAGCCGTCAGCCGTCAGGTGTCGCGTATTTTGGACGTTGAAGACCCGCTCCCCGAGCGATACACGCTTGAAGTGTCATCACCCGGGATTGAGCGTGCGTTGTATAAACTCGAACACTTTGAGCGGTTTGTAGGTTATCAGGCCAAGCTCAAATTGAAGGTCCCTTTTGAAGGAAGAAAAAATTACTCGGGCGTCATCGCAAGAGTCGAAAATCAAGCGGTGCTATTGCAACAGGGAGATACAGAATATGAATTCCCAGCAGAGCACATTGAACGAGGTCAATTGGTTGTGACTGATGTCACACAGGTAGGCGGAAGCAAAGATGATAGGTAAGGAAATCCTTCAGGTCGTTGAACTCTTTTCAAATGAAAAGGGAATCCCGAAAGGTATTGTGTTTGAAGCAATCGAGCAGGCGTTGGCAACAGCAACGCGAAAGCGTTACGAAGAGGAAGAAGCTGATATTCGTGTTGCGATCGATCGTGCGACTGGTGAATACGACACATTCCGTCGTTGGGTTGTTGTGCCTGATGATCATCTCGCAATCTTGGGTTCAGAGTTGACCACCGAAGAGGCTGCTGAAATTGACGCAGGTCTTCAAGTTGGTGACGAATATGAGATTGAAGTTGAATCTGCCGATTTTGGTCGAATTGAAGCGCAGACCGCAAAGCAGGTCATCGTTCAGAAAGTGCGTGAAGCCGAACGCGAAAAAGTCGTGGCCGATTATGAAAATCGGTTGATGAGCCTGATTAACGGGACAGTTAAAAAAGTCACGCGTGATTCGGTAATTGTTGATCTTGGTGGAGCCGCTGAAGCGCTATTGCCTCGCGAGAATCTGATCGGTCGCGAAATTTTTCGTGTGAATGATCGCGTTCGCGCGATTCTGCAGGAGATTCGTACTGAGGGTCGGGGTCCACAATTAATCCTGTCGCGGACATCGCCCGATTTTTTGATTGAGCTGTTCAAAATTGAGGTGCCGGAGATTGCTGAAGAAACCATCGAAATTCGTGGTGCTGCGCGTGATCCCGGAATGAGAGCGAAAATTGCTGTTAAAACCAATGACGGACGGATCGACCCAGTGGGTGCCTGCGTTGGTATGCGCGGTGCTCGTGTGCAAGCCGTTTCTAATGAGCTGAATGGCGAGCGCGTTGATATTGTGTTGTGGGATGACAATCCAGCGCAACTTGTTATTAATGCGATGTCGCCAGCAGAGGTGTCGTCTATCGTAATGGACGAAGACAATCGCTCAATGGATGTCGCTGTGACTGGTGACAACCTTGCTCAGGCAATTGGCCGCGGTGGTCAGAACGTACGATTAGCATCTGAGCTGACAGGATGGAAGCTCAATGTGATGAGCGAAGAGCAGGCTGTTGAGCGTCAGGAAGCTGAGTCAGAGAAGCTTGTTAACATGTTTATGGTTCGACTGGATGCTGATGCTGAACTTGCCCGCATCTTGGTGGAAGAAGGCTTTACTTCGATTGATGAAGTTGCCTACGTTCCCGTTGAAGAAATGTTGTCAATTGATGGATTCGATGAAGATCTCGTTGAGACTCTTAGAGCGCGAGCGCGTGATGTGTTGTTGACGGCCGCACTTGCTGGAGACGAATCACGTGAGCCTCAAGATGATCTTCTAACAATGGAAGGGATGACCCCAGGGCTTGCATATCAGCTCGCAGACCGCGGTGTCTGCGCGATGGAAGACTTGGCAGAACTATCGGTTGATGAATTGACTGAAATAGAGGGTGTGGATGAAGCCGCTGCGGCAGCCCTCATCATGAAAGCGCGTGAACCATGGTTCGCAGATGACGCTGATGAATCAGCCGAAGACAGTAGCGAACAGGAGTAAGTTTTGTCTGACACAACAGTAAAACAGCTGGCCACACTCGTTGGTATCCCGGCTGAACAATTACTCTCTCAGATGACAGGAGCAGGGATCGATAAGTCGTCACCTGAAGACGTCGTTACTGATGATGAGAAACAGAAACTCCTTGCGCATATTCGTTCAGGACAAGCGAAAGTCTCTGCAGAACCCGCCAAAGTGACGTTGCGTCGTAAATCGACGTCAACAATTAAGGCTGGTGCTGGTGCAGTGAATGTGGAAGTTCGTAAGAAACGTACTTATGTTCATAGGGACTTAACTGCTGAGGCAGAAAAGCAGCGCGAAATTGAGGAAGCGAAACTACGCGAAGAGCAGGAAGCTGAAGAGCGTGCTCGTCGTGAGGCTGAGCAAGCAGCGCTTGATGCTGAGGTGGGATCTGCTACTCCGGAAGAAGCGCCAGTTGTCGAAGAGGTCGTAACTACTGTTGAAGAAGTGGTCGTTGATCCAGTGGTCGTGGAGCCACCTCCGCCACCCAAAGAGGATGATGGTCGTCGACACAAGAAGGACCCGCATGTGCGTCGCGACCGTCCTATCGACGATGATGGACCGCGTCGTCATGGTAAGCCTGCTGGGAAGCGTGATGACAAGCGTGGAAAGCTTGTACCAGCTGACGATGAGCGTGGACCTAAAATGCGTGGTAAGCGCAAGCCGGGTAAGGCCGCTGAAGAGCTGTCTTCACATAAATTTGAGAAGCCAGCGGCACCAATCATCCGTGAAGTTAAGATTTCAGGGCCTGTGACTGTTGCCGAACTGGCAAGTCAAATGGCTGTGAAATCAGGTGAGCTCATCAAGATTTTGATGAAGATGGGCGTTATGGCAACGATCAACCAGGTGCTTGATGAAGATACCGCAGTTCTTGTGGTTGAAGAGATGGGTCACAAAATTGAAGTTGTTGCGGATGATGCGCTCGAGCAATCCGTGCTTGATGACTATCAAGAGCTGAAAGGCGAGCGTACGGCGCGTGCACCAGTCGTTACAGTCATGGGTCATGTTGATCATGGTAAAACGTCGCTCCTTGATCGGATACGTAAATCCCGTGTTGCAGCTGGGGAAGCTGGTGGGATCACTCAACACATCGGTGCGTATCACGTCGACACTGATAACGGCATGATCACCTTTATTGACACTCCGGGCCACGCAGCGTTTACGAGTATGCGTGCACGTGGTGCTCAAGTAACTGACGTAGTCATTCTTGTGGTCGCAGCTGACGACGGTGTGATGCCTCAGACAGAAGAAGCTGTTCAGCATGCGCGCGCAGCTGGCGTTCCAATTGTTGTGGCGGTCAATAAAATTGATAAAGAAGAAGCAGATCCCGATCGCGTGAAGACTGAGTTGGCTAGTCGCGAAGTTATTCCAGAGGATTGGGGTGGTGATGTGCAGTTCATACCTGTGAGTGCGCATACGGGCGAAGGTATTGAAGCCCTTCTTGAGGCAGTATTGCTGCAATCTGAACTACTGGAGTTAACAGCTGTGCATGAGGGTCCTGCCCGAGGAACAGTTGTGGAATCACGTCTTGATCGAGGCCGAGGTCCGGTTGCGACCGTGCTCGTACAAAATGGTCTTTTGAAAGTTGGTGATGCCATTCTTGCGGGTGAGCAGGTTGGTAAAGTCCGTGCATTGGTGGATGAAAACGGCAAACAGATCAAGCAAGCCGGGCCATCAATTCCAGTTGAGATTCTCGGTCTCTCAGGCACGCCTGATGCCGGTGATGAACTCATGGTTCTCGAGAATGAGCGTAAAGCGCGTGAAGTCGCTGAATTCCGTTCAGAACGAACTCGAGATGCTGAACACAAGCGTCAGCAAGCACAAAAGCTCGATCAAATGTTTGCCAATATGGAAGCGGGTGAAGTATCGAATCTCAACATCGTTTTGAAAACTGATGTGCGAGGCACACTTGAAGCGTTGTCTGCGGCGCTCCTGAAGCTGGCGACTGACGAAGTTCGTGTGAACCTAATCGCTCAGGGTGTTGGCGGAATTACCGAGTCAGATGCAACGCTTGCTTCATCGGCTGGGGCAATCGTCTTAGGCTTTAATGTGCGAGCGGATGCGGGTGCCCGTCAGGTTATCGAGCGCGATGGTATTGAGCTACGTTACTACAGTGTTATTTATGACATTGTTGATGACGTCAAAGCCGCAATGTCGGGTCTTCTTGCGCCTGAGCTTCGTGAAGAAATTGTGGGTGTGGCAGAGGTTCGCGATGTCTTTAATTCACCAAAATTCGGTCAAATTGCTGGCTGTATGGTGGTTGAGGGAATTGTTTACCGGAATAAGAAAATCCGCGTACTGCGCGATAACGTTGTGATTTACGAGGGCGAGCTTGAGTCTCTCCGTCGATTCAAAGACGATGTTAACGAAGTTCGTAACGGTACCGAGTGCGGTATTGGCGTTAAGAATTACACGGATGTGAAACCGGGCGACAAAATCGAAGTATTCGATGTTCGTGAGGTCGCACGGAAGATCTAATGCCAGCGGAATATAGTCGCACACAGCGTCTGGGTGAGCAGATAAAGCGAGATCTTGCTCTGCTCATTCAGCGCGAATTGAAAGACCCTCGTGTTGGCATGGTGACGGTCAATTTTGTTGACCTCTCGAAGGATCTTTCGTACGCCGATGTGAATGTCACGGTATTGGTGCCTGAGGATTCTGATGAAAAGATTGTCGAGAGTCTGACGATCCTCAATGAAGCAGCGACATTTCTGCGCACGGAGCTCGGTCGCGGACTCAAAGTTCGCAAAGTTCCGCATTTGCGATTCCACTACGATGATTCATTAAAACGCGGGGCGCGGATTAATGAGCTGATTCATCAAGCACTGAAGAGTGACCAACACGACTGATGGGTAAAGGCAACAAGGGTCGCAATCTTAATGGGATCCTCATTGTGGATAAGCCTCAAGGTCTCACATCTAATGGTGTGGTGAGCCGTCTAAAGCGGTGGTCTAAAGCCAAAAAAGTTGGTCATACCGGGGCGCTCGATCCGATGGCCACTGGTGTCTTGCCGATTGTTTTTGGAGAGGCGGCGAAGTTCAGTCAATACGGCCTTGATGCCAATAAAGGGTATCTTGCTCGTGTCCAATTGGGTACGGCCACTGATACGCTTGATGCAGATGGCAATGTCGTTCTCGTCAGACCCATTCCTGAGTTGTCTGAGACGAGGATTTTGGACGTGTTGGCTGGTTTGACTGGACCGCTGATGCAGGTACCTCCGATGGTATCGGCTCTAAAATATCAGGGCCAACCGCTTTATAAGTTGGCTCGTCAAGGACAGGAAATCGATCGACCGCCGCGTGCGATTCATATCTTTAATAACGATCTTTTACAGTTTGATGCGGACCATGGATGGATCGATATCCGCGTCCGCTGTTCCAAAGGGACCTATATCCGGAGCCTTGCTGAATCGATTGGTGAAGCGCTAGGAACTGTTGCGCATCTGAGTCGTTTGCGGCGTGATCTGTCGGGCGGATTTTCTCTAGAACTCGCACACACATGGAGCGCGCTGGAAATACTTCAAGAGAGTGACCCAGAGACGATTGATTCATCACTGTTACCTGTCGATGCAATTTTGAGCCATTTTCCCTCGGTCGATCTGACCGAAAATGAGTGCATGACATTGATTCAAGGGAAAAAAGTTTCTGGAAAAGGTCT
>OBAL01000030.1_pt1 | contig 30698 bp, 30 predicted proteins | sample 1516331 | NCBI WGS metagenome assembly OBAL01 (sample SAMEA3275603, study PRJEB22092) | marine metagenome | biome: ENVO:00000038, "LAGOON"; feature: ENVO:00002042, "SURFACE WATER"; material: ENVO:00002019, "BRACKISH WATER" | collected 2014-06-21T13:56:00+00 | depth 0 m
TCCCTCCTAAGAGGCGTCTTTATACCAAATTTTTCGACAAAAATTCAGTGTTTCAAGCAGATTCTGATTCGATACACCGGCTTGCTGCCCGCGCCATCCAGCCATTCTCATCGGTCTCCATTCGCAGGACACGAACCGACGATTCTGGGTCATGAAGCACGGTCTCATTGGCCAGGTTACGTGATTCACTGAAAGCGATCGGTAGCCAGCGAGAGAGCCGGTGACAAACCATCGCACGAATGCGCGCTGAGTGTTCACCGATGCCTCCGGTAAAAACAAGGGTATCCACACCCCCAAGGATCGCAGTCAATTGACCGATCTCGCCATTGATTCGATAGGCAAAATACTCAAGCGCAAATTGACTGGCTTCGGTCTGTGCCTCTTCGAGCGTACGGACATCACTCGACATCCCAGACAAGCCTTTCAAGCCAGAATCATGATAGAGCAAGTGCTCGACTTCATCCGTGGTCCAACCGCAGTGATCCATCAGATATAACACGGCACCAGGATCGATTCGACCGGAACGCGTTCCCATGGGTAACCCTTCAACAGCAGTAAAACCCATAGTTGAGGCCACTGAACGTCCACTATCAACCGCGCAGATCGAGGCGCCGTTGCCCAAATGACAGATGATTGCGTGATAAGGGGTAACAATCCCAAGGCTCGGCAACTGATCCACGATGGAGTTGTATGACAGTCCATGAAACCCGTATTTGCGCACGCCCAAGGCTCGAACGGACTCCGGGAGCGCATAGGACGTCTCAAGCAATGATTGACCGACATGGAAAGCCGTATCAAAACACGCAATCTGGGTAATGCCCGGATAGGCCTCTGCAAACACATCGATGCCAGCCAGATTGACGGGTTGATGCAATGGCGCCAGATCAATCAGCAATTCCAGCTGTTCACGAATCTCGGCCGTGACCACCACTGGGCTCGAGAATGTCTCACCACCGTGCACCACTCGATGAACGATCGCTTGCGGTGAGGCAAACTGGTCAGCCAAGAGTTCGCAGATGGCATGTAATAGAACCATCGAGCGATCATGTTCCGTCTCTGCCATGAGCGTTTCATGCTCAATTGGTTGTCCGCTGATGGACTGTGCTTGGAGATAGACGCGATCGTCACGGACAAACGCTTGTCCAGACTCCACCCGATCCAGTGATTGAGGATCATAGACTGAGAATTTGACGCTGGATGATCCTGCGTTGATGACAACCAACATGTCAGGACTCCTTGGTCTGATGCGCTCGTAAGATCACGGCGAGCGCACAGGAAGCGAGACGAGACATCGCATCATCTGCGCGACTGGTTAAAATCACGGGTAACCGAAGACCCAACACAATGCCAGATCCTTCACCATGGGCGAGATACTCCAGTTGCTTGGCCAGCATGTTCCCGGACTCAAGGTCTGGTGTCACGAGAATATCGGCAAGGCCTGCAACAGGGCTGTCGATCCCTTTGATCTTTGCCGCTGTTTCAGAAATGGCATTATCGAATGCCAAAGGTCCATCTAAAATCCCTCCGGTAATTTGGCCCCGACTCGCCATGGTGCAAAGCGCAGCGGCATCCAAGGTGGATGGGATTGCCGGGGTGACGATCTCAACCGCTGATAGTATGGCAACTTTGGGCTCATCAATTTTCAGCGCGTGCGCGAGCTCGATGGCGTTTTGGATAATGTCTCGTTTGGCGTTTAAGTTTGGCGAAATGTTAATCGCAGCATCGGTGATTAAAAGAGGTCTCGGGTACGTCGGCACATCAAACACAAAGACGTGGCTGACCCGTCGTTCAGTTCTCAAACCCGATGATTTCGCTAACAACACCCCCATCAACTCGTCGGTGTGCAGGCTACCTTTCATGATGGACTCAACGGCATCCATCTGACACAGCTCAACGGCTCGCGCACAAGCAGCATGGGAATGCTCGACGGGATCAATCGTGATGCCGTCAAGATCGTAGTGATAGATTTCCGCAACCTGACGAATTTTCGCTTCGGGGCCAATCAATACAGGCTCAATCAAACCCCGTGCGCGCGCTGCCAAAACACCACCCAAAGACACTTCATCACAGGGGTGCACAACTGCAACGCGTAGGGGTCGATAAGCCTTGCAGCGATTTAAAAGGTCATTCAGTTGTTGCCGTTCATTTAAGAAAATATCCGGTAATTCAACAATCTCAGATTCGATCTTGTCAGTCGGCGCAATGACTTCAGCCCAGCCAGTTAATACTTGTTCACCAATTTGATTGACCACATCACAATCAAAAACCACATAAGCATTCGGTTTCTTCTCGCGAACAGTCACCGTCACAAGTAACTCGTCACCGATGCGGACAGGCTTGACGAAATCCAGTGTTTGATGGGTATAGACCGTGCCAGCACCTGGCAGCTCGGTTCCCAAAACAGTGGAAATCAAGGCCCCACCCCACATCCCATGCGCAACAATGTCATGGAATCGGCTAGATTGGGCATATTTCGCATCTAAACTCACCGGGTTCACATCACCGGACATGATCGCGAAAAGCCGGATGTCGTCCATCGTTAACCGCTTGCGAATCGATGCTGACATCCCAACAATCAACTCGTCATAAGTGGTATTCGTCAGGCGGGTAATTGGTGTCATACAAAGTCACTAACCATCTCAAGATGTATTGCATTGCACAATAATTTTAAGACAACTGTATGACAAGAGATGATTGATCATGACACCACATGATTCAGATCAATCGTCTATCCACTCATCAAAAAGGCCCGGCGTACCGGGCCTTTCACCATTAGGCTTGGTTTTCGATGAGTTTTCCTGTTTCGATCGAAATCGACCGAGGCTTCAATGCCTCCGGCAGTTCACGGTAAAGCTCAATATGAAGCAGTCCGTGCTCAAGTCGAGCACCTTTGACAAACACGTGGTCGGCCAATTGGAACTTACGCTCAAAACCACGGTTTGCAATTCCGCGATGCAAGAACTTCCGCTCTTCAGCCGATTCAGCCTTGTCACCGGAAACGGTGAGTTCGTTCTGCTTGGACTCAATGGAGAGTTCATCATCTGTGAACCCCGCAACGGCCATGATGATTTGGTATTCATCTTCCCCAGTGACTTCAATGTTGTACGGGGGGTAGCCCGCACTCTCAACGCGATTCGCGTTTTCAAGCATGCTGGCGAGCCGATCAAAACCAATGGCTGTGCGATATAAGGGTGAAAGGTCTACTGTCATGTGATCCTCCTAAAGCGATCAATATGTGCTCTTCATTACGACAGAGCGGTTAACTGTTTAAGGCCCAAGGTGGCGCCTCAACATAGACATGGGATCGCACGACAAATTTTCAAGAGGATGGATTTAAGCGACGTTCGCGTTTCTTTCCAGTGAGATAATAAAGAATTGGAACCACAAACAGCGTCAACACTGAGCTAAAGCCGAGCCCCCAGACGATGGCTGTTGCAACAGGGCCCCAGATCAGCGAAGACCCCCCAAGTCCTGCGGCTAACGAAAACAGGCCCGCAATCGTTGTCAATACTGTAATCACAATGGGAACAACACGCCTGCGGCCTGCATACACAGTGGCGTGTTTCAGACTCATTCCAGCGATCAGCCGGTCATTCGCAGCACTGATTAAAACAATGGCCGAATTCACTGCAATTCCAGATAAGGCGACAACTCCATAAAGGGTGTACAGAGACAGCGGATTCCCAGTCACAAAAAGACCGAGAACCACCCCTGTAAATGCCAGTGGAACAGTCACTAAAATCAATAATGGTTGGCCATAACTTTTAAACTGCGTTCCCAGAATGAGATACATCACCCCTAAGCCAAATAAGAACAGAATTCCAATGGAGTCGAGGCTCTCCTGAATATCATCAAGCTCCCCTGAAAAATCTAAATTGACGTTGGGATAGGACGGCTGCAACTGAGCCCAGACGTCCATCACCGCTTGATTCGCAGTCAAGGTATCCGTGACTGCTGAGTCGATGTCCGCTTCCACAGTAATCGTCCGTCGAAAATTGTAATGACGAATGGTTCCCAGAGCAGGTGCTCGCTCAGCATCCACCAACTCACTTAAAGAAATCATGTCGCCGTTAGCACTGGGTAATTGCGTACTTAACAATTTGGAAGGCGATGAGAATTGACCATCCTCGGCCACCACCCGGATATCCACAGTCTCTCCTTGATCCTGGACTGTCTCAACAATTTCACCGTCGACAAGAATTCGAATATTCCGAGCAATTTCCTGGGGCACCAGACCTGATCGAGCGACTTGATCGGGGTCTAATTTGAGCTGCAGGGCTAAACGACCATCCTGTGCATCATCAGTGATCTCTTTCACCCCTGCCGTATTTTGCAGAATCGCTCGAATCTCATCGGCTGCCGAACGGAGTTCAGAAAAGTCAGATCCGCGAACTTTAATCGAGATTGGTTTGGCCGCAGGCGGGCCACCTGCGAGTTCAAGAAAGGTCACTCGAGATGGACCGGGGACTCGAAGCACCGCCTCACGCATGCCATTGACGATCTCTGAGACTTCTCGACCCTCTGGATTCAACCCAACCAACACTTGACCACGATGGCTTCCGCGCAAAGGCTCGGTCTCGGTAAATTGTTGGCCCGCGTAAGCGACGATGCCACGCGCCTCTTGATCACCCAAATTCGCACGAACCGCTTTTTCGATATCCAACGTTAAATCGAGCGTTCGTTCGAGCTTTGTTCCAGGCTCCGTTTCGAGATTGACGTAAAAGACACGAATCGGATCTGAAGCGAAAAAATCGGCACGAATTTGACCGCTGGCCAGCAAACCAACGGCGCCAAGAAAGGCAACTCCTGCAATTACCAAGGTCGTAATTGGGCGACGAAGTGCCCGAACCAATGCATGGGTATAGAGATGACGGATGCCACGATTCAATCGTTGCCGAAATTGCTGCATCTTCCCGGCAGCATTTAACTGCATCCCCGACCCCAGTACATGACCCGGCAACATCCAAAATGCTTCAATCAGGCTGATCAGTAACGCAACCGACACCACCAAAGGAATCACCATCATGAATTTGCCAAGAATGCCTGGTAACAGCATCAGCGGCATAAAGGCTGCAACCGTCGTCAATACCGCAGCCGTGACCGGCGCGGCTGTTTCCGTCAATGCATCCAACACGGCATCGATCCCTGAAAATCCGCGCTCAACTCGATAGTAAATGGCTTCAACCACGACAACCGCATCATCAACTAACATCCCCAATGCGATCACAACGCCAAGTAACACCGTGACGTTAAGTGTTTGACCCATGCCCTGAAGAATCCAGAATGTCCCGGCTAAAATAAACGGGATCCCAATCGCCGTGAGGACTGCGATCTTCAATCCCAAAAAGATCCAGGCAACCACCAGCACCAACATCAATCCAATTAGTGCATTGTTTTGCATGATCGTGAGGGCTTTGCGGGTCGGGATCGTCTGATCATCGATCAACACCAATCGGGTGCCGGTGACTGATTCCAATTCATTCCTGGTGTCGATGTAATCCTTAACCTCATCAACCAGCTCCAAGGTATTGGCGCCTTCGGCTTTCATGACCGCCAATAACACCGCAGGCTCGCCTGCATATCTCACCAACTCGGATCGCTCAGCCTGGGTGCGCGTGACTCGCGCAACATCCCCAATGCGAACGCTGCCATCCCGACCCATAATCGGAAATCGATTGAGATCAAATGCGTCGGTGGATTTTCCTTTCAGCCGGACCAGCCAGTTCGATCCCGCAACATCGAGCTCACCGGCCGCCAAATCCTGAAAATAGGTTTGCACTGTCGATGCCACATCAGAGGGTGCAAGACCCAGTGCAGCAAGCCGGGTGGCATCAAACTCAATCCGAATTTCTGGATCTGCCATCCCTTGTGTATCGATCCGATCAATCCGTTCACGTCGCTCCAGCTCTTTTTCAATCAGAACGGCTTGCTCGCGGAGACTGTCATCGTCACCGGAACCAACAAGCGCCAAGGTCGCTGCTGGAAACGCGTTGGACGAGGTAATCTCGATAAAGATCGGATCCGTTGCTTCAGCAGGAAATTGGCTTTCTGCAGTATTGACTTCGCGCCGTAAGTCTCCGAGGCGGCGCTCGAAAACATGCTCTGGGATATCGTCGAAACGCACCAAAATCGAAGCCAGACCTTCGCGCGAATAACTGGAAACAAAATCCAAATGATCCACCCGCTGAATCGCCTCCTCGATAGGATCAGTAATGCGACTTTCCACATCAAGTGCTGAGGCACCAGGCCATGAGGATGTAATAACAATCCAATTAAAATTAATCGTGGGATCTTGCTGTCTTGGCAGTGACCAATAGGCAAGAACACCCATCGCCAGGACCAAAATGAATGTGAGATTGGTGAGAACTTTATTGCCGATCAGAAGTCGTGCAAATCCGATCATTGACGAATCACCAAAGTGTCACCATGACGCGCTTTAAATCGGCCTTCTCGAATCAGCAACAGATCCAGAGCAAGGTCTGTGACGCGGACTGGTTGTCCAAGCGTCGCATTCGGGCGCTCAACAAATTCTGCTTTGCCGTCGACGGCCGCCATTATTCCGTACTGGCGATTGCGTTCAACCAGAAAATCGGCTGGCAATACCCGTGTTTGTGAACGCATCCGAAGCACCCCAGGAATCCCCGGATCAATCGCAGACTGAGGTTGGAACCTGAGAAGACGGGTGCCAGTCCCTGTATCAACTGCACCACTTTCTACAACGAGCTCCACAACCACCGTCTGTTGTCCGGACTGAAACTCAACCCTCTGGGTCGCATCAACGGCATGATCAAAGGGAACTCGTGCCCGAATATCAACCGCCGTTGAAACGATTTCAAGGATCGGATGACCGACAGAGACACGGGTGCCAACAGAAGCCAGTTGACTGACAATGACTGCGTCAAAGGGCACACTCACCGCACACCGTGAGACCTGTAATTCCGCTTCTTTGAGTGCGACTTCGCTTGCGTTTAAGGCCACACGCGACTGCTGTACTTCAGTGGCTCGGGTATCTTTCAGTTCTTCGCTCGCAATATTGGTTTCAGCAAGCTTGGCAATTCGTGCTGCCTGACGTTGACTGAACTGCAGTTGAATTTCCGCTTGCTTGAGATCTTGCAAAGCTAAATCACGACGAAATTCCGTCTCCCGACAATCCAACTGAACCACCGTCGTCCCTTTGGGCACTCGGTCTCCAGGACGAGCTTTGATGGAGAGGATCTCGGCAGAAATTCCTGAAGATAGAAGGCTGGTCTCGATCGGTTCGGCGCTTGCTGGAAACTCTGCCGTGACACGCTCTTGCAATTCAGAGACGGGAGCGACTGTCACATAGACTTCGGATGACACCGCTGTGGTGCCGACAAAGTACAATCCAGCTGCCAACATCTTGCCAATCCGCGCCATCACAACCCCTTGTTTTCTGCAATGCAACATACTATGGGGAACGACGCACTCGATTCCAACGTGTCCCGTCGAATCGATAGTCTAGACGGTCATGCAGACGCGATGATCGGCCTTGCCAAAACTCGATTCGAGTCGCGCGAACCGCATAACCACCCCAGTGCGCAGGCCTCGGCACCTGATCGGGGTACTGGGCTTCAAGTGCGCTCATGGTCTCGGTTAAGACATGGTGAGACTGAATCACTTCAGACTGCCGACTCGCCCAGGCCCCAAGACGAGAGCCTTTTGGACGCTCTTGAAAATACTCATCGTTTTCTTCGTCACTGAGTTTCTCAACAGATCCCTCAACCCGCACCTGACGCTCAAGCTGATCCCACCAAAACACCAATGCAGCTGACGGTGATGCCAACAATTCCTCACCTTTATGGCTTAAATAGTTGGTGTAGAACTTAAAATCACGGTCGTTCTGACCCTTGAGTAGCACAATCCGGGCATGTGGATGACCCATCCCGTCGACGGTCGCCAACGTCATCGCATTGGGCTCCAGCTGACTGGTGCTCTGTGCGTCATGTAACCAACGCGCAAACAGTACTAAGGGATCGCTCCCGGCATCATCCTCGAGTAACTCTCCGGCCTGATAATCTCGACGCAGTTCTTTCAAATCACGATTCATCAAATAACTCCAACACCTGACTGATGCGCTCGACACGGCACACGTCAATTCCATTGATCGATTGTTTTGGGGCATTTGCCGCTGGAACAATCGCTTTCGTGAAACCATGCTTGGCTGCCTCCCGAATCCGCTCTTGCCCCGATGCAACAGGACGCACCTCGCCCGACAAACCAACCTCTCCAAAAATCACCCAATGTTTTGGAATCGGCCGACCTCGGAAGCTTGAAACACAGGCCAGTAATAAGCCAAGGTCAGCACCTGTCTCGGTGACCTTCACACCACCGACGGCATTCACAAACACATCCTGATCTCCAAGTTGCACATGACCATGACGGTGCAAAATTGCAAGCAGCATAGCCAGACGCTGTCCATCGAGCCCCACAGCAATCCGTTTTGGCGAACCACCAAGACTTGAATCAACTAGGGCCTGCACCTCGACGAGGAGCGGACGCGTTCCTTCCCAGGTACAAATCACTGACGATCCCGGTGCCACACTGTCAGGCCGACTGAGAAAAATCGCCGACGGGTTTTTGACTTCTCGAAGACCGGTTTCAGTCATGGCAAACACGCCAAGTTCACCAACCGAACCAAAGCGGTTCTTGTGCGCGCGCAAGGTCCGAAAACGTCCGCCACTGTCGCCCTCGAGAAGAAGCGACGCATCAATGATGTGTTCAAGGACTTTAGGGCCGGCTAGAGCGCCCTCCTTGGTCACATGACCCACCAACAACACAATGACTCCTGTGGCTTTAGCGAGTCGTGTGAGCTGTGCCGCAGATTCACGGACCTGCCCGACGCTACCAGGCGCTCCTGACAGTGATTCAACCTGCATGACTTGCACCGAATCAACCACGATGAGTGATGGCTTGACCTGCTCAACCATCGCCGCGATCGCCTCAACTCGCGTCTCGGAAACGCATTCTAATTGATCACCGTTGAGCCCCAGTCGCTGCGCACGAAGCGCGATTTGTTCGAGCGATTCTTCCCCGGTGACATACAAACAGGGCTTATTGGCTGACAGCAAAGTTGTCACTTGAAGTAATAAGGTACTTTTCCCCGCACCCGGCGCACCACCGAGCAAAATGACAGAACCGGGAACAAACCCACCACCGAGGACTCGATCAAATTCTGAATATCCTGAGCTGAGGCGTGCCAGTCTTTCAGGTCGTATGGCTGACAATTTTGAACGCTCAGGGATCGTTCCTGCATAGCCAACAGGACGCCCTTTGGCAGGCTCGGCTGCCTGTACCGATTCCACCAGGGTATTCCAAGCTTGGCAGCCGGCGCACTGTCCGGCCCACTGTGATGAGGTCACGCCACAGTCTTGGCATTGATAGATCGATTTTACTTTCGCCACATTGGCCTCCTGTTCAATACAGGATAGACCAGATTTTATCCGACAGCGCGCTCGGAACGACTTGGCGTTAAATGTTTAAATCTTCGATGGGTCCGAACGGCGTGCTGCACACTCTCTCCGAGGACTTCCAGCACCACTTGACTCACGAGTCGGTTGGTGAAGCGAGCCATGGTGGCCGTTGATGAATCCAATACTAAATCCAGCGTTCGATGACAGGCTCTCGCCAATGGCGAGCCCGTCGGAGCGATTGCAATGAGCCGCGCACCACGCTCGTCAGCCAAAGTCGCTGATTGGACCATGGGTGCTGTTTCGCCATTGGTGCATAAGAATAAGAACAGATCGTCAGGCGAAGCGGTATTCGCTGTGAGCTCTTGAATGACGGCATCGGTATGGACCACGACCGCGATGGGTGCACCGATAAATAATTCCTGAGCGCCTCGAGCCAAGCCAGAGGTTGGGCCTAGCCCATAGATCAACAAACGCCGACAATCCAGGATTTCACTAATCACACCGATGAGATCCTGCTCAGGGAGACGTGTTCGCGCGCGATTGACTCGCGACATGGCCGTTTCAAACATTTTATCAGCCAGTTGCAAGGTCGAATCACCGTCATCCAGACCACGAACTTGGAAGTTGGCTGGATTTGCCAGAGTCTGAGCAAGACGCAGTTTAAAATCTGGAAACCCTCTGCAACCCAGCGAACGACAAAAACGGTTCACTGTTGGCTCAGAGACTCCTGCCGCAGTCGCCAGACGGGCAATACTTAGATGCACAGAATGCTCGGGATCCGCTAAGATCGTCTCAGCTACCGCACGCTCAGATTTGCTGAGACTCGATAGTGAGGCGCGCACTTGATTGATCACTGTGTCGCTCCTTTGTAATTCTTCACATAATATTGAGCACACTCACGTCGGACTCCATCCGACTACCTAGGAGAATAAACAATGTTCAATCGTAGGACAATCTTGTTTGGGATTTTCATGTGTTTTGGCCTCATGAAAGCACAGGCCAATGGCCTGACTGACCTACAAGATCAGCCATCAACAATCCAAGGCCCAGCCGTCGTTAATTTCTGGGCCACTTGGTGCGCACCCTGCATCAAAGAATTACCCGATCTCGAACGACTTGGACAAAAACTCAATGGACAGGCGACGGTTTATCTTGTGAATTTTGGGGAAAACACCAAAACAATCGAGGCGTTTAAGGCGAAAAAACCTGAGCTTTTTGGCGACCACACTGTGCTTTTAAAAGACGCCAAGATGTCAGGCCTTAAAGCGTATGGCTTACGAGGCGTGCCAACCACTGTATTAATCAATGCGTCAGGTGAAGCCGTGGAAAGCATTCAAGGCATGAAAGACTGGGGCGCAGATGACATCGTCAATGAGATTAAAGCGAAGATTTTGCCTTAATCGCTTTCTCGAGCTCTTCAAAACTCGGGAATTGTGACAACACGATTGGATCCATTCCCGGGTGATTCACGACATACAGCGGCACCCCGACCCGGTCAAACGCATTGAGATACTCCGTAATGAGCGGATCATAGCGGGTCCAATCACCGGTCATACGAATCACTCCATAAGACTCAAACAATTGATCAACAGCCTCTGTTGTTAATAGCCGTTTCTCAGTGACTTTGCAGGTAATACACCAGTCAGCAGTCATATTAATAAATACCGTCCGTCCCTCATCAACATGTGCTCGTAAGGCACTTGAAGCGTAGGGCTCTGAATCAATTTCAACCACAGCCTGTTCTGAGGAGGTGGGTGTGAGCTGAGACAAACTTGGGATGGCCGACAACGAGGCGATGACTGCCAACAATCCGAGCGCGCGCGACAAACGACTGCCACCTTTCACGAGCCAAAGGCCAAAGACCAAGAGCAACAATCCGCCGAGCATCAAGGCGACAACATCCGATGAGGTTTGCCGTACGAGCACCCACAACAGCCAAATCGCCGTTGCAAGAATGGGAAATGCCAGGAATTGTTTGAGACGAATCATCCAGTGACCCGGGCGCGGCAATCGGCTTGCCAGCTGAGGGCGTAGTGCAAAAACGAGCATGGGAAGCGCCAGCCCGAGACCCAGTGCTGAAAAGACAATTAACGTGATCCACCAAGGCTGAGTCAGAGTGTATCCCATCGCAACACCCATAAAGGGTGCAGTACAGGGAGTCGCCACAACGACGGCCAGTACGCCGGTGAAAAACTCTGCGCGACCAGAATGACCTTCGGTCAAATTTTGGCCAACGCCCGAGAGTGCCATGCCGAATTCAACCCAGCCATACAACCAGAGCCCCAAAATCACGAAGACATACACCAAGAGACCCACAAACCAGGGGGTCTGCAGTTGGAATCCCCAACCGATCTGGGCACCACCTGCTTTCAGCCCGACCATGATCGATGCCAAAACTAGCATTGTGACCAAAATACCCGCTGTATAGAGCCAAGCACCTCGTTGAACCTCGCGCCGCTCTTTGCTCGCTTTGCCCGCGATGGAGAGTGCTTTGATGGACAGTACGGGGAAAACACAAGGCATCAAATTTAGAATCAAGCCGCCGGCTAACGCCATCAAAAGCACCAATCCCAGTGATAGGTTCTGCTGCTTTGCTGAAGGAACGGTCAAGAGTGGATCAAATGGGATGCGCACACTGCCTGTTTCAAGACCAACGACCCATGAGCCGACTGCAAAATCGGCAGGATTCAGGACCCGATCGAAGGTAATCAAGACACCGTCATTCAAAGACTCAACACGTTGCACCAAGCCGAGCGTTTCCCCGGCAGTCTCGGGCATCACGTCTTTCACGTTCAATTCTGTCAGTCCAGAGATCCAAACAGACTGAGCGCCAGCAAAATTCACAGTCGCTGGAAAATCAGTGGGTACAGCAGCACGTGCGGCATCAATCTTCTGGACCCATGGTGTTCTGCGCATCTCGCGCTCAGAGCCCACCACAGGAAGCGAAAGACTCACGACTTGGCTTTCAGGAATACAAATCTCTCGGCAGACCAGCCATCGTGCCTCACCCGTCAACGACCACTGACCAGAGACAGACTCAGGGACTGTCACCTGAAATGGATGCAGCACTTCCTCCATGTATCCGTAAGTGAGAAGACTCGTATCTTCACCAAATGGCTTTGTTTTTGCCGCGGGGAAGAGGAGTTCTGGCTGAATCTCTGTTTGCCCATCACTCAGTTCAAGAGTGGGCGGCAAGCCTGTTGAACCTGCATTCTTCCAATAGGTGTTCCAGCCGTCAGCGATTTCGAGTGATAACCCAAACCACAGCGTCTCTCCTGGAACGACCGATTCGACGGGGGTAATCACACGTGCTGTGACTTGATTCGCCTGAGTGAGAGGGGGCAAGACAGCAAACAGGGAATAAATACAAGCTTTTAAAATCCATTTCATGAAGCGAGATTAGCTGATTGACTTCATCAAAAAACTGTATTTTTATACAGCAATGAAAACAAATATTTTACGCCCACTATTTGATGCCGGAAAGTTATGGCAAGGCAGCACAGAAACCGCGATCGAAGTCACAGATACTGGATTTCCTGAGCTCAATCAACATTTCTCAGGCCATGGCTGGCCTGCTCATATGTTGATTGAAATCCTGACAGACGATTTGCTCTCTGCACCCATGCAATGTGCATTTGCCACATGGACTAGGCAACAGGATGCACGCTGGATCGCTTTGGCCAATCCTCCACTGTCGCCTTGCACTGAACGCTTCATGCAAGAAGGCATTGATCCACAGAAAGTCGATGTTCTCAACGTCCCCGATAATCAATTGGCTTGGTGCTTGGAACAATTAGCCGGCGCCCAATCCATTCGTAGCCTGATTGCATGGGAACGAGAGCCTTTCACCCCAACCCAGCTCAGACGGTTACAGCTCGCCTGTCAGCGAGGACAGACTCAACTCTTTCTAGTCAGATCCCTCAAACATCACATTCAAGCATCTCCAGCGCCTGTACGCGTAACGATGCAGTCATTATCAAACGGTTTTGAAATCACAATATTCAAACAACCAGGCACCAATGCACGACCACCTCTTGTGATTCCATCGGAATTGCACTGGATCACCAAGGCTCATCCTGCACAGCGAAAAACGAGCATGCTTCAGGAAACAGCAGGCCTCCACTGATGGTCATTTATGCCTACTTAACCTTTCCAGATCTACTGCTGGATGCCCAAGGCATCTCTCATCATGACGAATGCATTGCAATCCATCATCAAGGACAAATCATGCAATGCTCCGACAAAGCGGTATCAGTTGGAGTGATGCCAGGCATGACTCTGAGTATGGCGCTCACCCTATGTCCAAAGCTTCTCACTCAAACCTACCAACCGGATGCCGAACGACGGCTACTGCACCGCCTAGCGCTTTGGGCATACCAATACTCACATCAAGTGGCGATCTGGAATAAAGGCCTTTGTATTGAGGTCTCAAAAAGTAAATTTCTCTTTGGTGACTTAAGTGCACTGACACAAACTCTTAAGCAAGCATCGATGTCACAGCACTTCAGGATTCGTCTTGCTTTTGGCTACTCGCCAGAAATGGCGGCGCTCTTTGTTAAAGAGGGCCTCAGGCCGAAAGAACACGCTTTTGAAAAAACAGTCAGTCGTCTCTCAATCGACGTCGCTGATATTCCAGCTGAGCAGATCAAACGGCTCAAAAATATGGGATTCCGAACCATTGGTGATTATTTCAGCGCTCCCTCTCGAGCCAGACAAGCCCGCATCCATCAAAATACCTTTCTCTATTTCAATGCGGTCGCAGGACGTCATCAGACGCCTTTAACCTGGTTCACACCACCACCTGTTTTTCATCAGTCTCTTGAATTCTTACGGGGATTAGAGTCCGTCGACATGCTCCGATTCCCGATTCATCGACTGACCCAAGATGCCTCTCATTGGCTCAAACAACGCCTCTGCACCACAAGCCACATGCGATGGGAAATCACTTTGGAAGACCGACAAATCGAACATTTACCTATTGTTCTCAACAGCCCCGTCAATGACGCTTCCGCACTCGCCGATCCGACGTGGATCCGACTGGAGCAATTACAGCCTCGTTCCCCAATGACAGGGATTCGCTTACATATTCAACAGGTGCACCAGTCTAGCCCACCAAAACAGGACTTGTTTGTGAAGGCACACGATACGGATCGAGATCAACTCATCGACCGCTTAACTGCACGTCTTGGCTCTGAATGCATCAAAACACCCTGTCGACAACAAGACCCTAGACCTGAATATGCGAATCAACTGGACACCAGAGCAACAGTCTATCCATTACCACATCTACCTCCGCGCCCTATTTGGTTATTACACCCTCCCGAGGCCCTCGGGGCTTCACCTGAGAACGCAGGGCATCGACTCCTGCAAGGGCCAGAGCGAATTGAATCTGGATGGTGGGATTTTGAGCCTGCCTGCCGACGATATTGGATTGGATTATTTCAACAACAACGGATCAGCTGGATCTACCAAGATCAACATTCAAAAAGTTGGTGGCTGGCCGGTTGGTTCACTTAACAGCGGTGACAACCTGCTAAACTCTCGGCCTCACTTGGAAGGATCATTATGTGGATCTGAATCGATTCAACCCTCGACAGCGCGAAGCCATTACCCACGTTGGCTCACCACTTCTGGTGCTTGCTGGCGCTGGCAGCGGAAAAACCAGCGTCATTACGCATAAAATTGCATGGCTGATTCAAGAAGCCGGAATTCCCGCCCGCCACATTACGGCGGTCACTTTCACTAACAAAGCTTCTCGTGAAATGCGTGAGCGGATTGGGAATGTTGCGCGCAAAGATCAAATCCGCGGTCTCACTGTTTCAACATTCCATACATTTGGATTGAATTTATTACGACGAGAAGCCGCATACGCCGGTCTGAAGTCTGGGTTTTCGATTCTGGATGCAGAGGACGCAAAATCCGTCTTATCGGATTTACTCAAACGGGAATCGATCGACGATCGCGACGTCACCGCAAGCGTTCAGCACACCATTTCTCAGTGGAAAAATGATGGCTTATCACCAGAACAAGCCATGCTCCAAGCAACCGAACCTCAGTCGGTGTTGGCTGCAAGCGCCTATGTCGAGTACGACCGCTATCTCAAAGCCTGTAATGCTGTTGATTTTGATGACCTCATTTTAAGGCCCGTTGAGCTGTTTCGACACAAACCGGATCTTCTGACCAAGTGGCAAGCAAAAATTCGCTACCTCTTAGTCGACGAATATCAAGATACCAACGGAATTCAATATGAGTTGGTGAAACGACTGACACAAATCTCTGGCGCACTCACCATCGTCGGTGACGACGATCAGTCAATTTATGCCTGGCGCGGCGCACGTCCAGAAAACTTAAACGAACTCAATGTGGATTTCCCAACCCTCAAGGTGATCAAGCTCGAACAAAATTATCGGTCAACCCGAGTGATTTTGGAGACCGCGAATGCCCTTATTGCGAATAACCCGCATATTTTTGAAAAAACGCTTTGGAGTGATAAAGGTTTCGGCGACCGGATCGAGATATTACCCACGAAGACAGATGAAGATGAGGCAGAGCGAATCGCTTCGATGATCTTAGAGCGGAGACTCAACCAGAAAAAACAGTTTTCAGATTTTGCAGTGTTGTATCGCAGTAATCATCAAGCTCGGATTCTTGAGTTCAAGCTCCAACATTTTAAAATCCCTTACAAACTCAGTGGTGGAACCAGCTTTTTTGCGCGCTCAGAGATTCGTGATCTGATGTCGTATCTCCGGATCTTGATCAATCCCGATGACGACAATGCCTTACTACGCATCATCAATGTTCCTCGCCGACGGATCGGACCAACCACGCTTGAAGTATTGGGTCGGTATGCGCAGGAGAGGAATCAGCCACTCTATGCCTGCATTTCAGAAATGGGGCTGACATCTCGACTGGATCCAGAAGCCGCACGACGACTCTCCCAATTTCAGGAGCTAATCGAAATTGCGCGACGAGACCTACTGGTAGGCCAGGGGATGCAGGCGATTGAAGCACTGATTGAAGGAATCAACTACCGTGGCTGGCTGTCTGACCAAAGTTCTTCGGAGCCCATGGCTGAACGTCGCTGGGGCAACGTCTTGCAGTTGCTTGAAGCACTCAAAAAAGATTTAAAAAATGATGACGATGATCCCGAAACGGCTGAGGAGACAGATGATGATACGGCCATCGAAGCCGCCATTCGGAAACTCGTTCTCCGCGACATACTCGAACGCGAAGAAGAGGAAGACGATAGTGACCGAGTCCAACTAGCAACGTTGCATGCTGCGAAAGGACTGGAGTTTCCAGATGTGTTTCTCATGGGTGTTGAAGAAGAACTTCTTCCGCATAAAAACTCAGTGGAAGCAGAGACGATTGAAGAAGAGCGCCGCTTAATGTATGTCGGTATTACTCGAGCCAAACAACAGTTAACGATCACGTATGCAAAAAAGCGGAAGCAATTTGGTGAGTTTCTGGAAACCACTCCAAGTCGTTTTTTAGATGAATTACCCGATGAGCATGTGCATTGGCATGGCCGTGATGAACTGGATCCAGAGGTGGCTCGACAGAAGGGGCAAGACACGCTATCGGCGCTCGCGGCTATGTTGAAAGGTGAGTCTGCATGAATCTCTACCGCCCAATCATTATCGGTATTGCAGGATCGGTGCTGACCGAATCAGAGCAATCATGGCTGACCGAGCTGAAACCCTATGGCGTCATTTTGTTTTCCAGAAACATCGACAATCCGTCACAACTCAAGGCACTTTGCACGTCTTTACGCCAAATCCTTGGTGATGATGTTGTGATTGTTATCGACCAAGAAGGTGGGCGCGTCCAGCGACTAAAGCAACCGGATTGGCCACAATTGCCAGCAGCGCTCGATATTGGGAAGCTCTGGCGTAAACATCAGTTCAAAGGGCTTGAGGCAGCGAATAGCCTCGGACAAGTCATTGGCTCTCAACTCGCGAGTGCTGGTATTTCGCATGTGGCTGCTCCGGTACTGGACTTATCGATCGATGGTGCAGACCCTGTGATTGGAGACCGTGCATTTGGCACAACACCTGCCGAAGTCATCCCATTAGCCACAGCTTTTATCGACGGAGTCACTCGCTCCGGCGTCACGCCAATCGTGAAGCACATCCCCGGAATGGGTCGTGCCGACATCGATAGTCATCAATCACTTCCTGTCGTGAAAACTCCCGTTTCAATTCTCGAGCAATCAGATTGGATTCCCTTTCAGGTCGTATCGGGAACGCGATGGGCGATGACTGCACACATTGTCATCCCCGAATGGGACCATGAGCCAATCACAACGTCAGAAAGAGCGATGAGCCATATCCGGTCGTTATTCGGCGATCGAATGATTGTTTCGGATTGTTTAACGATGGGAGCCATAACCGGAGCGATTGAGGAACGGATTCAACGGACGCTTGATGCAGGCGTTGACTTGGCATTATTTTCGAATGGATCGGATGAGGAACGCCGGCGTGCAGTTGAAGCATCTGGAGAGCCCAGAGTGATCAGAGAAGAACCTATTGAATTGAAAACATTGCCCAGCTCGACGCTAGAGACGCTACTTCAAAAGCTCAGAGACGTACCGACTCCAATTCAAGCTGCCGATCCAACATGGGATCGGCGTAATTGATCGGCTTAAAGTTTGTCCACCATGAACGCGACTGCGTCAGCAATTTCCTGGTCTGAGCAGTCAGCGCAGAGACCGCGCGCGGGCATCGCGTTATAACCATTGATTGCGTGCTTGACCATTGTTTCCATTCCCTGATCAACGCGAGCAGCCCAAGCTCCAGCGTCTCCTGTTTTCGGTGCTCCCGCAGCTCCGGAGTTATGACAGCCGGCGCAAGCGGCGGTATACACTTGGTCTCCTGTACGAGCAGCCACGGCTACTGGCGGTTTACCAATATTTGCAGCGCATGGATCGCCCATCACACAGATGGATGCCGGAGATTTCAGTCGCTCGAGAACCACCGTTGCATCGTCACTGGCAGCAAACGCCGATAATGCGATTAGGGATGTGATCGCGGTCATTACCGTTTTCATTGAGAACCTCATGCCTGTTGGTCATATTTGTGCGCGAGATTATAAAGTCTTGGGGTTTTAAGTGCCATGAGTATTTTGACGGGGTTTGGAGGAAAACTGTGGCGAAAAACAATTACGTGTATACTTCGCCTCCGACGCGCCCGTAGCTCAGCTGGATAGAGCGCTGCCCTCCGGAGGCAGAGGTCAGAGGTTCGAATCCTCTCGGGCGCGCCAATTCCAAACGGTACAACCCTGACGCCATCAACATCTCAATCAACACCGACGTTGGCTCGATAAACGTCCTCACTTGAACCGACTTTCCAATTGCAATATTATTGCCGTGAAAACATATTATCTCTTGGAGAATGTGATGCAGATTTTAATGGCAGCCGGACTGATGCTTTTATCGAGCTTGGTTTTTAGCGAAACTCGGCGCGCCGACGCTCATATTCACGGATTGCATCACGTTCAAATACTCCTCGATAACTCAATTTTGCAACTGAACTATGAGTTCCCAGCAGATCGAATGGAGAACCGCACAGAGCACGAGCACGAGCACGAGCACGAGCACGAGCACCACCAGGATGAAGTGGAAAAACGTCATGCGACAACTCAACAGTTGTTGGATATTCAGGATATTTCAGAGTTGATGCGTATTCCTCCAGCGGCAAAGTGTCGCCAAATACAACTAACGCAATCCATCAATGCGCTTAACGAAAACCAAGATGACACCAGAGAATCAGAACACAAAGATGCGCTCATCGAAGCTGTGATGGAGTGCGAAAATCCCTCAGCGATTGTTTCGCTTGATTTCAGTCCTGCTTATCAAACATTCGATGACCTGGCAGAAATCCAGGTTGAAGGGATGATTGGTCATCAGTCATTATCTGAGATGCTTTCAGCGACACGGACATCGATCTCGTTTTGATCCTAAAAACCTCGGGACTCAGTTACGATTTTGGTTCGGGAAAGGCCATTCATTTTCCCGATCTGCAAATCCGTGCTGGAGATAAAGTTGTTCTCGTGGGTGCCTCTGGCAGTGGAAAATCCACCTTCTTAAATCTCATTTCCGGGGTATTGCCAATCCAATCCGGATCTATCGAACTCAAAGGTCATCCTTACGATCAACTGAGCGGAAGACAGTTGGACTCCTTGCGAGCAGACCACATTGGCATCATTTTTCAATCACTGAACCTCATTCCGTACTTGAGTGGCTTTGGCAACGCTCAACTCGGGCTTCAGTTTTCAAAGAAGCGGCAATCACGCGTTGACGATGTCGATCAAGCAATAACGGCGTTGGCCCAAAAACTTGGGCTCACACCAGAACTCCTCCATCAACAACCGTCTGCGATGAGTATCGGACAGCAACAGCGAATTGCCGTGATCAGAGCGATGCTTGGTTGCCCCGATTTAATCTTAGCCGATGAACCCACATCAGCACTGGATCCGACTGCAACGGAACAGTTCATGACACAATTGAATACATCAATCGATCCAGACAGCCAAGCTGTGATCGTCGTCAGCCATAACCCCGAGATCATTCCTTTGTTCGACCGTGTGATTCGCATTGGAGAGGATCAATGATTCGAATAGCGGCGATGTCAATGCGATCAAGACGGATCCCAATCGCCTTGGTTATCATTGCATTGACCACGTCGATGGCACTGTTACTCGCCGTCGAACGAATCAAGCAAGCCTCTCAAAAAGGCTTCAATGAGAGTTTAGGAGGGGTCGATCTTGTCGTTGGGCCGAGAGGAAGTGGACTCGAACTGATCCTTTACACTGTCTTCCATCTAGGCAATCCCACCAACAATATCACGACAGAAACCCTAACCGACATCGCTGCAAACTCAGCCATTGAATGGGTAGTGCCGATTGCTCTCGGAGACAGCCATCGAGGGTTTCGGGTGATCTCGACCACCAACGAATACTTTGATCGGATCAAGTTTGCTGGTGATCAGCCGCTCTCATTCGCAGAGGGGGCAGCGTTTGGCGAGATCAACCAGGTTGTTCTTGGAAGTGACGTCGCTAAGGATCTGGGCTACAGAGTTGGCTCGTCAATTTTCGTGACTCATGGATCTGAGTCGCTTGGAAAACTGCATGACGATTTTGCCTTTCAAATCACAGGGATTCTCAACCCCACAGGCACCCCAACAGACAAGGCCGTTTTCGTGAGCCTCGAGGGCTATGAACTGATTCATCTCGGATGGGCAAGTGGCTCCCAGACGCTCAGCCTGAAAAATCTGGATATAAAAACCATACCGAAGGAACGGTTGTACCCCAAAACTGTCACGGCTGCTTATGTAGGGTTAGCCTCCAAGCTAAGCTTGTTCAAAGTGAGCCGTTCGATTAACGATTATGATGAGGAGGCTATCAGCGCTGTGATTCCGGGCGTAGAACTGGCCAAATTATGGTCGATCGTAGGTACAGTGGATTCCGTGTTTAAATTAATGAATTGGCTGATCATTGGGATCAGCCTCATCAGCATGGTGACTATGACCATGACAGGACTGGATAGCCGGACACGGGAAATGACAATCCTGAGGGCTCTGGGTGCGACGCCTTCAAAACTAGCCGGAATGATCATGATGGAAACGGCCTTGATTAGTGTTGTCTCGATTTCCTTAGCGATCGGACTGGTGCGATTGCTGACTTGGGGGACCGCAGATATCGTGTCGCAATGGGCAGGCATTCGTATCGAACTCAGCTGGATAGCGGCTGATGAGCTGCTTACACTATGGATCATTGTCGCCGCTGGACTGATCGCGAGCCTCATTCCCGCTAGCATGGTTTACAAACGGTCACTTCATCAGGGATTCTCGAGTTGAAAACATTCATGCGTCGAGTCAACCAATTAATGGCACTCAGTCTTTGCGTTCTCTGGGGCGCTTGTGGATACGCCTATGAGGCGACTGAAGAAGACTTCATTCGTTGGGAAAATGCCTGGGATCGCCTGATCCCAGCAGGGACATACGACTTTGTACCCCAAGACTTTGGCTACGAACTACTGTTCAATCCAACCTTCCAAAGTCAGCTGGATGCGGCAGGCCGCGTCATTGACCCCGCCCTTGAAGGACAACGGATTGAGCTTGCCGGCTTTATGGTTCCCATTGAGGTCAAAGGTCAGTCTGTGTCGCAGTTTTTGTTGGTCCCAGAAGCGGGACAGTGCGTGCATGTCCCACCACCTCCCTTGAATCAGACGCTATTGGTCGATGCCACGAATGCACCAACAGAACTCCGCGATTTATACGAGCCCGTGATCGTTTCAGGTCGATTATCTGTTGTCACCCAACGTTTTGAGATCGCAGAGAGTGGCTACACCCTGGTCGACGTGACCGTCACCACTCTGGATTTAGGAGAGGAGTTGATACCCATCGCTCCTGGTGCCGATGGCGATCGATAGCTCAAGACTCATTCATGAGGTCAGTTCAGTCGGAAAAACGCTAACTCCACAGCGTCTGGCGATTTACCGCGCGTTGGAGACAGCAAAAGACCCCTTAACAGCTTATGAACTCAAAGATCAGGTCAATCATCTATCGAAAGAATCTTTCAACATCAGTACCATTTATCGAGTGTTGGATTTTTGGACCGAACTCGGGCTGATTCACAAAATCGACTCTTCGAATACATTTATCGTCTGCAACGATGAACATCGAAACCATGTGCATGTTCTCCAACACTGCACTCAATGCCAAAGCGTCAAAGAAAGTTGCGAAATCTCAAGTTTGATGAAAATGCCCGAATCTGCATCGTTTCTTATCGATACCCATCAGGTGATCGAAATACAGGGCCAATGTGCCAAATGCTCTGATACCACTGGTAATCGAGCGACAGCAACTCATCACCAAAAATAGTGCTGGACCTTTCAGTCCAGCACCTTGGGTTTGATCAAGAAGGCTGACGAGTGGTTCTCAAGTACGGCAGCTTGACGTCAATTTCGCCAAACTTTTGTTTGGCTTCATCATCGCTCAATGACAACGCAACGATGACATCGTCACCAGGGACCCAGTTGGCCGGCATTGCAATCGGCACCCCGTAAGATGCTTGCAGTGCATCCAGGGCCCTCAACACTTCAGCAAAATTACGACCGACTGACATCGGGTACGTCATGGATAACTGAAGTTTCTTATCTGGACTAAAGATAAAAACAACCCGAACACTCGCTGAGTCAGCGGCTGTTCGTCCATCGGGAAGATATGCATCTGCAGGAAGCATATCGAGCTGTTTGGAGACGTCTAAAGACTCATCTGCAATGATTGGAAAGTCTGCCTTAGCGTTTGCAAAACTCTCAATGTCGCTTTTCCACTCTTTGTGCTCTTCGACGCCATCCACAGACAACCCAATGACTTTGGTATTTCTTTTCGCCCACTCATCTGAAAGCTGTGCTACAGCGCCAAACTCTGTGGTACAAACAGGCGTGAAATCTTTTGGGTGAGAGAAAAGAATCGCCCAACTGTCACCAATAAAATCGTGTAACTTGAATGATCCCTGATCCGTGATTAAGTCGAGATTCGGGACGGTATCGTTAATCCGTAATGCCATGATAATTTCCTTGTCAATATGAACTTGCTAGTCAGTGTCGCTACTGTCACAGAAAATGATTCGTTAGTACATTTGATTATAAAAATATAACTAATAGTTATTTACTATGGATCTCTTCACTAGCATTCCGCGTGTTGAATATTGCCTCCAACCCAACTGAACTCACTCGAAGTACCGGTCTCTATTCACCTTACGCTCAGAGACATCAGCGAAAAATGATCATGAATTTCAGACGCAAAGGATCCAGATACGGATAGCTTCAGCGCGAAATGACTTCACTGATCGATCAGGCGCTTGAATTTCAGGCAGTGTTTCAATCATGATCGTGCGACAGTTCTGATAGGGTCCATCGATGCTTAATACAACAGTCCGCGCTGACTTCTCAGAGCGTGCCGTGGTTCTTCCAGAATCCTATCGTTGGGAGGCTTCGCCTACTCCTGGGGTGCATCGAGTCAAACTTGATCGGATTGGACTGGAGGTAGCACGTGCGACCTCCCTCGTTCAATACGAGCCAAACCAACAGTTCCCTTTTCACCACCATGACGGCGGGGAGGAAATCTTCGTGCTGAAAGGCACATTAAGTGACGACGATGGAATCTACCCAGTAGGCACTTATCTGAGAAATCCGCCAGGATCCAGTCATCGGCCATCGGCTGGATCTGAAGGTGCACTGCTGTTTGTCAAATTGCATCAATTTCAAGAAGGCGATGCCAAATTCTGCCGAGTTCACACACAAGACTCTGATTGGCTCCCCGGTCTTGTTCCTGGATTAACGGTATTACCACTCCACCAGTATGAGTCAGAGCATGTGGCCCTCGTGCGATGGGCACCAAACACCCAATTCAGTCCACACATGCATTTTGGAGGCGAAGAAATTCTCGTGATAGAAGGAACCTTCTGCGATGAACACGGAACCTACCCCACAGGTAGTTGGATTCGCAGCCCACACCAAAGTACTCACACACCATTTACCGGTTCTGATGGCGCATTGATCTACGTGAAGACCGGACACCTACCAACTCAACACAAGACCTCACGACTCGAGGGTTGACAGCCTACCCAGACACTGTAGTGTCTGTGTGGTGTTTGGCTGAAATGAAAAGGAGGTGATCCAATGTCTAGTGAATTGTGTTCAATCTTGAGTGATATTGGTCGCCGCAGCCTGGATCAGGGTAACGCCTGAACCAAGCGACGGCCTACAGAAATGTAATCGTTCAAGATTGCCATTTCGCGAAGGGAGCCTCTGGCTCCCTTTTTATGTCTCTGACACAACCCAATGATCAATCGATGGATCAACATGTCTCACCATGAACAAACCGATGTCAGTGAGGAGCGCCATTGGATTCACTAACACAGGCTGCCTTGGGTGGAGTCGTTACCTATGCTGTTCTCGGTCCGTCACTCGGTAGACGGGCTGCCATCTACGGAATGGCACTCGGCACACTCCCTGATTTAGACGTCCTCATCGATTTTGGTGGTCCGATTGAAAATATGACCCACCATCGTGGTTTTTCCCACTCTGTCCTGGTTCAGACCGCCGTTTCACCAATTCTCGGCTGGTTATTTTCTCAGACAAAAGGGGGTCGAGGAGCGTCATTCAGCCGATGGTCGATCGCGATTTTCTTCTGCTTGATCACCCATTCATTGGCGGATTTTTTTACGGTCTACGGGACCCAATTGCTATGGCCATTAACTGACCACCCATTTGCACATGCAATCCTATTTATCATCGATCCCGCCTATACCGTACCGCTCATCGTTGCCTTAATCGGAATATTGACCATCCAAAATCGGGGCGTCGCGCAAACACTGAATTTGTCGATGCTCACTCTTTCAACGATGTATTTAATTTGGAGTGTTGGCGCCAAATCGATGATCGACCAACACGTACAATTCGCACTCAATGCCCGTGGGATTCATCCGGACGTTTACGAGTCCGCGCCAGCGCCACTCAATACATTGTTATGGCGTGCTGTCGCTATTGAAGAAGACACGTACTATGAGATTTGGGCATCGGTTTTCGATGCCGTGGATGACATTCAAGTTCGTCAGTTCGATCGCTCGTCAACGCTCCTCAATCCCATTGAAAATCATCCCAGTGTGCGCAGACTCCAATGGTTCACCAAAGACCAGTACAAAGTCTGGCAAAAAGACGATGTCATCTATCTCTCTGATCTAAGAATGGGAATTGAAGGCGCCTATGTCTTTAATTTCGAGGTCGGTCGTCGATCTGGTGAAACCTTCAAACTCGGCAATTTCAACCAAGTCTCACAGCGACCAGACTTGAAGCGGCTCCCCATGATTTGGGAGCGAATCTTCGACCCTTCGGTGACGATTGAGCCATAGGTTATGACCTGATTCGTGTACCGAAACCAACGCACTCATTCATGCGTTTTGATGTCATCTCTCTCCATCAATAACGTGACTTCAGCCACGTCAAATCCAAATTTTTGTAAATAGGACCGACTCAGAATTCGGCTGTCATCAAGCGCCCAAAACCAGTCTTCAAATTGCACCTCAACGGTTCGTTGTCCAACCGGGATTTCCATCCTGTAGGACCAATGAAATGCGTTACCAAAAGACTCTCCTGAAGCCTCACCCAAGACATCATGTGCAAAGCCGCGATAGCCGCCATTAGGTAATTTTTCTATCATCCATGTGCGTTGTTTGGCACCGTCACCAATACCGTATTCGAAGATCTCGTCGAGAATCAGGCGATTCCCTTCGACTCGACCATCAATGTCGACCTCGAAACGCTGAACAAGCTCGCCACTTCGATTTTGCACAATCCCCCAGGCTTTCACGGAACCATCAAAAAATGCAAACAGATCAAACGAAGGATTCACTGATTGATAATTGGGACCCTGAATCTGAGTGGCACACCCAGAAAGAATCACGCCCAACCAACCCATCAACAGTAGCTTTTTCATGGTGATTCCATTCCCAGTAATTGCAGTCGTAACTGCGGCTTAGAGGTCTCCTCAGAGAGCCAGATATCGAAAAAATGGCGACTGAGAACAGCGTCGTCGATCACACCAATTAACTTGCCATTGAGAAAAAACTGGCTTGGCATTTGGGGGTCATAAAGGCCAATGAGCCGATCCCCTTTTTGGATGTCGGGAAATACCTGAATCAACTGCATTTGCCAGTCTGCCAACACGTCGAGTTCAAGATTCACTTGTTGCTGAATCTCTTCGAGTGATGTTTCAGCGATCGTCTTCCGATCCACCGACCTTAGGTACTGAAGCTCGAGTGCAAAGGGCTTGTCTGGCCGATATTGCCCATCAGGCGCCCATAGTTGGATGTTGTAAATATCCCAGAACCAGACAGTCAGTCGCCCAGAACCAACCAAGCGATGGGATTCAGGGATCCCTTCCGCACTCGCAACCGGCACGATCATGGTCAAGCACAGCACCATGACCAGCAACTTCGGTACTGCCGTTAACCGAGCTCGAGCCATGATTAGGTAGCCTTTTTGGCGTCTTGGTGTAGCTCGATCGCTAATTCAATCAAACGCTCCACATCGAGCTTTCCATAGTTCGATCGACTCCACTGAAGACCTTCTTGTAATTGCGCCTCATCTAACTTCATCAGTCCTTCAATGATTGTTTCATGAGCACCTCTAACGAGCACTTCGACCTCGCATTTCTTCGTTAAAACCATGTATTGCTCCTGACCGAATGCATTTTCAACGGATATTCAAAGCAATAGTGGGGTGGGAGTGGAGACTATTCCAGCCTGTGATTGAAATCGACGTGAGCCTTTGTCAGTGCCAGCGTATCGACGGACTCAATAAACAAACAGGCCAAGATGCATCAGGTTGAGTGGAAGCGAATCGATCACGAAGTGCCAGGGCTTGTCGACGACTCGGCTGTCGTCTCTTCACGGCAGAAGCCACGCGGTTTTGGTCAAAATCTCAAGCACACGCCTGGCATTGTGGTGATTTTGAAATTGGCAAAGAACTCCATTCTGCATCTTTCGCATCGTAAAGAAGCACCCGCGAATTCAGGTGACTGCGGCCGGAAACCAACAAATGAAGCACTTCCGTCGCCTGCATACTCCCAATCGTCCCCGTGAGTGGAGCTAACACCCCAGACGTGCTGCATTGATCTTGCATGACTGGGGTGTCTTCGGGAACAAAGCACGCATAACAAGCAGAACTGCTGTCTCTCATATCAAAGACAGCAATCTGCCCCACATAATTGATGGCAGTCCCGCTGACCAAAGGTTTAGCCAATGCAACACAGGCGCGGTTGATCGCATGACGCGTTTGCAGATTGTCCGAAGCATCAACCACGACATCGACGCGACCGACAAGTTCATGCAGCTGACCGTCCTCAATGCGAATGGTCACAGGCGTAACCTCGCAATCCGGGTTAATCAAGCCAATCTCTATCTGTGCAGACAGCGCCTTATTCATCCCAATCCGAGATTCGCGATGGATCATTTGCCGCTGCAAATTTGAGAGATCGACCGCATCGAAGTCGCAAAGCGTCAGTCGTCCAATTCCAGATGCTGCCAAATAACTCGCAACCGGCGAGCCCAAGCCACCCACTCCAACCACTAAAACATGTGATTGAAGTAGCTGTTCCTGGCCGGCTGTATCAAAGCCTTCTAAAAGAATATGTCGGCTGTATCGGAGCAACTGTCGGTCGTTCAAACTAGCCGCCACCGCGTTTCATCGACCAATCAATCCGTTTCAAACAGTCAGCACGCTCTTCTTGGGTTCCGCTCAAAAACGTCCAAGTCGCTTCAAGTGACGGTAGTCGCATTAACGCAATCACGTAATCTGGCAGAACCTTAATCTCTATCCGAATCGAGACAACTCCTGACTCAACCATGATCGAATTTTCATTCACCGAGACCCCATCAGGAACGGCTTGTTTTAGCCCACTAATGTACTCTTTTGGGGTCGCCGATGCGGTACGAACAAATACATCAAGATTCTCGTGGCCGAACACACTACCCTCCAGCGACTGGCGGCCAAATCGCCAGGACTTCGCCAGGAGCTAGGATCCGACGGGGCCGATCTTCAGGTTCGATATACACACCGTTGATCAACACCAGATGGACTAATCCCCGAAATAAAAATCGTAATCGGCTCAGCAATAGCTGTGGTGGTGAGTGCTGCAAACACAACAGCAAAAACTAACGTCTTCATTTTTTGCCCTTAGATGCATCCCCGCATCTTTTGGTGCGCGGTGGATTTTGGGCAAAGCACGGCTAAGCAGATATCGATCAGATATCCGCATGTCTTCACCCGGTTGCCCACCGCAACATGGTTTAACTACTAAGTTCGGGCCGGTATCCGGACTGACACGCGAATAAAGTGCTTACGCCTTCCCAGATCGAAATCCAGTGGCTGATGTAAGTACGAGACGTGATCACCGTTGCGGGGGCAGTGTTGGATTGAATCCGGTGGATGTCACCAACTTCCCGTTTAACCTGAGGGTAAGAAACCTAAGGCACCTCGAACGAGGCGCGGACATTAAAGAGTAGAGAGAGGGGAGTCAAGGCCAGCGGGCTGGCTTGAGCGACTAAGGCCTTATTTCATAAGTTCCTGAGTGACGAAGAGGTATCCAAGAACACCTGAGATTACGATGGCTAATGAGGTCTGAAGGACAATGCATACACCTGGGATATCGTTACAAATCTTGGCGAATGCGCTACCGATCATTGCTTTCATCTACTGCTCCAAATTTGAGGGGTCGCGATAAGGGATGTCCCTTAACTCGAGACGCAGTCTGTCATCCCATTGTCACAATCACAACCCTGTCATTTTTATACGCTGAATATTTTTTTTATGACATTTAAATTATTGATTTATATTGACTTAATGAAGATTTCTTGATCGTTTTACTGGGTTTTTAAGGGGCTTTGAAATGAGTAAAAACTTGTAGTTATGTAGCACCTCGCGCACCATTGCGCGGGAATTTTTCTTACAAATTAAGAACTTTAGCGATGTCTGATCAAAATGCCGCAAAAATTGGCTTTGTGAGCTTGGGATGCCCAAAGAATCTAGTGGATTCTGAGCGTATCCTGACTCAGCTGCGTGCCGAGGGCTATAGCCTTTCGCCAAGCTATGAAGATGCCGATTTGGTCATTGTAAATACCTGCGGATTTATCGATGCAGCGGTTGAAGAGTCGTTGGATGCCATCGGCGAGGCGATTGATGCCAATGGTCGGGTGATTGTGACCGGATGTTTGGGCAAGCGTGCCGATGAGATACGCGAAACCCATCCGCGAGTTTTAGAAGTGACGGGCGCGCATGCTTATGAAGAAGTGATGCAAGCGGTGCATAAGCATCAGCCAGCGCCCCATGATCCATTTACCAGTCTGGTGCCACCGCAGGGCATCAAGCTCACACCAAAACACTATGCTTATTTAAAGATCTCAGAGGGCTGCAATCATCGCTGTAGCTTCTGCATTATCCCGGGCTTACGCGGTGATTTAGTGAGTCGCCCAATTGGTGAAGTGCTCACCGAAGCAGAACGCTTAGTCGAGTCAGGTGTGCGCGAGTTGCTTGTGGTGTCACAAGATACCAGTGCCTATGGCGTCGATCTTAAGTACCGTATGGATATTGCGAACGGTAAGCCGCTAGATACTCGCCTGCGTACCTTGGCGCGTGAGTTAGGTCAGCTGCCGGCGTGGGTGCGTATGCACTATGTTTATCCTTATCCACACGTTGATGATCTGATTCCGATGATGGCAGAAGGCTTGATCTTGCCTTATCTGGATATGCCTCTTCAGCACGGAAGTGAATCGGTGTTGCGAGCGATGAAGCGACCTGCAGCCACAGAGAAAGTGTTAGATCGCATCAAACGTTGGCGTGAGATGTGTCCTGATCTGACCTTACGTTCGACCTTTATTGTTGGTTTTCCAGGTGAGACAGAAGACGACTTTGATCAACTGCTTGAGTTTATCCAAGAAGCCAACCTAGATCGTGTTGGTGCGTTTGCCTATTCGCCGGTAGAGGGTGCTACAGCTAACGAATTGCCCAATCAAATACCCGAAGAGATCAAGCAAGATCGTTTGCAGCGCTTTATGGAAATTCAAGCGGAGATCTCGCGTAACAAGTTAGCCGGACAAGTGGGTCGAGAGATGATCGTACTCGTAGATGAAGTGCATGATGATCATATGATTGCGCGCGGCCCTGGCGATGCGCCAGAAGTGGATGGCCAGGTGATTATTCACGGCGGTTGGGATGATGTTGTGGCAGGCGACTTTATTGAAGTGCAGGTTAGCGGTTACGATGAGCACGATTTATTTGCTGAGCCAAAATAAGGCTTAAGAGAAAAGTATGAAAGATTTTGAAACGTGGATGGAAAACAGCTTCTTTAAGATGCGCTGGTTATTGGCGCCATTTTTTATTGGCTTAATGGTGTCAGTGATTGCGTTGCTGATTAAGTTTGGCAAAGAACTGTTTTTACTCATGAGTGGCGTACTAACTGGCGCAGCTGAACAACCCATCCTGAGTATTCTGACCTTAATTGATACGGCGTTGTTAGCAGGTCTGTTATTGATTATTGCTTTCAGTGGCTATGAGAACTTTGTTTCAAAGTTTGCGATTGGTGATCATGAAGACCGTCCAGGTTGGATGGGTAAGGTTGGCTTTGCGGATCTTAAGTTAAAGCTGATCGGTGCGGTGGTTGCCATCTCAACGGTTGAGTTATTGAAGGCTTTCTTGAATACCGAAAC
>OBAL01000031.1_pt1 | contig 29281 bp, 33 predicted proteins | sample 1516331 | NCBI WGS metagenome assembly OBAL01 (sample SAMEA3275603, study PRJEB22092) | marine metagenome | biome: ENVO:00000038, "LAGOON"; feature: ENVO:00002042, "SURFACE WATER"; material: ENVO:00002019, "BRACKISH WATER" | collected 2014-06-21T13:56:00+00 | depth 0 m
TGCCATTGAGGTTCAGGCTCTCGGGTCTCGTGAACGAGTTTGAGCTGATTCGAACCTACTTCCAGAGGGAACCATTAAATCCTTCTGTTGTTCTTGGTAATGGTGATGATGCAGCCGTCATCACTCAATACAGTGACAGCGAGACAGTGATCTCAGTCGATTCAGTGATCGCTGGTCGTCATGTTCCTCAAATGTGCCCTCCTGATGGGTTTGCAGCACGGCTTTTGGGTCGAGGATTAAGTGATCTCGCCGCCATGGGTGCCGAGCCTCAATATGTGCTGTTATCGCTGACCTTGCCCAGCCTAGAGCCCGGTTGGGTTGATCACTTTGCCAATCGTTTCCATCAGTTATGTGTTCGCTTTGGTGTGGATTTAGTTGGTGGAGATACCACCAAAGGACCTCTGAGTGCGCACATTACAGCGATCGGTCAGATTCCTAAGGGGTCAGCGATAACACGATCTGGATTGAAAGCGGGCGATGATCTCTGGCTATTCGGACCTGACTTAGGTGGTGCTCGAGCTTATTTAGATGTTCTGGATGGCCAAGAATCGGATCATGAGCTCTGGGCAGAACGCTATTGGAGACCCGAACCACAATTGGCTGCTGGCATGGCTTTGCGGGATACAGCGAGCGCGATGATCGACATTTCAGACGGGCTATGTCAGGACTTATCGCATTTATTGGATCAGGCGGTTGGTTCGGCCAGTGTGAAACTACAGTCAAAGTTTATTCCACTGTGTGACGACCTGGTTGATCGCTTTGGGCAAGAGACCGCTTTTGAATATGGGCTGACAGGCGGTGATGATTATTGTCTTCTTGCCTCCATTCCGGCAGGGCTCAAAGTTCCTGAAGGCGGCCGCCGTATTGGAATGGTTGTGAAAGGTGAATCCGAGCGTATCTTGTTGGATGGAAAACCACTTCCTGACTCATGGCAACTTGGGTGGGATCACAGCCGATGAATCAACTCAAATTTTGGATTGCTGTGGGTCTCGGTAGTGGTCTGTCGCCGAAGGCACCGGGCACCACAGGCACATTGGGCGTTCTTCCATTACTTGTGTTGGTTTGGGATGCATCGTTCGCAGTGTGGGCTACGGGATTTATTGTTCTTTGTGTCCTGTCGATCTGGAGCATTCCAGAAGCTGGACGCAGGCTTGGTGAGCCAGATCATGGGCAAATTGTGATCGATGAGTGGGCTGGCATGTGGTTGGCTGCTTATGGTCTCAACACCTTTACTGAATTCTCTGTGTGGATCGGTCTTTTGATCGGTTTTGCTGGGTTCCGGGTTTTTGATATTGCCAAACCGTGGGCGGTGTCCTGGTGCGAACGAAAGATCCCAGGCGCTTGGGGTGTTTTGATGGATGATGTCGCGGCAGGCGGATATGTTCTAATTCTTGCTCTCGTCTTTGGTATGCTTAGCGGCTACTCAGGATAAGACCATGACCATCGAACACATCGACAATTGCCAGCTTCCGACCCAATGGGGAACATTTGACATGCACGGATTTCGGGAAGCTGAATCTGGAAAAGAGCATGTTGCATTGGTCATGGGTGATCCTGGTAATGAGCAGCCAGTTTTAATCCGTGTGCATTCGGAGTGTTTGACTGGCGATGCGTTATTTTCTCAACGCTGTGATTGCGGCGCCCAACTCGAGCATGCGATGGCAGCGATTGCTGCAAAAGGGTCAGGAATTATTCTTTATTTGCGCCAAGAAGGTCGCGGAATCGGCTTATTGAATAAGATTCGCGCCTATCACCTTCAGGATGACGGTGCTGATACGGTAGATGCCAACGAAGCCTTGGGTTTTGCAGCGGATCAGCGTGATTACTCAATTGTTGGGCCCATGCTCTCGCATTTTGGTGTGAGTGAAGTGGAGCTATTGACCAACAATCCGAAAAAGGTCGAGGCACTTGAGGAACTTGGTATTTCTGTGGTGAAGCGTCATTCAATTGAAACAGGGCTGACGCCTCATAATCAGAACTATCTCAAGACAAAGCTCAATCGTTTGGGACACTTATTAAGTCAGCCTGAAAACTTCAGTTGAATCGTTTTTCGATCGCCGCCTGAATGCCATTCGCATCCAATCCAACGCGCGATAGCATGACATCCGGTTTGGCATGCGCTTCATATCGATCAGGTAAACCTAGGCTGAGTAAGTTGACTGTGAGTCCTCGGTCAACATAGTACTCACCGACAGCTGAACCCGCTCCGCCCATGCGTTGATGTTCCTCAACTGTCACGATGAGTTTGGCATCGGCATATTGAGCCAAGATGGCCTCATCGAGTGGCTTGACCCAACGCATATCGATCACGGTCGCATCAAGTGGTTCTGCCGCTTCGAGTGCAGCAAAAACGCGTGATCCGAAACCGAAAATGACAATCCCAGACTGACCTTCGCGGCGCGTGACGGCTCGACCCACATCAACGGTATTGAGGCTTGCATCTGGAAGCTCACCAGGACCCTGACCCCGAGGATATCTGACGGCGGCAGGACCTGGATGTTGATAACACGTTGAGAGCAATAGTCGGCATTCAGCTTCGCTTGATGGTGCCGCGATAATAATTTCAGGCAGCGTTCTCAAATACGCGTAATCATAGACACCTGCATGGGTTGGACCGTCCTCACCCACGAGTCCAGCTCGATCAATCGCAAAGGTGACATCAAGACCCTGTACACACACGTCATGGATGACTTGATCGTATGCGCGCTGCAAAAATGTTGAGTAGATTGCAACGACAGGTTTTGTGTTTTGTGTGGCAAACCCCGCACTGAGACAAACCGCATGTTGCTCTGCGATGGCAACGTCGTAATAACGATCTGGGAATCGTTTGGAGAATTCGATCAGATCAGATCCTTCTCGCATGGCTGGGGTAATCCCAACCAACCTTGAGTCGCTTTCTGCCATATCGCAGAGCCATTGCCCAAAGATATTTGAATAGGTTGGTTTGGGTGTCGCCTCTGAATCGGACTTTGCCTTGAGTTTGCCAATCGCGTGGTATTTGATCGGATCATCTTCAGCCGGAACAAAGCCACATCCTTTTTGGGTGACAACGTGTAAAAACTGCGGACCAGGGAGGTCTCTCATGTTTTGTAGTGTTGTTACAAGACCTGTCAGATCGTGTCCATCAATGGGTCCGATGTAGTTAAACCCGATCTCTTCAAAGAGTGTCGCTGGACTGACCATACCCTTTAAGTGTTCTTCGGTTTTTTTAGCAAATTGCGCAAGTGGCGGTAAGGGCTCAAGCAGTTTGCGCGCTTCATCGCGACTGCGGGTGTAGGCCTTTGACGAGAGTAATTTGGCCAAGTAGTCACGGATACCACCGACATTTCTTGAAATCGACATGTCGTTGTCGTTCAAAATGACAAGCATGTTCGCTTTTTCGCTGGCCGCGTGGTTGAGTGCCTCAAAAGCAAGGCCGGCAGTCAGTGCGCCATCACCGATAACCGCGACATGGCGGCGGCTTGAGTGGTTAAGCTTGGCATCCAAAGCCATCCCGAGTGCCGCGCTAATTGACGTGCTCGAATGTCCAACCCCGAAGGTATCGTATGGGCTTTCTTTTCGATCGGGGAATGCTGCTAAGCCACCTTCCTTACGGATGGTCGGAAGTTGTTCACGTCGCCCCGTAAGAATCTTGTGCGGATAGGCTTGGTGTCCAACATCCCAGACCAACTGGTCAAAGGGAGTGTCCAAACAAAAGTGTAAGGCCACGGTCAGTTCGACAACACCGAGACCTGCGCCAAAATGTCCGCCTGAAATACCGACTGAGTACAGAAGGTATTCGCGCACTTCATCTGCGACTTGGCGCAGTTGCTCACGATTGAGGGTGCGTAAATCATGAGGCGAGTTGATTCCTTCCAGTAATGGAATGTTTGGGCGTTCACCCGGGATGGTGTGGAAGAGTTTCATGGAAGGCATTAATTGGTTCGCTCCACGCTCAATCGCGCCAGTTGTTCTAACATGGTGGTGTCTCCCGCGACACGCGCAAGGGCTTTGTGGGCAATTTCCACTAATGCATACGCTTCTTCTTCACTGGCTTTTAAGCCAAGAAGGCTAGGAAACGTCGATTTACCAAGCACTTGGTCTCGTCCTTGGGTTTTCCCAAGAGTCTCTGTTGGTACTGTTTCATCAAGGATGTCATCTTGGATTTGGAAAGCGAGCCCGATTGCTTGTCCCGCCTGCGTTAACGCATTCCACTCGTCAACTGACGGGGTGCCACAGGCTGCACCCATGAGGACGCTCGCGGTAATGAGTGCCCCGGTTTTTTTCGCGTGCATTGCTTTTAAAGAATCTAGAGAGAGTGCCTTGCCTTCAGATTCGAGATCAATCGCTTGGCCGAGTGCCATCCCTTGGAATCCAACCGCCTCACCAAGGAGTCTGAGTTGTTTAACCCGCATGTAATCGGTTCTGGAATCGTCTTCACCAAGGATGGAGAACGCGAGAGCTTGTAGAGCATCTCCAGCGAGAATCGCCGTAGCCTCATCGAATGCAATGTGAGTCGTCGGTTGACCGCGTCTTAGGGCATCATCATCCATGGCTGGAAGGTCATCATGGATCAGCGAATAGGCATGCAGGAGTTCGACAGAAATCGCAGCGGCATCTGCCGCTTCTCGGCTTGCCCCAACAGCGTCTGCAGCAGCATACACCAAGGCCGGACGCAAACGCTTACCACCGCGAAGTACGCTGTAACGCGCGGCATCCAGAAGCCGTGAATCACCGAGGTGTTGCCCAAGGGCATTCTCAAGTGCTTGGTCAATCCGCGCGCGAATCTGTTCGAGCCAATCTTGATCCAATGCGCTTAGGCCTCCGGATCGAACGGCGCTTCTTCGCCAGACTGCTTGATTTCTGTAACCTTCTGCGAGGCCGTGTCTAGGATTGCATGGCATTCTTTCGCGAGCTGGACACCTTTTTCAAACGCTTCAAGCGAGGTATCTAAGGGCATCGAACCTTGTTCCATCTGCCTTACTAAGGCTTCGAGTTCGGCAAGTTTTGCCTCAAAAGATGGTGATGTATTTGCGTCAGACATGATTAACCTCCAATGAAGAAGGTGTGATAGACCAATCGGACAACGACGCCGACGATCATGAGCCCGAGACCCACGCGATTGACAATGAATTCTTGGCGGGTCAATTGCAGACGCTTTTGCCAAAAAAAGATGATTGCTTTTGCATCACCTGTCCGCTTGATGTAGAGCGCAAACGAAAAAAGGACAATCAAAGCGCCAATAGCAAGAGCGCCTTGTTCCAATTGGACAAGCCAATCCATGGGTTATTCCTTACTAATAATTTGAGGTGCAGCGACTTCATCGAGTCGCGTGATGGCTCCATTATAGCGCCACTCATAGATAACTTGCGCGGTTAGAACGCGCTGTACGTAGTTTCTGGTTTCGGTGAATGGTATTGAAGCAACCCAAACATCCATGGGCATGGATTGATCAGGCATCCATTGTTTCACACGATGGGGCCCCGCGTTGTACGCGGCGCTTGCGAGCGCTGGATGACCGAATCGATTCAGTTGTTTGGCCAGGTAGTAGCTTCCAATTCGAATATTAGTCGATGGGTTAATGAGTGTCCGATTGCCTCGCCATTTCAGGTTCAGTTCTTTTGCTGTCTGACGACCAGTTCTTGGCATCACTTGCATTAACCCAAGAGCGCCTGCTGGGCTTCGAATATCATGCATAAACAAGCTTTCTGAGCGCATTAAGCCCGAAAGCCAAGAGAGCGATATGTCGTGGCGTTTGGCAGCGTTCTTTAAGGGTGTTTCAAAGGCGAGTGGATAGCGAAGCTCGTAATCATCAGTGAGGCCTGATTGGTGTGCTGTCACTGCTGAGCGGGAATGCCAGTTCCAGCGGTTGGCAAGAATCGCTGCTGCTTTTTGCTGTTCTTCGTTGAGTCGCCCAATCACAAAATCCCATTGGCGTCTGGCCATCACCGTGAGGCCTTCCTCGAACAGTAAGCGAGCGACAGTCACATCAGTGCGTTTGTTGACGGCATCAATCAAAGGCTCAGATGGACGCTGTGATTTAGGGCGTAGATCGTATGGGAGACCTAAGTAGTCTGCGGCTAAAAAACCGTACCAGGAGTTTGACTCGGCAACTTTTCGAAATCCTTCAAACGCGAGATCGGAGCTTCCGGTCATTGCGAGTGCTCTGGAAGCCCAATAATTCCATTCAATCTCACCACGCTCCTCTGGTGACAGTTTGGATATTGCGGTTAGTACGTCAGGCCATTCTTGGTAATGGATAAAATAGCGCACGCGCCAGTGATTCAAAATTGGGTGTGAGGGCAAATCCATCCGCAGTAAGGGTGCCGCAGCAGGGTCTAGATTGATCGCCATGGTGCGAGCTGCACCCGAGATCGCAAGCTGTCTGACACTATCTGGGATCTTTCGATCTTTGATAAGCGCTAACAATTTATCTGGGTTTCTGCTGGCCAAACGAGAAGCGGCCATATCGACCCATTCTGGAAATTTCGCCGCTTGCTTGGTCAAGAACTTATCTGGCTGTCGTCGTGCCTGAGCCCATGCATTGATATGCTGTGTCGCTGATTTATCGAGTGGTTTAGCGAGCCAGCGCGCAAGCTGCAACTGTCTTTTTTCGAGTGCATTATCAATGCGACGGAGGCGCACTTCTTTGGTGATCAGCCCCTGCTTTTGAATCAATGAGAACAGAGTATCGCAGTCTTTGGGTTGGCTTTTGCCATGGGTCCATAAGCGCAATGCTTCGCGACGGTCGTTTTCAGTATCTTGTTTGAGGCGGAATTTGGCTTCGAGTTTGTAGCAATTGAGTTTGACGTTATCCGTCGGTCGATAGAGGAATAGAAAATCTTTATGCCAGTCTGCGCGGCCTAATCGGAACAATTTTTTCCAGCGAAGATTGGCGATTGCGGCACTATCAGGATATTGCTGCATTAATTTCTCGAGGTCTTGAGCAGAGATTGCACCTAATCGCTTTTCGGTCGATTCGGCGATTAATTCTGGATAGAGCGGTGAGTCTTTCCAAGTTTTCTTCATGGATTGACTGATTTTTCCTGTTCGCTCGACAGTGATCCATGCGCGACTAAACGAGTCAGCAAAGGCGCCCGTTATGCCACTGATCATGAGACAGCTCGCAATCGCAATCGTTTTTATTGTGTAACTGATGCCTTGCACATGCACCTCTTTGCCCAAACAGTGTCAGTGTGACGAAACCAATCGTCAGTCGCAATGGGAGATCGGTCATGGCGCAAATTCTTTTAACAGGAGCCACTGGATTTGTAGGGGATGCACTCCTGCCTGCACTGGTGAATGATGGGCATTCATTGATGTGTTTGACCCGAAATCCAGCGAAAGCAGCGAAAAAGTTCCATGCTCTGTCGGCATCGATTCGCTGGATCAGCTCTTTCGAAGAACTGAAAGTGATGCCAAATGCAGTCATTAACTTGTCAGGTGAAGGTATTGCGGATTCACGTTGGACTGATAAACGTAAAAGGTTGCTTCGTGCCTCACGCATCGCTGTGACTGAACAATTGGTGTCGCGACTCAACGCGCTGGCTGGTGAGCCGGATGTTGTCATTTCCGGGAGCGCGATCGGATATTACGGACCACACACTGATGAAGTAACTGAAGACAACCCATCGGGCTGGGATTTTGCGGCCAGACTATGCGCGGATTGGGAACAAGCGATCAACGGATTGGATTCGGAAGCAACGCAAATATACACACTTCGAATCGGTGTCGTGCTCGGGCGCCCAGGCGGATTCCTCGGTCGGCTTGAAATGCCATTTCGACTGGGTCTTGGAGGCCCGCTAGGCAATGGTCATCAGATGTTATCTTGGATCCATCGAGATGACTTGGTGGCGATGATTCGTTGGATGTTATCTGGTACCCCTGAGGCTGGCGCCTATAACGCAACCAGCCCTCGGCCTGTCAGTAACGAAGAATTCACCAAAACCTTTGGGAAAATATTGAAGCGCCCAACTATTTTTAGGGTGCCAGAAATGCCAATGCGTTTGGTTTTGGGTGAATTGGCTGACTTGTTATTTAAGGGCCAGCCAGTGACTCCCAAGCGCGCCCTCAATCAGGGTTTTCAGTTCGAATACCCTGACTTGAAAGACGCATTGACACAGTTATTCAGGTGAAACTCGGGCGAGTGCCCCTTGAGTCAGTACCCGGACACGCTGCCCTTCGCTGAAGGCGTTGACTGAGTCCACCTCTTGGACGATGGACAATGTTTTTCCTGAATCCATTTTGATCGTGAGTTCGAGACCTTGCGCTCGGGTCGCTTGTTCTTCGATCATGCTGCCAACCACGGCTCCACCAACGGCTCCTAAAATAGTGAAGATCTCCTGACCTTTTCCTTCGCCAACGGATGAGCCTGCAACTCCACCAATGATCGCCCCAGGTAACTGACCGACACCCGATTGTTTGCCTTCGATGACAACGGGGTTGGTGCTTAAGACAGTACCAAACTCAACTTCTTGCACTTGCCGTGCCTCGGAGCGTGAGTAGGTGCTCCCTTGGAGACCTGATACGCAACCCGTTAGGCCAAGCGTAAGTAGGCTAATTCCAGCAATTGTGATGATTGATCGCTTCATTTTTTGACTCCGTAGTCATAGCGTTCTGTTTGAATGTCATATAGTGTCATTGAATTGCCATTTAAACGTGACACTCTCGATTGTACTACTTTGAACGACTTGCCTGAGGCCCGCCATTTTATGAGCAAAAAAACCTTCGTACTCGATACCAATGTTCTTCTGCATGACCCTATGAGTGTATTCAACTTTCATGAACATGCAGTGGTCATTCCGATGACTGTTCTTGAAGAACTTGATGACATTAAAGATCGTAAGAAAAACGTAGCTGCTGAAGCGCGATCTGCGATCCGCATGGTGGACGAAGTGTTAGGGCAATCGACTCCGGAGGCGATTGCACAAGGAGTAGAAATTCCGGTCGCGTTGAAGGGTGATAGCGGGAAGCTCCTCGGCACTCTTGCGATCCATCGCTCACCACTTGCTGATGAATCCAAAGGTCGTCTTGATGATATCGAATCCAATGACAATCGAATCATTAACTGTGCATTAGAAATTCAAAACCAAGATCCGACTCGTGAAGTCATCTTGGTGACTAAAGACATTAATATGCGCCTCAAGGCATTAGGTGCAGGACTGAACCGCGTTGAAGACTATCGTCGTGATCAGTTAGTCAGTGATGTTGAGTTATTGCCATCGGGGCATTTGGAGCTCGAGACAGAATTCTGGAAACTCGTCACGGATGTTGATACGTGGAGCGAAGGGTCAAAAACTTATCATCGCGTTCCTCGCTCAGTATTCACTGAAGAAATTTACGCCAATCAATATGTCATCGACTCGACTGATGAGTTTGCGGCCCGGATTAGTCAGATCGAAGACGAGTCTGTGGTGTTACTCGATGTTGGGCGCCACCGCTTGGAAGATATGGAAGCCTGGGGTATTCGTCCGCTGAATGTGTATCAGGGGATGGCGATGCATGCGCTCTTGGATACGGGTCTTGATTTAAATTTACTGATTGGCGCGGCCGGGTCAGGTAAGACACTGTTGTCTCTGGCTTGTGCGTTGGAACTTGTGGTTGAGCAGAAGCGGTATTCAAAGATTGTCGTGACGCGATCGACACCGCCAGTTGCTGAAGATATTGGATTCTTACCAGGGACCGAAGAAGAAAAGATGATGCCATGGCTTGCCGCGATTCATGACAATCTCGAGGCGCTTCATGAGCATGATGACAACCCAGAGGCATCGATGCGATTTGCACTTGAGAAAGGCAATATTCAATTTAAATCATTGAACTTTATTCGTGGTCGGTCGATTCAGGACGCGATCATTTTGCTCGATGAGTCGCAAAACCTCACACCGCAGCAGTTGAAAACGATCATCACCCGATGTGGTAAAGGCTCGAAAATTGTGTGTCTCGGGAACCTTGCGCAGATCGACAGCAACTACCTAACAGCGTTAACCTCGGGTCTAACCTATGTGGTTGAACGGTTTAAAGGATGGACCGGCGCGTCGACACAGCACCTTGAGGGTGTTGTGCGGTCGCGACTCGCGTCCTATGCGGAGCAAAATCTGTAAGTGCGCATTTGGATACTTTGTCTTGGTTTCATAGGCCTTGTGGCCTTGAGCATGGTTGCTGTTCCTGTTCATTTTGATGAGGCCCAGTACACCACTTGGCTTGCCCACCAAGATTTAAGCTATCAAACAAAGGGTCCACTTGTAACGGCTACTCAATCGGTCACCCACGGTCTTGAGTTTTTACCTCAAATTGTTCAAGTGCGTTTACCCGCTTGGGTTGCCTGGTTCTTCTCTGGACTATTACTCGTCTGGCTTGGTCGTTTGGCTGGATTTGATCAAGAGGCTTCGCGACGTCTACTGATTCTTTTTGTGACGAGTCCGATGCTATTTGCTTTGGGCATGGTGCACACCACAGATATTTGGTTGTTGTTCTTCATGCTTTTAGCTCTCTGTGCATTCGCTTCAATCCTGCATTGTCGTCCGAACGAACAGACAGAATTGTGGTGGTTGTTGATGGGCGCTGCACTTGGGTTTGGCGCGCTTGCTAAGTTATCGATTGCCTTGGTTCCGTTGTCGATTATCCCGTGGGTCATCGTGAGAACGCCGCGGTTGATTTTCACCCCCGGGCCTTATTTGGGCGCCCTTTTATGCGGTTTTGTGATGACGCCGTGGATCCTTTGGAACATGGATCACGACTTCGCACACCTTGCCCATGAGTTCGGGCATGTGGATTCGGATAACGACAGTATTTTGCATGCGATCGATTGGATGCCTGTCCTTTTGATTGTTGCGATTCCAGTGATGCTGCTTTCATTATTTGGTGGGTTGCGAGCGCGTGTTGATGATTTTGTAAGCGAGCGTGAAGAAGCGGTCCAGGACATGCTGCGATTCAGTTTCGGTGTGTTGATTGTTCTATTCGTCATCAAGGGCTTGATGGGTGAAGTGTTGATTAATTGGACTCTACCGCTGGTCCCCGTGCTTCTGATGATTTTTGCCATGCGCATGCGTTGGTCGACCGCGAGTACCCTGATTGCTGGCGGTATTCAGATCACGATATTGGTTGTGCTGATTAACCCCTATGCGGTTGGTCTCAGCATGAAGCAGGATCCATTTCAAAAAATTCGGGGCTGGGATCGTGTTGTTGAGGAGGCTGCTCGACTGGCGGGACCAACAGATATCGTGACGACCGATCATTACTCAACTCAAGCGTGGGCGCTCTATTTTTGGCCATCTGATCGAGAAGGGGTTGATCGTTATGGATCGCCGAAAGGGCAGGTCGTTCCCTCAACAACGCGTCGCCGGAATCAATACGATAACTGGAATGTCCTTTCTAAGCCTGCGGCGTCTCTGGTGCACGTCGGCCAATATTCTGAAGACTTGGCGAGGCGGTGCTTGGAGTTCAATGAGCTCGGGAGCGTGTCTCAAGTGATGCCTGACGGAATGATCCGCTCGACATTGAATGTGTATCGCTGTGTGGGCTTTAGTCCTGAACCTGCTTGGCCTTCAATCAATCAGTATTAGTGCGTCATTAAACACAGGGTTTGTGTATTGATCTCGCGTTGCGGATATCTGGTGAATTCAATACAAGGCGCATGTGTTCGGGTGCGTGATGTGATGCCATACAGCGGATTACGAACAACGATTTGTTTGACAATATCAACCATCAGAAAGTCCCTGTGATCTGACCTGAAAAGAATCGGCTTCGGGGGGAGTATGGGCATCAAGCGCTCGACGAGCGGTTGCAGCGTATTCGGGTGTCCAGTCCGTTCATACGCACGGATGAGTGCCATGATGGTCTCATTTCCTAGAAAAACTGCTTCAGTCAGCGTATTTAGCTCGAAAGGTCCGGTCTTTATGCGGCGATTGCAGAGTCGGCAAAGCAGATGTTTGGTTGGGTTCTGACAGATTAGACAGTCTCGCTCGTAAAGTATTTTGACTTTCATTTAATTGACGGGCCCTTCAATTTACTCTTCAATGCGATCACAGAATTTGTTTTAGAAGGTATGAGTATGTTGCAAGCAAACCGTTTGGTATTGATTGATGCACTTTTGGACAAGGGCAGCAGTCAGTTCCGCACACTGTTTTTGGTTTTAGCGGGCTCTCTGTTATTAACAGTGTCAGCGAAGGTTCAGGTCCCTTTTTATCCAGTGCCGATGACGCTTCAAACATTGGTTGTGTTGCTCATTGGTGTTGCGTTTGGCTGGCGCATGGGTTTTGCGACAGTGCTTGCCTATCTTGCGCAAGGTGCAATGGGTCTGCCTGTATTTGCAGGAACTCCTGAAAAAGGATTGGGTCTTTTGTACATGACAGGGCCTACCGGCGGTTATTTGGTTGGTTTTGCACTGGCGGCGGCAACAACAGGTTGGTTGGCTGAGCGTGGTTTCGATCGCACAGCGATCGGTACAGCGATTGCGATGGTCGCGGGTAACGTTGTGATCTATGCGTGTGGTCTCGTTTGGTTGTCTAACTTTGTTGGCATGGAGAAGGCAGTAACTTTCGGCATGGCGCCATTTGTGTTTGGTGATCTTGTGAAGATTGCGTTGGCGACAGTCACACTTCCAATGATTTGGAAGTTTTTAAACCGTCATCAGCTGTGATCTGCTGAGGCGACTTATTGAGTCGCCTCAAACTCCTCAAGTAATACAGCATGGCTCGCAAGACCAAGACGCGGGCCATATTGAGTGATCAGATAGCCTGACGCATGCACGCCGAAGCGAGCTGATTTCTCAAAGTCCCAACCGCTCGCGAGCCCATATAAGAAAGCACCTGCAAACATATCGCCAGCACCATTTGTATCGACCGGTGTAACCACACGACCTGGGACATCAATGCGCTGTGTTCCATCAAATACAGACGCGCCATCTTTGCCGCGAGTACAGACCCATTGGGTTGCTGTTGTTGATAATGCGTCTAATGCGTCTTCGATAGCGTTTTTACCCGTCCAAGTCATGGCCTCTTGCTCATTACAGAACAACAAATCAACGCCGTTACCAACCATTTCAGAAACCTGGTCTTTGAAATAAGTGACCATGGCAGGATCTGAGAATGTGAGAGCCACTTGAATCCCAGCTTCTTTTGCAATTTGATGCGCTCGGACAGCTGCCTCGCGCGCCTTATCTGAGCTTGCCAGGTAGCCTTCGATGTAGAGCATGTTCGATGCTTTTAAGGCTGCTTCATCAATCTCATGGGCGCCTAAATCGCCTGTGATGCCGAGGAATGTATTCATGGTCCGTTCGGCATCGTCTGTGACCATGACCAAGCAGCGTCCCGTGGTACCAGGCTCACGGATCTGATCGAGGTTAGTCGCAACGCCCGATTCGACGAGATCTTGGTGATAGAACGCACCAAGTTCGTCGTCAGCGACTTTGCAGCTATAAAATACTGTAGAGCCAAAGTTAGCCGCAGCGATTAATGAGTTAGCCGCTGACCCACCAGAGGCCTGTTTCTTTAATTCACCGCGGTCACGAAGCTCTTCTTCGAGTGCGGCCAATTGCGCATCATCGATTAAGGTCATCATGCCTTTCTCGACACCAAGTGCGGTGAGCAGGTCGTCTGAGACGTGATACTCGGTATCGACAAGTGCGTTACCGAGTCCATAGAGATCAAATTGGGCCATTAAAGAACCTTGGCAATTGCGTCGCACAGTGGATCGATGTTGGCAGGGGTAATACCTGCGACATTAATCCGACCTGAGCCGACGATGTAAATGTGATTATCAGCACGGAGTTTTAAGACCTGTTCTTGAGTCAGGCCAGAGAAACTGAACATTCCCTTTTGATGATTAATAAAATCAAAATCTACAGCCTGCTGGCGATCAGCCATGCCTTGTACGAATGCGTGGCGCATTTCTTTGATACGAGCGCGCATGTCGGCAAGCTCTTGGATCCATAGAGCCTTAAGAGTTGCATCGCCGAGAATCGTCGCTACGATCTTTCCACCATGTGCTGGTGGGCTTGAGTAGATTGCTCGGATCGCGGCCTGAACGTGACTGAATGCGTTGACTGCATCGTTCGCTGTGTCTTCGACAACTGTGATCGCTCCGATCCGTTCGTTATACAGACCAAAATTCTTTGAGTAGGAGCTTGCGACCAAGACGGCTAGGCCTGCATTTAACAACACATGCAGTCCTGCGCGATCTTCTTCTAAGCCTTCGCCAAACCCTTGGTATGCGAAGTCGACGAGGCAGATCAAATTCTTGGCTTTTGCTTGAGTGGCGATCGCTTCCCATGCAGCCTGATCAAGATCGATACCTGAGGGGTTATGGCAACATCCATGCAGGATGACAACATCGCCTTCAGAGACTCCCTCAAGATCCGCCATAAAGCCTTCACCATCGAGGCCTTGAGAGGCCTTGTCATAGTAGCGATAGTCTTTGACAGGGAATCCAGCGGCTTCAAAAATCGCCTGATGGTTTGCCCAGCTTGGGTTTGAGATCCAGACAGTTGCTTTGGGCGCTGCACGCAATAGGAAGTCAGCGGCGACACGTAATGCGCCGGTTCCACCCGGTGTTTGAGCTGTCTTCGCGCGACCGTCTTTAATAATTGAGTGGCCTGCTCCGAACAGGAGTTCTTGAGTGTAGGTTGCCACTTCTGGAACACCTGGAATCGACAGGTAGCTTTTACTTGTTTCTGTTTCCAATAGACGCGTTTCTGCCTGAGTGACTGCCTTCAGAATCGGTGTCTTTCCTGTCGCATCCTGGTACACGCCGACACCTAAGTTAATTTTGTCGGGATGGGTATCTGCTTTAAATGTTTCAGTTAAGCCAAGAATTGGATCGGCAGGTGCCAAGTCGAGTTGGAACATTGAAGTCACTCCAGAGACGTCATTCAGGAAAGGCGGGATTGTCGCACAGTTTGGTTTTAAAACGCGAGATCGACTCAGGTCTGAGGAAGCTCTGCACGGAGTGCTGCTCGTGTCGGACGCTGCAATCCTTCAATGGTGAGTGCGTTATTGTTTGGATCGATGGCATGTTCAAATGACTCAAACTGCATCCAGTCCGTTTTGCGTTGTTCTTCAGTCGTTGTGACTGACACATCGAGACACTCGATTGAGACAAAACCGACGCGTTGGAGCCAGCGCGATAAGGCGGCAACCGAAGGAAGGAACCACACATTATTCATCCGGGCGTAACGATCCGGTGGAACTAAGCACGTGGTCTCATCGCCATCAACAACCAAGGTTTCTAAAATCAGCTGGCCGCCCGGTTTGATCCATCGTTTGAGTTGCTCAAGATGATTGATCGGATCTTTTCTGTGATACAGAACGCCCATCGAGAACACGGTATCGAAATCGAGAATGCCTGCATCAAACTCTTCGAGTGTCACCGGAAGAGAGGCTGCTTTGGGGTGTCCGAGTAAACTTTTGATGGCTGAAAATTGACAGTGGAACAGGACGCTTGGATCGATCCCAAGTACTTCGAGGGCTCCCGCTTCAAGCATGCGCCAGAGGTGATAGCCAGACCCGGATCCCACATCGAGGACGCGATGATGAGCGAGATTGATTTTTGTGTGCAAACGATCCCATTTCAAATCACTGCGCCATTCTGTATCGACTTCGATTGAGCCAAATTTGAAAGGACCTTTGCGCCAAGGCATCAAACCTCGAAGCGCGTGTTCAAGTTGCTGCTCTGAATCGTCTGGAATGCGATCAAGGCCGACGGCACGGCCGAGTGTTGCAGAGTCTGTGCTAATTTTTGGGATGCTCTGTAGGGCCTCTGACCATCGCTTTAAGTCACCGTGGCTGAGTCGCCGGTCAATGATGGATTGGTGTTGTGCGACGAGATCGGATAGCCAAGGGAGATCTGGATGAGTCCAAGCATCGTTGATACTGATCATGCGATGGCGATCCAGGCTTTGAAATTCAAACAGTGGAAGAATTCGGTGACTTCTTGGAATCCAACGCGAGTGAGTCTGTCGATGTGGGCCTTGGCTGTTTCGGGGACAAGTACGTTTTCAATAGCCTGTCGTTTTCCGGCGATTTCTAATTCCGAGTACCCGTTGGCGCGTTTGAAATCTAAATGCAGTTCGTTCAGCGTCTCTTGTGACTGAGCATCTTCCTGGATGATTTTTTCCGCCAGAATGAGGGCTCCACCTGGGCAAAGCGCATGGTGGATATCACTCAATAATTTTTCGCGTTGATCTTGTTGGATGAACTGCAGTGTGAAGTTGAGTGCGACAACAGAGCATGGCTCGAATTCCATTTGAGCGATATCACTCAAGACCCAATCGATTGGCAATGGATCTACTAAACGATCTGATAATGTCGATCGTGCTTGAGTTAGCATGGCCTCAGAGTTGTCGACGGCGATGATGCGACACCCCGCTGCCGTTACTTGGTTTGCAATCGCAAGTGTGGTCGCGCCGAGCGAACATCCCAAATCGTAAATGACTGTATTGGGTTGCGCATAGCGTTTAGCGATGAGTCCGCTTGAGCCAATAACGTGCCCATAGCCAGGGACACTTCGGCGAATCATGTCGGGGAAGACTTGTGCAACCTTTTCATCGAAACGAAACCCGCCCACCCCTGAAAATGGTGTTTGGAATAAGTTGTCTTCACGGTCTGACATCAAGACTCCGGTGGTGAGGTCGGTTACGGGATGTCATCATACCGGAGGTGGAGGAGATCTGAGACATGGAAATCACTTGGGTATTGGCGATTATTGCGATTGTGGCTGCTGTATTGGCTGCTTACTTTGCAAAACTTTGGTTGGCAGCAAAAGCTGACTTAGCTGAACTTCATGCGCGTTCTGAGGCGAATACAGATCTCGATCAGAAAACTGCTTTGATGAAAGCTGAGTTCGAAGCGCTGTCTCAAAAGCTGTTAAACGAGCGTTCCAAAGAATTGACCTCACAGCACAGCGATTCGCTGACTCAACTTTTAAAGCCTTTAACAACAGAGCTTGATGCGTTTAAAAAGCGCGTGAACGAAGTCTACGAGAATGAGACTCGGGATCGGGTTTCCCTTCGCCAGGAAATCGTATCGCTGAAAGCCTTGAACCAAAAGATGTCTGAGGATGCAATCAATCTCACCCGGGCTCTTAAAGGCGAAAATAAAACAGCCGGCAACTGGGGCGAATTGGTGCTCGATCAGGTCTTGAATGCCTCGGGTCTTCGTGAGGGATATGAGTATTCGCGGCAGCAGAGCTTCACCGGTGAGGAAGGTTCGCGACTCCAGCCCGATGTGGTGATTTCTCTTCCTGATGAGAAGTGTTTAATTGTTGATGCGAAGTTATCGCTAAAAGATTACGAGCGTGCGGTGTCTGCTGTCGATGATGCTGAGCGATTGGATGCACTGAAAGCGCATGCGAATTCACTGAAAACGCATGTTCGCGGGTTGTCGGGTAAAAACTATTCTGGGCTTCCTGGAATTACGACAGTCGATTTTGTGATCATGTTTGTTCCTGTTGAACCGGCGTTTTCTGCAGCCTTCGAGACCCAGCCGCAACTCTTTACGGACGCACTCGCTCAGGGCGTTGTGATTGCTTCTCCGTCCACACTACTTGCTTTATTGAGGACGGTTGAGCATGTATGGAGGATTGAGCATCAAAACCGAAACACGCGACAAATTGCAGATTTGGGCGGCAAGCTCTATGACCAATTTGTCCTGTTTGCAGAAAGCTTCCAAGATGTCGGCGATAAGATCAGGCGGTCACAAGAAGCATTTGAAAAAGCAGGTCAACGACTATCGACAGGTCGCGGTAACTTGGTTCGACGTGCTGAACAATTGAAAACCCTAGGCGTGTCGTCGACCAAGCAAATGCCTGGTGAGCTTCAAGATCTGGATGATTGAAGTAGGCTAAACAAAGAGCCTGCCTCGATTGCCGACTCAAGGCTGATCGGCCCTTGTTCAAATAATCGCCGGGCTGCCATGAACTCTTTGGCTGCATTGACTGCCTCGACAGCCGTAATGCGATCGCCCTGGTGGCGCATTACAACGCATTCTGTTTCAGTGTCGATTAAAACCGTTTCTTCATCAGTGCGCGCGCAAAGCCCTGCAATCTGCAGTTTTAAGTCACCTTGATCGGACCAGAACCAAGGTATTGCATTAAAGGGCTCGGGTTTCCCCAATAGGCGCTTTGAAAGCGTCGTTGCCGTGTCATTAGCTTCAGAGATCGATTCGACCCTGATCTTTTGATTCATGTGCGGTTGGTCATGCAGACTCACTTCGCCGATCGCTGAGACGCATGGATGCGGTGTTTGCATGTAAGAGTCCGTCGGGATGCCCTCATCTGTTCCGAGACCGCATGCTTCTGCGAGTTCAGTATTTGCTTGAGCGCCGATAGCGATAATCACGAGATCTGCCGGTATGGATCCATGATTGGTAATGAGAGCTGCGCTATCTTCGTCATACCGTTCGACTGTCACACCAACGCGGATGGATCCGGGTGTGGCATCGAGTAGTCGGTCGGCCGCTTTGACAGAAACTTGTGGAAGTGCACGGATGCCTTTGGCTAAAACTCGTATCGTACGTGTCGGTTGATCGAGACTTGAAGCGAGCTCAAACGCCAAGAAGCCTGCACCCAAGATTGCTATGTTTTGTACACCATCGAGTGCGCTGTGTAGGGTAATTGCGTCATCGAGTGTTCGAATGACATGTGTTTTCTCTGACGGCAGTCCATCGACGGCCAGTTTTTTGGCTCGAGTTCCAGTCGCCAAGACAATCTGGTCGACTGAATAGCGATCTCTTTCGGTTACGATAAGCCCGTCATCGGGCTCGATCCCTGTGACCCGTTGTTGGATCCATTGAACTGATGGGTGATTTTCAATCGGGTCCGGTAAGAGTCGAAGTGATTCTGTCTCAGTCGGATGTGTTAACCACGTCTTCGAGAGTGGTGGGCGTTGGTAAGGCCTGTGAGACTCGCCATTAAAGACGAGCATCTCGCCATCAAACTGGCCACGAATGAGCTCTGCGATCAGAGTGCATGCGGCCTGACCTGCGCCAATAATCCCGATTTTCATCAATACTGACGTTTCGCGACAGATAGTGTGAGTCCGTCATGTTTGTCGTTCAGTTCGACCTGGCAGGCGAGGCGGGAATGTGGTGTTGGATCGATTGCAAAAGACAGCATGTCGGCTTCTTGCACACTGGGGCCCTCAACGGTGCCATCCCAAGCGGCATCTAAGATCACATGGCATGTCGCGCATGAACAACCGCCGCCACACTCTGCGAGAATCCCATCAACGCCTGCGCGGTATGTGGCCTGCAGGATGGTTTCTCCTGGCTCAAATGTCACATCAATCTCTTGTTCATTTGGGTCAATACAGGTCAGTTGTGGCATCAGTGTTCCTCAGTATTCGTGCCAATACGGATCGAAATTGATGGCCGCAATGCACTTTGAAAGATGAATTTAGGCATTAGAGTATGGGCAAACAGGAAAAAGGAAAGAGTCATGCGTTCAATTGCACGAGTGATTAATGGTCGGCGAGTCTCCGATGGGGCAGGTGTCGATATCCGTCGGGTGATCGGTTTGGCGGGTGCTGACTACATTGATCCATTTTTGATGTTTGATGATTTTCGAAATGATGATCCGTCTGGTTATGTTGCTGGGTTCCCGCCGCATCCGCACCGTGGGTTTGAAACGGTGACTTACATGCTCAAGGGTAAGATGCGACATCGTGATTCCAACGGCAACGCAGGCCTTTTGGAAGATGGGGCGGTGCAGTGGATGACTGCAGGTCGAGGAATTTTGCATTCTGAGATGCCTGAGCAAACCGATGGCAGTTTGTGGGGATTCCAGATTTGGTTGAACCTACCGCAACATCTTCAGATGGCGGAGCCTGGCTATCAAGATATTCCGGCATCAGATATCACGGAATTTGAACAAGATGGCATTGCCTTTCGATTGGTGGCGGGTGAACTATTTGGGCATCAGGGACCTGCTCAGACTCATCTGCCAGTGTTGATGGTTGATATCGCACCACATGGGGGCGAGACGACAATCCCATTAACTGACGGTGAGACAGCAATCATGTTTTGTTTTGAAGGCGAGTTATCGATTGCCGGGCAAACGATTGGTGATGGCGATCTGGTTGTTTTAGAAGGAGATGGCGGAGTCGCGATTCAGGGCCCTGGGCGAGGGCTTCTCCTGTCTTCTCCGCCCTTGAATGAGCCGATCGCGCGCCATGGGCCTTTTGTATTATCAACAGAAGGCGAGCTCAAAAAGGCGTTTATCGATTACCAGTTGGGTCAGCTAGCTCCGAATCAGGAAGCGTTTCTTGCGTCAGGTGGCCGCGGGTAACCTCGCCCGTGTCTAAAAGAGGGGCGGCGTCGATATGACGAGCCCCCATCATTTCAGCGACCTGCTTTAAAACAAACACCAGTTGGTGTTGCTCCCATTCACGGAGGCGCTCGAAGCGGTGTAAGAAATTTTCCTGTAATGGCTTAGGCGCTTTCATAAGAAGCTCTTTGCCTGCATCAGTGATCACTAAAAATACTTTCCTGCGGTCAGTCCCTGATCGCTGTCTCTCCAGAAGTCCGCGTCTTTCGAGGCGGTCAACGATTGAGGTGACCGTCGCTTGAGACAGATTAACCTCGGCACTGATGGCTCTGATCGGCTGTTCCTTTGTGTTGGCGACCGTCTGCAAAACCAGCAGCTGCGGCGTTGTGAGTCCGAACTCTTTACCGAGCCGACTGGAGTGCTGATCGATCGCCTGCACGATGCGGCGTAAAGCAACCAATACTTCTGTTTCAAGATTATGTGTTTGCACTCTGTCTATAAGCCCTTTGAGTTGATCACTCGCATTGTGGATTCAGTTCGAAAACCAGCGCAATTATTTTTCACGACTTAAATTTTGACGTCAAAGTAATTTTTTTACGAGAAAAACCATCGATGACTTTAAAAATAATTTAAATTATTGATTTATAGTCAGTTTGTGGAATCCGGCTCGTTTCTGTAGACTTATTAAATGTTTCGTGGATGAAACAATATTTAGATTTTAATCGATAAAAACCTTTGGGGGTTATATGAAACAACTGATTGGTGCAGCACTAACGGCGGGTGCGTTACTGTCAGGTGCGCAAGCGTTCGCAGCTGATTGCGGTAAAGTCGTGATTGGCGAAATGAACTGGGCAAGTGGAGAGTTTTTGGCTCGGTTGGACGGATTCATATTGTCGGAAGGCTATGGATGTGAAGTTGAATACCTAACAGCCGGAACAGTTCCGCAGATTACCTCGATGAACGAAAAAGGTACGCCCGATTTTGCATCGGAATTATGGGCAAATAGCGCGGTGGATTTGTTAAAGCAGGCCTCCAAAGAAGGACGCCTGACTAAACTCAATAAGAAGCCTTTCGAAGGGGCTGGTGAAACATGGTTCGTCAACGGGAATTTTGCGAAAAATCACCCTGAATTGAAGACTATTCAAGACATTATTGAGCGTCCTGACCTGTTCCCACATCCAGAAGATCCCTCTAAAGGCGGTCTACATACCTGTCCTCCAGGATGGGCATGTGAGCTATCAACGAACAATCTTTTCCGAGCGTTTGATATGGAAGCCAAAGGATGGAAGTTAGTTCAGACAGGCTCTGGGGCCGGCCTTGATGGATCAATCGCAAAATCGAGTGAACGCGGTGAGAATTGGATTGGCTACTACTGGGCACCGACAACGATGGTTGGTAAATATAATTTGCAGCCGATTGATTGGAATACAGGATTCGATGCTGACAACTGGAATAACTGTATCGTGAAGCCAGAAGAAGAATGTGAGGATCCAAAGCCAAGTTCGTATACGTTCTCAGAGGTTGTCTCTCTAGCGCAAAACACATTTGTTGAGAAAAATCCTGAGCCAGCGAAATACATTGAGCAACGGGTATTTGATTTGCCACTGATTGGTAAATACCTGTCATACATGGATGCGAACCAAGCAACTGGCGAAGATGCTGCGATTGAATTTCTTCTCAATGAAGAATCGACGTGGACACAGTGGGTCACTGCTGATGTCGCTGCAAAAGTTAAAAACGCACTATAAAAAATAACTCAGACGGCCGGCACTTTTGATAAGGTGTCGGTCGTTTTGATGTATAGAGGACTATATGGATTGGTTAATTGAGTTTCCCGAGCTAGGACGAAGGGATCTCAGGGATCTCCGTAAAGGTATTGACGAAAGCTTTAAAAGTTTTAGTCGCGAATACGGCGACTCCATCGAAACGTTTTTTGATCCCCTGCTGTATTTTTTAATTTGGCTTGAGAAGCTTCTTCTCTCAACTCCTTGGCCATTATTTATCGGAATCGTTTGCCTGATCGGATGGTTCGCGAGTCGCAGTATTAAAATTGTTATCGGCTCAGCGATCAGTCTCTTTCTGATTGGTTATCTCGGCATGTGGGAAGACACGATGAGCACTGTCAGTATCATCTTGGTCTGCACCATGCTCTGTATCGGAATTGGTCTCCCAATTGGGATCCTGATGTCTCGGTCTGACCGTGCCCAAAATATCGTGACACCGATCCTTGATGTGATGCAGACCATACCAAGCTTTGTGTATCTGATTCCGGTCGTGATGCTACTTGGTATCGGAAAAGTTCCGGGGCTCTTATCTGTCGTGATCTATGCGATTCCGCCGATGATTCGGCTAACGAATTTAGGCATCCGATTGGTTGATAAGGAGGTGTTGGAAGCTGCTGATGCTTTTGGGGCAAGCCATTGGCAAAAGCTAACGCAAGTTCAAATTCCACTCGCACTTCCCAATATTTTTGCAGGCGTGAATCAAACCATCATGATGTCTCTGGCAATGGTCGTGATTGCGTCGATGATCGGAGTGACCGGGCTCGGGCAACCCGTACTTAAGGCGATTTCAAACCAGTATCTTGCGATGGGTCTACTGAATGGCTTGGCGATTGTTGCCTTGGCAATTATTTTCGACCGCATCAGTCAGAGCTACGGTAAACGACTGCAAAGCTATCGTGGGGGCCATGGTGAATAAAATGGAAACCAAGATTGAGATTAAGAACCTGTACAAAATTTTTGGTGATGATCCAGAAACGATGCTTCAAAAAGTTCGCGATGGTGTCACGAAGGAAGAGTTGAACGATCAATTCAACCATGTACTGGGTTTGAGTGATATCAACCTGAAAATGCCTGCTAAAGGTATTCAGGTTGTGATGGGACTCTCGGGTTCTGGGAAATCCACTCTCATTCGTCACATCAATCGATTAATTGAGCCGACTGCCGGCGAGGTTTGGATTGACGGCGAAAATGTTCTCGAGATGGATGAAAAGACGTTGCGAGATTTCCGTCGAAACCGTGCCTCGATGGTGTTTCAAAAGTTCGCACTGTTACCTCATCGCACCGTTATGGAAAACACCATTTATGGTCTTGAGATCCAAGGCATGGGTGAGAAAAAGGCTGAAAAACAGGCTGCACACTGGATCGAGCGTGTGGGTTTGGCAGGTTATGAAGAGAACTATCCAGGCCAATTATCCGGTGGTATGCAGCAGCGTGTCGGTCTCGCTCGAGCACTCGCGACAGATGCAGACATTCTGCTGATGGATGAGGCGTTCAGTGCATTGGATCCACTGATTCGGACTGATATGCAGAACATTCTTCTCGATCTTCAGCAAGAGCTTCATAAGACCATCGTGTTCATTACGCATGATCTTGAGGAGGCACTGCGCATTGGTGACCAAATTGCGATTCTACGCGACGGTCAAGTGATTCAGCAGGGAACCCCTCAGCAAATTGTGCTGAAACCGAAAGACGACTATATTGCCGACTTCACCAGAGACATTAACCGCGGCCGAGTGATCCAATTAAAAACGATCATGAAAACGCCAAATGATAAGCCTGGTCCTGAGTTATCCGGTGAGATGCTCGTCGAGGATGCGGCGCAATTGGTGACTGAATCGCCATCATCACAAGCGCGTGTCACCAATGACGCGGGCGATGTGATTGGTGTTGTTGGTATTAATGATTTGATCCGTGCCATGGCGCGGCCTGATATCGAATCTAGACTCGAAGAACTGTAAATGCCCAAAGAGACTCGGCTCGTGTATTCAACCGAGTCGGGTCGTATCCGATCTGACTCAGACGTCACTCATGCGGTGAATCCGGATGACTCAGTATGTCGTGTGCGCAGAGAGACCAAAGGTCGTGGCGGCAAGGAAGCGACAGTGATTTGGGATGTCCCGGGTGGTGAAGCCGAGTTGAAATCCTTGGGTAAAGCCATCAAACAACGTCTCGGTACCGGCGGTTCGGTAAAAGATGGTCAGATTGTGATTCAAGGCGATCATGTTGAGACCATTCTTTCTTTTCTCAAAGACAAAGGGTTTCAGGCCAAAAAGGCAGGCGGATGACAGTTTCTAAAGATCTTTTTAAGCAGACCATGGGATCATTCCCGACCGGTGTGACGGTTACCACTGCCTATACAGCGGATGGGCAAGTGATTGGCATGACAGCCAGTGCCTTCAGTTCAGTCTCTCTTGATCCCTTGTTGGTTCTGATGTGTCCAGCCAAAAATGCCGAATGCTATTCAGCGCTCACAGAGGCTGCATATTTCAGTATTCATCTGTTAGCGGGTGATCAAGGCCCGCTCGCGTGGCAATTTGCAAAATCTGACATGGATAAAACCGAAGGCCTGACGATTTCCAAAGGCCCTAATGGAGCTCCAAAAATCCAAGGATGTCTTGCCTATTTAGAGTGTCGCCACCATGCACTCTATGATGGAGGTGATCATGGCATTCTCGTTGGTGAAGTTACGCACATCGAACTCCCTGATACAGACAGGGAGCCCCTGGTGTACTGTAAAAGCGCGTTGGGCCCTCTGCCTTCTATTAACGCTTAGTACAGTCCTCGTGCCACGCGAGGCGATCGCCTCGGGCGCTGAGTGCGACCGACTGGCTTCAATTGCTGCCGATCCTGACCATCAATCAGCGCCAGTCGATTACAACGGAATCGATGGACCCAAAGTGATTAATGCCTGTCGTGAAGCTGTCATGCAATTTCCAGACAATGGACGGTATTGGGTCCAACTGGGTCGCGGATATCTCAAAATCGAGCAAGGCAATGCGATGCTGGATGCTTTCCAGAAAGCCAAGTCATTGGGATATCCGGTTGCATGGTTTGCACTAGCTGTCGTCTACCACACAGGCAATGGCATTGATGAGGCTGATCCTAGTCGGGCAGAAATCCTATACAAAGAAGCGTATCAACGCGGAGTAGGTTACGCCGCACTCGGTCTCGCGCGCTTGTATGATGAGCCCGGGTCCCCATTTTTTGACTTAGAGAAAGCCGGTGTATGGCAGTCGCGCTTTGACGCATTGAACGATCGTTTGGGGTGACAGGATGAAGAAAAACGTCTGGTTTTTGATATTAGCTTTGAGTTCATCGAGTTTTGCATTTGATGGGCAACCACTTCAATACGAAATTGATTGGGGTCCAGTGACACTTGCGGATGCTACAGTTGAATTGCTGGATTCAGGCGAGGTGCGTTCAGTCTCTGCTGATATTGCATCGCGAGGTGTCGGCGCCTGGTTTTCTGATTTCCAATCGTCTCTCGAGATCATGCGTACAGGTGATGGGATGCAATTACTGAATGGTAAGAGCACCTGGGGGGACGCGCTCAGTAATCTGACTGTGACTTGGCTGCCTGGCGATGAGAAGCCTCTCGTCGATTATTACCGATCGAAGCCTCGCGACTACGAAATCACGCCTGTTCCGGAAGACTCTGTTGCCAACACAGTGGATCCATTCACCCCGATTTTTGAGATAGGGCGCGACTTAAATCAAACCAAACGATGCGAAGGAAGTTACCGGGTCTTTGATGGGATTCGTCGTTACGATTTAACGATAATGGATGGAGGTGTTTCTGAACTGACGTCAGACGATGCTGCTGACTTTCAGGGTCTTGCGCACCGTTGTGACATCACATTGACTCGGATTGGTGGTTTTTCGACCAAAAAGGGCCTGTTTAAGTTTGGTGAATCTGAAATCTCAAGAACACTCTATCTTGGTGAAATCCGAGGACATTGGGTGCCGGTTCGCTTTGAGATCTCTGCACCACTCGGAACCGCTGTCGCGCGACTGATCAATCTCAATCGCGCCGTTGCTGCTCAATGAGTTGTCAGTAGTTTCACGCCAGGCAGTTGACTGAACTTGCGATCAAATGTGACCACTGGATAGGCGCTTTGGCGCTCTGCGTATTCTTGGATCATTAAATCGGAAAAGCCCTGGTTGCCGTGCTCGTAACGATCGACGCATTTTGCGAGACTTTTAGGTGCCTCAAGTCTGAGTTTTGATATTCCCAACAGAGACCAAAGAACGGATGCTATTTGTCTCCGAGTCATCTTTTTGACTGTTTCCATCACCCAGACACATTCTTGTACAACTTCTCGAGAAATATGAGCAGGATTTTCGACTGTCATCGAGCGTAAAAGCTCTCGCGCTAAGGCGTGCTGCGTTGGTTGATCATCGAAGAGTATGCGGATAACAACATTGGTGTCCAAAGTCATTTCGTATCCTCGCCATCAGGGTTTAATCCATCCGACCAGGCTGTCTTTCTCGCTTCCTGTATGTCCTCGTCTGTCATAGTGATACCTGTATGAGAAAGGCAGCCGAGTAGCTCGATTGGTTCTTTGACTTTCACCATGCGCACATACCCGTCGAGAGGAAAAAAGCGAATTTGATCACCAGGCTTCAGGTCGAGATGATCCCTGATCATTTTTGGGATTGTCGTTTGTCCTTTTTCTGTGAGCGTTGAGTCTTTCGGTAGCTCGTCATCATCGATCATCATGAGTGCCTGCATCATTAAGTCCTTAATAAATGCTAAAAGGTAAGGAATCAGGTTGTCCATCACAGGATAATTACTGGTAAAGCTCTCGAGTGAGAAAAGGCCTTTGGGTATTGTCTGAAATAGCGGCAATGATTGGTAAAGCTGTTGTTTGATTTGCCGATAAGAGGGGTATGAAGAATCTAAAACAAACTGTAGTCATGGTTGTGCTCGGATTGAGCGGTGCTCTTGTCTGGAGTCCAGAGGTGCATGCCACTTGTTTTGGTAGTCAGAGCCAATTGACTTGTCATGACAACCTGACGGGCAACATCTATAACAGTCGGACCTATCGGCCACCTGCGGCTTCAAGACCGCAGGTCAAACAGCGATTTGGTTGGATGCCAATGCAGTCTCAAAGAAAGCTCGGGAATACGACGATTATTACCGGCCATACTGCAGGTCAAAAGCAGTGGAAGACCTACGGAAAGACCTACAGTAATGGTGATTACCGAATCATTGGGTCAGACAGTCGCGGCCCAGTTCAGCGAACTTGCATTAATGGCAAGTGCTTCTGAGCTTAGGTCGCAACCGGCCGGATGTGATTCTGGATTTTATCGAGAATGATGTCTGGTCTTAGTTCTGAGACTTCAACAAATTCTGCTTTGGGTAGGATTTTCTTCAGCGCTAATCCGATCGAAGGTCGGCTTCCAATCCAGTACACATTCGAAAAGTTCACCGCTTGGCGCTTGAGTCCTTGAGCTACGGGTAAGACAGAGTCTGAATCGTTCAAAACAACCCACCACTTTTGCACGTCGGTCGGTGGGAGCACGGCCAAATTTTGCGGACGGTATTTGTAAAAGCCCATGCGAATCACGCGCTGACCGTTTGCGACCAATTTTTTCGCAAGAAATCCGCTGGTTTCTGCTGGTTCAAATACAAGGCATAGCTCTTTTTCTTCTTCTCTTCTAGCGACCAGATCAGCCAGCTCTTGGATGCTGCCAGGAACTTTCGGTGTCATGACGCTTGAAAAGTGGAATTTAGAAATATCTTTGATATGACACACTTCAGATAAGGCAATCGCGGTTTCCTGATCGATGGCAGCAAACTTCAAGCGATCTGTACGAATTTTGAGTGCTTCACAGAGTTCATCAAATTGCTCTAGAGCATCAGGTGCATCAGGTGTCGCACACACGATTGTCAGTGCGCGATCGTCTTTCACATCATCCCACTCTTCAAGCTCACGGATAACAGCACGTTGGACGGCATCATTCACAAGCTCCACCTGTGTAATGGGCGACTGAACTATCCGGACCAGATATTTATCTGCCATGTGGGCTAGCGAAGCGCCCAGAGCACTTGAATGTCCTTCCCAGGCTGGGGTTGCAACAATTACCGTACCGTTTTTATCGGATGCCATAGTCTTGCTCGTTTCTCATGTCATTGTTTGAGGCATAGAATCGCGGTTGGACAGCTATCCAATTGGAGGTCCGCGTCAATATAATGCTTGAACTATAAGGGCACCGTCGGTCTAGCTCAAGTTTAGGGCTTTTGTGTCAGTCGATAGGCCAACAGACCGATCCATTCATGCAGAAGGATATTTAACTGCTCGGAGCCCGTGCCCAGATCCCAGCGAAATTCTGTTGATGGAGTTCGTGATCTGAAGTCCACAGGATACGGAATGACATGAATCCCGCGATCTTTAAAGATTTCAAATGCGCGTGGCATGTGGAACGCTGATGTCACCAAAAGCCAGGGTTTATCGCCTGCAAACCCGATTAAATCTTTGGTGTAGAGTGCATTTTCGAATGTATTCCGCGATTGGTTTTCCAAAATAATCCGCTCGGTTGATCCAGCAGTTTCATTGAAAAACCGAAGCGCGACGTCGCTCTCAGACAATGCTCCACGAACGAAACGTCCTGAGAAGCCACTAAACACAACCGGCACATCTGGATAGCGCCTCATTAATGTCAGGGCTTCAGTCATTCGTTCGCCGGCGCCGTTCATGCTGACTTGATCATGGGCCTCAGTGACCAGCTCATTAAAAGCGCCTCCTAATACGATGATGCCCTCGATTTGGGTTGGCTTGCTGGATTGGTGTGCCAATTCATGACTGTGTAAGAGGGTGTTCCAAATCGGTGTTGCGCCAAGCAAAAGAGTCCAAAGGACAGTGACAACGGAAAGAAGGGTTGAGAAGCGACTCTTGATCCACAGGGCCAGTCCCCACGTTAAAATCAGTAACGCAAGGAGGTGCAGTGGCTGAATAAAAAACCAGACGAATTTTGAAGTGATGAAATAAAGATCTTGCATAGACGAATCATAGCCTGATTCCGCATTTCTGTTGCGGAGTTATAATTACGAATGTTTTTAAAGATAGAAAACAAGATCACATGTTCCTTGTCGGGTACACTGAGAGCTCGGTGAATGGAGGTTAAAGTGTTCCAATTCGGTGGTCCTAACTGCAAAGTCTGTCGATTAATCCGGGTCTATTTATTAGTAGCCGTGCCGGTTTTGATGATGATGTGGATTAAACCGGATTTTCAGATTCCTGCTGGGGTTGATGGTCGAG
>OBAL01000033.1_pt1 | contig 28495 bp, 27 predicted proteins | sample 1516331 | NCBI WGS metagenome assembly OBAL01 (sample SAMEA3275603, study PRJEB22092) | marine metagenome | biome: ENVO:00000038, "LAGOON"; feature: ENVO:00002042, "SURFACE WATER"; material: ENVO:00002019, "BRACKISH WATER" | collected 2014-06-21T13:56:00+00 | depth 0 m
TCAGACAATCGCAAAACTGCTAAATAAATTTATACAGGTTGCTTGTCTGAAAATTTTGTCGACTTCCAGCTCAAGCACCCACACGCATTGCTTGATCAATTTTTTAAAAAACGCTTCAGAGGGCCTCTCTGAAGTGGACGCGCATTCTATCGAACCCCGCGTCTTTTGCAACCACTTTTTTTCAAAAATTTATGGTTACTCATTGGGCCGAAGCCTCAAATTTGGTCGGCGCATTTTAGTGAGCTTCACTTAGAATGCAACCTTTAATTTTCCTTTTCTGAAGCGAGCTTCCGAAGAAGGCCGCCTCATCAAGGAGCGCGAATACTACAGTGTTTTATTCGCCTTGCAAGAAGTTTTTGAAATTATTTTTCAAGCGCCTCATGCAACCCCTCATGTCTCGAGAGAGGCGCGAAGTATAGGGCTCGAGCGCAGAGTGTCAACGAATTTTCATGAATTCGTCATTAATTTGTCACAGTGACTCGGACGAAACGCTTCTTACCACATTGAAACACATGGGTTTCTCCGGAATTCACGCGATACTGCAGATCTGTTTCCAGCTCACCGTTAATACGCACAGCCCCCTGAGTGATAAAGCTTCGCGCTTCAGAGGAACTCTTTGCCAAACCCGTTTCACGCAACAAAACAGAGAGCGGCATTCCACCATCTACATCCGCTTGCAGAGACATCTCTGGCATCTCATCTGGGATATCACCCGCTTTAAACTTATTGCCCGCACTTTTCGACGCGCGCTCCGCAGCATCCGCATCATGAAAGCGAGTAATCAATTCTCTTGCGAGATCAGCCTTTGCGGAATTCGGCGAAATCGATCCCGATTCAACAGCAGCTTTCAAAGTCGCTAGCTCATCATTGCTCTTAAAGCTCAATAGGTCGTAGTAGCGCCACATCAGCTCATCAGAGATACCCATGAGCTTGCCATACATATCTCCAGGCTCATCATTCAGCCCAACATAATTACCGAGCGACTTTGACATTTTCTTTTCGCCATCCAATCCCTCGAGGATCGGCATCATCAAAATCGTTTGCGGCTTTTGCCCCGCATCTCGCTGCAGCTCTCTTCCCATTAATAGATTAAACCGCTGATCAGTACCCCCAAGCTCCACATCAGCCTCAAGCGCAACCGAGTCATAGCCCTGCATCAGCGGATAGAGAAACTCATGAATCGAAATCGGCTGCTCAGACTTGAACCGCTTATTAAAGTCATCACGCTCAAGCATTCGAGCAACTGTTAATTTCGCCGCCAACCGAACAAAGTCCTGCGGCTTTAAATCGTTCATCCAACGACTGTTATACTCAACTCGAGTTTTATCTTTATCTAAAATCTTAAAAACCTGAGATGCATAAGTCTCAGCATTCTGCATTAACTGCTCTTCTGTTAATGGCTGGCGCGTCTGATTCTTACCCGTCGGGTCACCAATCAACCCGGTGAAATCACCAATCAGAAAGATGACTTCGTGCCCCAAATCTTGGAACTGGCGCAGTTTGTTTATCAATACTGTATGACCCAAATGTAAATCTGGCGCCGTCGGATCAAAGCCCGCCTTGATCTTCAGAGGCTTACCGCTATCCAGCTTCTCCTTCAACTCCTCTAAAGGAAGAATCTCATCCGCGCCACGCGATATCAGATCAATTGCGTCTTGAAGACTGCGCCCATCCACTGTTGCCATAGGTATTCTCGGTCCACTGTTGAAAGCGCCATAGTGTACATAACCTCCATTCTTTTTTTATATGCAACATGCAAATGTTTTGTGTACACTCGCTTAAACCGAAATTTGGAATACGAATGCGCAACCTTATCAATCGCTTAGACGCGATATGTCATCCGTTTCCAGGAACTCACGTTCTTGGGGTGGTGGGGTCTCTTCTTTTTATAGGTGCTCTAGCTGCTTGGCCAGCAGTCGGTGAGACGGGCGATCGACCAGATAAAACAATGCCAATTCCAACGCTCTCAATGTTTACAGAAGCTATGAGAGAACGGATCGCGCCCACCAATCGGTTTGATGTGCGCACTGAACGCGTCCGAGACGGCGACTCACTCTCGCGCTTGTTTAATCGTCAAAATCTGAAGCCACAACTTCTGCATTCGTTAACACAATCCGAAACAGGTGAAGACCGCGTGTCTCAACTCAAAGTCGGTCAGACAGTCGAATTCCGTTACAACACCGACAGCGCACTCGCCGAGCTTGCAGTTATCCAGTCGCCATTCCATCAAACTGTTGCGATTCATAGCGATGACGGATGGACTATCGAGCAACGACACCGAGAACCTGAGATCTACATCGAGCAAGCACAAGCAACGATCGATAGCTCATTATTTTTAGCCGGAGCTCGAGCTGGACTCCCTGATAACCTGATCATGGAGCTCGCTGATATCTACGGACACGTGATCGATTTCGTGTATGAAATTCGCCAAGGCGATCGGTTCATTGTAACTTTTGAAAAGCGCTATCTTGATGGCGAATTTATCGAATATGGAAACATCTTAGCGGCAGAGTTCGTTAATTCAGGGGAGTCATTCCTCGCAGTCCGCTATACAGACAGCCAAGGCGATACCGGCTACTACGACGAAAACGGTGTAAGCCTAAGGAAGGCATTCCTTCGCGCACCACTTAACTTCAGACGGATCAGCTCAAACTTTAAACTAGCCAGAAAGCATCCAATTCTCGGGAAGATGCGGGCACACAAGGGAACCGACTACGCAGCCTCCTCCGGTACGCCTATTTATGCAGCTGGTGACGGAAAGATCACATTCCGAGGAACAAAAGGTGGCTATGGCCGGACCGTTATCATCAAGCACGGCAACAGTATCGAAACCCGTTACGCCCACTTATCACGCTACGGAAAGTACAAGCCTGGGCAGAAAGTCAAGCAAGGCCAAGTCATCGGCTATGTCGGCATGAGCGGCCTCGCAACTGGCCCACACCTGCATTACGAGTTTATTGTGAGCGGAGTGCACCGAAATCCGCGTACGATTCTTGATAAGCTTCCCAAAGCAAAAACTTTACCTAAGGCTGAGATCGCTCGTTTTGAGCGGACAGCAGAACCATTGATTGCATCTCTAGGCGCTCAGCGAAGCCGTGCTGAACTGGCTTTTCAAAACGTCACCCAGCCCTAGATCGCCCCGAACCGCGATCGGCCTGATGAGCGGCACCAGTCTGGATGGATTGGATGCATGCCTTGTACGAGAAACGCTCGATGGATCTCGAATCGAAGTCATTCAAACGCTCGAAGTATCTTTTCCTAAAGATACGCAGCACGGCCTCAGACACATTCTCGAAACTGGTCAAGCAAACCTCTCCGACCTACTACGTCTCGAAATTGAATATACCGATGCTGTGATTGAACAGTGTCAGATCCTCATCAAATCGAGCAAAGACCCGATTAGTGTCATCGGATTTCATGGCCAAACGCTTTGGCACGAACCGGATATCGGATCAACATTACAAATCGGATTCGCTGAGCGCCTTTCAGAAAAAACGGGTGTACCGGTCGCACACCAATTTCGACGCGGAGATATGGCTCGCGGCGGACAAGGCGCGCCACTTGCACCATTATTCCACGAAGCACATTTCTTGAGAGATACAGAAAACGTAGCTGTACTCAATCTCGGCGGCATCGCAAATATCTCTCTACTCATACCAGGAAGACCAACCACGGGATGGGATATCGGACCAGCAAATACACTGTCTGATGGTTGGCATCAGATCCACCGTAAACAGCCGTTTGATCGGGATGGAGCTTTTGCTTCATCAGGATCAGTCCACCAGGAATTGCTTGGTTTACTTCTTGCTGATCCATACTTCGCAAAAGAACCGCCAAAAAGCACGGGACGAGAGTACTTCTCCCCTGCCTGGCTCGAAAAAACGCTGAATAAACTCCCACCACTCGATCCGGCCGATGTGCAAGCAACGCTGAATCAACTGACAGCAGAACAAGTACAAAAAGCCTTGCCAGAGGATGTACATATTCTAGTTGTCTGCGGTGGCGGCGTTCATAACACCCACTTGATGGATGCAATCGACAACACCGTCGACCCTCTAGTAGTTACATCAGATACGTTCGCTATCGATCCCAACTACGTAGAGGCCGCTTGCTTTGGTTGGTTAGGACTCCAGTGCTTGGATAACACACAACTCAAAACCGAGAAGATCACCGGCTCAAAAATCCCTGGGGTTTTGGGCTCAATCACGAACCCAACTAGAGGCTAAAGCTCGCACCGCACCCACATGTACTGGATGCATTAGGATTCTCAACAACGAATTGAGATCCAGTCAACGACTCTGAGTAGTCAACTGTCGAGCCAACCAAATACTGATACGACATTCCGTCGACCACGACCTTCACACCATTTTTCATGACTTCAGTATCGTCTTCCTGATGCTCATCATCAAAACTAAAACCGTACTGAAAGCCTGAACAACCACCACCTGTTACAAACACGCGAAGATGAAGGTTTGGATTGCCTTCGCCATCGATCAGTTCTTTCACTTTAGAAACAGCTCGATCGGTTAGGTTAATCGGCGTCGGTACAAATACTTCTGTCATAATGCCTCAAGGACTTAATGCATAGATTGGAAGCGCTTCAAACTCATCGAGACCAAGCATCAGATTCATGTTTTGAATCGCTTGCCCGGCCGCACCTTTGACCAAATTATCGATCACACTCGAGATAATCAACTGCCCTGGCTGCTGCTGATACACTCCGATCACACATCGATTTGATCCGCGCACCCATCGAGTTTCAGGATGCTCACCATCTGACACCAAAGACACCAATGGCTCGTTTTGATATCTGGACTCAAATGCTTGGCGCGCTTCCGCCAATGATAAAGATGTGGAGACATATGCTGTGACTTCAATCCCTCGTATCATCGGCAGTAAATGCGGCACAAATGTGATCGAGACTTCTTGGCCCATTTTAGAAATTTGATGCGCCATTTCCGGAGCATGACGGTGACCGCCTGCTGCGTACGCATGGAAGTTATCGGAAGCTTCGGCAACGATCAGATCAGTGCGCGCCGAGCGGCCCGCGCCAGAAGCGCCACTTTTTCCGTCAACAATCACATGCGATCCAGACAAGGCTCCAGCTTCAACCAATGGCATCAAAGCCAGGGCTGTCGCTGTGGGATAGCAACCAGGGTTCCCAACCAAACGAGCGCCTGCAACCTCCACACGATACTTCTCAGGTAACCCGTATACCGCTTCTTGAATCAATTGAGGTGCTCCGTGCGATCCACCGTAAGCAGACTCCCAGAGACCCACATCGCTGAACCGAAAGTCTGCTGCTAAATCGATGACACGCACACCCTGATCAAGCAAAGCACTGGCTTCATTCATGGCAATTTTGTTTGGCGTTGCATAAAACACAAGATCACATTTTGATAGAGCGTCAATCGAGGGCTCTTCGAAACTGAGGCCACCATAGTGTGACAACCAAGGATACAAGGAAGCGACCGTTTTACCGGCTTCAGATCTGGAAGTGAGACAACTGACTTCCACATTCGGATGCGTCGCCAACATGCGCAGCAGTTCAACACCCGTATATCCAGTTCCACCAACGATACCAATGCGTTTCACGTGTGATTTCCATCCATCATAGAATTGGGCGCATAATACGCGAAACAGACATAAAAGCGCACTCGACAGGGGAAGTCTATGCAGAGCCGCATTAAAGATACCGGCATTGAACTGTTAATCGTTTTTGGTATCGGGGGCCTCATCGGGACCCTCATTGCATGGACCTCGAATGCTTATGTCTCAGGCGTGCAGTTTTTTACAACACTTCGCGAAAACAATTCATTATTCGAAATTTCACTCGCTGGCAGTCAATTTGAACTCACGAGTTTGGTATGTCTCTGGATCGCCGCTGGGATCGTCATTCTGATACGTCGCGTGTTTGGTGTCGTGCGCTGGCATGGACCCGCAGACTCCATTTATCACGCCCAGCAGTCGAAAGAACCTTTGGATATTAAACACGGGATCGCGTCAACATTAACGGCCTTTACAAGTGCCGCCGGCGGCGGCTCAGTCGGGCAGTACGGCCCCCTTGTTCACTTCGGAGCAACACTAGGTATCGCGGTCAAGCGTTTTGTCTCATCGCGACTCTCGCATGAAGTATATTTAGGTTGCGGGGTCGCGGCAGCCATCTCAGCAGGATTTGGGGCTCCGATTGCCGGCATCGTGTTTGCGCATGAAGCGATCCTACGCCACTTTTCAGTGCGTGCAATTGCGCCGATATCGATTGCTTCTGTCACTGCATCCGCAGTCAGCCAAGCTTTTTTCAATACGTCAGCAACCTTCAATATTTCAGCATCTGCGCCTGACCTCGTCTCAGTCATCCCCGTTTTAATTATCGCCTCTCCGATAATTGCGATTGCTGCCATCATTTATATGGAAGCACTGCGTCGATCTGCCGCATTTGCGAAACAGACCGGCTGGTCAGCTGAGCGACTCGTGATCATCGCTGCCACAATTTGTGGTTTGGTCGGCATCTGGATACCAGAGATTCTCGGACTCGGCATTGGAACCATCAATGCCATGCTTGATGGGGCTTATCAGCTGCCAGCACTCTTGCTTCTACTGGTCGTCAAAATCGCCATGACTGCGCTATGTATTGGTTTTGGATTGTTTGGAGGTGTCTTTTCTCCTGCACTGTTTGTGGGTGTTGCTGTCGGTGGCGTCATCAGCCAACTTGCGATTGCATTAGGTGTCCCAGACTTAAGTGTGGCAATCAGCATCGCTGCAATGGCCGCAGTCGCAGCCAACGTCATCGGCGCCCCCGTCGCAGCCGTGCTGATCATCCTTGAATTAACGCAATCATATGCCTACGCGGTGGCTGCACTGATGGCTGTCATGGCATCGATGCTGTTAACACATCGGCTATTCGGGCACTCCTTCTTTGATCGGCAACTTCTGGATCGAGGGATTGACCTCGCACTGGGTCGTGAAGCAATTGCACTATCTCAGCACACACTCGAAACGCACTTGAGTGATGATTACGTCAAAGTGAATGAGACGTCGACTGGGACAGAAGCCCTCGAACTCATGCGCCAGGCAGATCAAACTGAAGCCTACGTCGTCTCTGATTCCGGGCGCTTGGCTGGAAAACTGTCGGTTCACCAAGCGATTGAGGCTGGCGATCAGACGGTGTTCCAATTCGCTGACGCAGACCCAATGCTGTTAAACCTTGATGACTCATTACAGCACGCGATGCACACCGTCAGTGACTTCGTCGGTGAATCAGTTCCAATCATTGCCAGAGATACGCGAGAGCTACTCGGTGTAATTACAGAAGGTGACTTGTTCAAAGCGGTTATCGATGTGCAATCGACAGTAAGGCATCAAGAACGCGACTAATCTTGCCTTTCAGTGACAGACTTGGTGTACTCCTGTCTCCACTTTAGGAGGCACCATGTTTCTTTGGATTAAAGCATTTCATCTCATCGCGGTCGTCACTTGGTTTGCGGCCTTGTTTTATCTCCCTCGGCTATTCGTGTATCACGCAATGACCGACGCCACGGATACGGCCGGGATCGAACGTTTCAAAATCATGGAAAGAAAACTACTCAACGGCATCATGACTCCATCAATGGTCGTTGCAGTTGCTCTCGGTGTCTGGATGTTGATGATTGTGCCCGAGTACATGAGCCAAGGATGGATGCATGCGAAGCTCACTTTTGTCGTGCTGCTTCTTGGGTATCATCATTGGTGTATGAAAATCGTTAAAACATTTAAGAATGATGCCAATACTCGAAGCCATGTATGGTATCGCTGGTTTAACGAAGCACCCGTCATTGCTCTGATTGCGATCGTCATTCTGGTCATCGTCAAACCGTTCTAATGCGCGGACTTTATGTTATCACCGATGCGTCAATTGCTGACCCCGACCTGCTGTATCGGCAGGTCAGTGAGGCAATCGATGGTGGAGCGAGTCTCGTTCAGTTTCGCCATAAAACAGACGATGAGGGCCTGTATCTTTCGCTTGCCGAAGCAGTTGTCGAATCCTGTCAACAACATGGCACACCCTGTTTAATCAATGACAATGCCCGCATTGTGCAAACAGTTGGTGCACAAGGGGTTCATCTCGGGCAAACCGACGGTTCTTTATGCGAAGTACGGAAAGACTTGGGTGCTGACGCGATTCTTGGACGCACCTGCCATGACTCGAGAGAGCTGATGGAAGAAGCTGTTGCCGACGGAGCAACATATTGTGCTTTTGGCCGGCTATTCGAGTCGAACACTAAACCTGCCGCCAGCGGATTGTCGCTAAGACAACTCGGTGTTTTAGTCGGGGAGTGTCCTATCCCTGTTGTCGCAATCGGTGGCATCACAGCCGATAATGGAAGACAAGTTTTAGATACCGGCGTGTCAATGCTCGCGGTATCAGGCGCTGTGTTTCGTGCAAAGGATATTGGCGAAGCAGCACGCCGACTCACAGAATTATTTTAAGGAATATTGCATGTCTAAATCTGAACAACTGTTTGAGCGAGCCAGCCTGTCTATTGCGGGCGGCGTGAACTCTCCCGTGCGAGCATTCCGTGCCGTTGGCGGCACGCCTGTTTTCTTCAGCAAGGCCGAAGGACCTTATCTTTATGATGCTGACGGCAAACAATATATTGATTACATCGGTAGTTGGGGCCCAATGATTGCTGGGCATGCCAACCCACGTGTATTACAGGCTGTGCGTAATGCTATTGAAAACGGGTTGTCTTTTGGTGCACCCACTGCAATCGAAACAGATATGGCAGAGCTCGTAAAATCCTTCTTTCCGTCAATGGAAAAGCTTCGGTTTTGCTCAAGCGGTACCGAAGCAACGATGAGCGCGATCCGCCTCGCACGCGGGTTTACTGGACGGGATACGATCGTGAAATTTGAAGGGTGCTACCACGGACACTCAGACAGTCTTCTGGTCAAAGCAGGCTCGGGCGCCCTCACCTTTGGTGTTCCGAGTTCACCGGGTGTCCCGGCCGATCTTGCGAAACATACGCTCAACCTACCCTTCAATGATTTAGATGCGGCGACAGCACTCTTTAAGAAGCAGGGCGACTCGATCGCATGCATCATCATTGAGCCCATTACAGGCAATATGAATATGATTCTGCCAAAGCCTGGATATCTTGAGGGACTTCGGGCGTTGTGTGACCAATACGGCGTGGTATTGATTTTTGACGAGGTGATGACAGGTTTCCGAGTTGCCAAAGGTGGTGCACAAGCACTCACTAATATCCGTCCTGACTTGACTTGTCTCGGCAAAATCATCGGCGGCGGGATGCCTGTCGGTGCGTTTGGTGGGCGTCAAGACATCATGGACATGCTCGCTCCACTCGGTCCCGTGTATCAAGCGGGCACACTATCAGGTAATCCTGTCGCAATGGCTGCCGGCATTGCAACACTCTCTGAGTTATCGCAACCGGGATTTTATGATCGCCTGAGTGCCGCTACTGAACGCTTTGTTTTAGGGATGATCTCCGAAGCCTCCGACGCAGGCATTGCGATGCAAGGCGTCAGTCGCGGAGGCATGTTTGGATTATTTTTCGCAGACGAACCAGTCACGTCGTTTGCCGAAGTCACGGCCTGTGATGAAGAGATCTTTAAGCGCTTTTTCCATCTCATGCTCGATCGCGGAATTTATCTTGCGCCATCAATGTATGAAGCAGGGTTCGTATCCTCAACACACAGCGACTCAGTGATTGACGCGACTCTTAAAGCGGCGAAAGACGCCTTTGCAGCTCTTTAAGATCCGGAGGCGCGCGCCAATTGGCGCGCTTCTGCTGCACCTGCAGTATCACCCAAGGCATCTTTTGATCGTGCAATAACGGTATATAAATCACGCTTCATCGCTTGATCAGTCCCTGCGAGATCGACACCTTGGGTCGCGATATTCACAGCGTCCTCAAGACTTCCCTGCTCCAAGCGTACACTCGATAATTGGAAATAAACTTCCGGCTCGGTCGGCGCAATACGCTGCGCACGTTCAAGACGCGCTGACGCGCCAGCCAAGTCTCCAGCAGTCCTTAATTGATCAGCTTGTTCTAAAAGTGACAAAACGGCCGGTGGAATCTCTGTTTGCCCTTTTGGTTGATCAATCGGCTCAATTTTCGCAACAGGCTCGATCGGATTAGCTTGGTTACGTTCACCTTTTTCACGACGTGTATCAGGTGCGGTCATTGAAATAATACGCGTTGATGATGACACTCTATCGTCTTCATTAGCCCGCCAAGATGCATCGACCACCGGCGGCCGTGACACAGGTGCCTGCGTACATCCAACCATAATTGCCAAACATGCCAAGCTCAAACCGAGTCGCATCTCATCCTCCAAACCAATTATTCAACCAATGACCCTTAGGTGATCCGGAGCCACTATCTCCGCACTCACCAGGCTTTGCTGGTCGATATTCTATCGGCAAAGGTCGCTTTTCCGCACCTTGACACGACTGATCAACAATTTGCCCTGATTGGTCGAGCCAACTGTACCTTAAACCCTCAGGCAATGTATCTGGACGATGTGTTCTTTGAACATGCTGAAATGCGTCTGAGATCACAGGAAGCGCTGCCACAGAACCAATGAGACCTGCTTTTCGATTGTCATCAAACCCAATCCAAGCGACACCTAAACGACGGCCATCAGCACCTACGAACCACGCATCACGTCCGTCATCGGTGGTTCCGGTTTTCGATGCCATCACTTGACTGTAGCGCTGACCAAACGCACGTCCAGTGCCAACCTTCGCGCCAACTCGCATCATGTGATCAACCTGAACAGCAGCACGCGCTGTCATCAAGCGGGTCGACTGAAACGGACGTCGGGTTAAGACACTGCCTGTATCATCAACCACTGTACGAACTGCTTTCAGCGGTGTGAGATAGCCCTGATTTAAAAGTCCTTGATAACGGGTAGCCACCTGATATGGCGACATCTCAGGCACCCCTAACACTGTTGCAGGTGGTTTTGTCGGTCCGACAGGAATTCCATATTCACTCAGTCGTTCAAGAATCGAATCGAGCCCTAGCCCCAGTGCCAAATGCACTGTCGCTTGGTTAATACTGCTAGCAATCACGTTTTCTAAACGAACAACACCTTGCTCTGTTTTGTCATAATTTTTCGGAGCCCAGACGTTCCCTTTCTCATCGCGAATGGACACAGCCTCATCCCGGACTAGAGTCCCGGCATGAAGACGCGGGTCCTCTTCAATCGCAGCAGCGACGACAAAGGGTTTGATTAAGGATCCAATTTGACGACGTGCATCAAGCACACGATGGAATCCCACTCTGTTATCACGACCGGCCAACACGGCCTGTATCTCACCTGTCGGAATATCAACGACAAGCGCGCCCATTTGCACGTCACCCGACGGATCTAAGCCAATGTCTTTGAGACGAAATAGCATATTTTTTCGCCCTTCGATCAACCCGCGATGCACTTGAGGGTCGAGAGCCGTATAGATTTTGAGACCAGCTGCCGTCAATTGCTTACTCGTATAGTCATTGGTTAACTCACGCCGAACCACCGACACATAACCAGGAAAACGACCAATCCGATCCGCAGGGCGATTAGGAACAGATAATGGGGAACTCGCTGCGAGGCCCGCTGTATTCTCAGTAATTACGCCCTGCGATGAAGCAAGGGACAGAACCAGATTTCTGCGCTCAAGTGCTCGTTCCGGAAACCGTCTTGGATTGAACGCGCTTGGGCCTTTGATCAGACCAATTAGCAGCGCCTGTTGAGCGACAGACAGCTCATTGAGAGGACGACCAAAATAAAACTGGGCAGCTGTTCCGAAACCATGAATCGCTCGATTACCCCATTGACCCAAAAAGACTTCATTAATATAGGCTTCAAGGATCCGATCTTTAGAAAATCCAGCATCAAGCAACATTGCGTACACAGCCTCCAAGGCTTTACGGGTCAACGTGCGCTCTCGAGTCAGATATAAATTTTTGACGAGTTGTTGCGTCAAGGTGCTACCACCTTGCGCAAATCGACCTGCTAATACGTTATTGACCAGGGCCCGCATGATCCCTGTGATGGAAATTCCCGCATGCTCGTAAAAAGCGCGATCTTCGACTGCAATCAGCATGTCAACAAATCCAGGCGGCAAATCGCTTAATCGAATAATCTCACGATCAGCATGTGCACCGGATAACTGCGCGAGTACTAACGGCTCAAAACGAATGATGTCGACTGGCTTTGAGTATTGATCAGTTAGCCCACTCACCCGACCATTTTGAAAATCTATACGGACCAAGCGATCTGGTTCTATCCCATCTGGGTATTCATGACCTCGCATGCCGACCCACAAAGACTGACCACCATTTTGATATTGACCTTGGCCTGGACGACCTGCAACAACTTGATAGTTTAGGAGCTCTAGTTCGAAGCGCGTTTGATCAATGGTGAATGCAGCTCCCTGAAACAGTTCTAAAGGACGCGCATAGATTTTTGCACCAACCGCCCATGAAAGTGATTCAAATTGCCTCGACAGATGCGCATTGAGATAGACTAGACCTAACCCCACTGCTACCAGTAGGGTGAGAGAGAGCTTCAAAAAAAGGCGCCACCATCGATTCATGGGCGCAAGTATACCGGGAGGACGAGGTGAGCGAGACGCTCATTGACGCATTGCGACAAAAATCATGCTATCCGCATGAGGTAACAACGATTGACGTGATCGAATCTGATCTCGCATGGATCGTGTTGACCGGTGATTTTGCGTACAAAATCAAGAAACCGATCGATTTATATTTCCTAGATGCCAGCACGATTGAGGCTCGCTACGCATTGTGTCAGAGCGAATTCAGTCTCAACCAACGAAGCTTCAAAGATTTATATCTGGGCGTGGTCGGTATTTACCAATCTGAGGCCGGACTGCGAATCGGTGTGGGCGATGGTGACCCGATCGAATATGCCGTCAAGATGCGTCAATTTGATCCAAGCAAAACACTTGATCAAATTCATGATCGCGAAGGTCTCAACCACGATCGATTAGAAAAGCTCTGCCTCGCAGTATTTGATCTTCATTCCAAAGCTCCAATTTCTGGTATCGAAATGCCTTTTGGAGAGCCCAATTCTCTGTATGTTCCAGCGCAGTTAAATTTTGACCAAGTCAGACCACATCTAACTGAAGCCAAAGATCTTGCACAATTATTACAGCTCGAAGCCTGGGCTCACGAATACCTGAAACGGTTATGGCCTCGTTTTGCTGAACGGAAGGATTTAGGAATGATCCGTGAGTGTCACGGTGATTTACATCTCGGCAATGTGGTTGAAACAGATTCTGCTGAAATCCGTCTATTCGACTGCATTGAATACCGCGCTGAATTCCGCTGGATTGACGTCATTAGTGAAATTTCATTCTTAACGGTTGATTTGGAGGCTCGAGACGACTTCGCATCGGCTTGGCACCTACTGAATCGCTATCTCGAGTTAACGGGCGACTATCACGCTCTTTGGGTTTACCAAGGTTATCAAGCCTACCGAGCCATGGTTCGAGCAAAAGAGTGCCTTCTGGGGTTGAATGCACCTGTGCTCCCAACAGAAATGGATACATCTCCCATCGCACGCTATCGTCGCTATGCCATCATGGCAGAACACGCAACGACGATCCGGCCTCGGGTGTTACTGATCACGCTAGGCCTTGATATTGATATTCGCCAATCGCTCACACACCAGTTGATCGATGACTTCGGGATGATTCGATTACGCTCAGACCTCGAACGTCAACGCCTGTATGGTGGCCAGGAAAATACCTCACCAAAAACATATCGGCATCTCGTTGAGCTCGCTGAGCTGTCATTAAGGGCTGGGTTCCCTGTCGTTGTCTCTGGTAGCTTTGAAAACCGAGATGATCGCGAACGCTTCAGACGGCTTGCCGAATCGCATGGCCTTCTCTTTGGAATATTGACCGACGAAGAGAGTGCGAATCATGCGAATCTGGACCAAGAAGAGCTCGCTTCAACACACGTATTACGCCTTGATGATTCAGAACGCATGATTCGTGAAGTGCGAGATCTAGGGCAGTCTTTTGGCATGCATTTAGGGGTTCAGCGTTGAATACTGTTGACCGGTTAATTCATGGTTTCGATGGTTTTTTAAGAACTGTTGCCCGAGTCAAACCCGAGGCACAAAACCCAACGCCAGCAAAAGGCGCGCTCGATAATCCGCTGACAGAGGCCGAAATCAAACTTTCAAGCGGACTGATGCGGGTAAACCACACAGGTGAAATTTGCGCGCAAGGTCTATACAACGGCCAGGCATTATTTGCATCAGATCAAGCAACCGGCGAGGCGTTAACGAAAGCCGCCGAAGAGGAACTTGATCACCTGGCCTGGTGTCGTGAGCGACTCGATGAACTTGAAGCCAAACCAAGCATCCTTGATCCTTTGTGGTACACAGCTTCATTTGCTTTAGGCGCTGGAGCGGCACTGATTTCTGACAAAGTATCACTCGGTTTTGTTCACGCCACAGAAGATAATGTCGAGCGTCATTTAAGGGAGCATCTCGAGAGGCTGCCAGACAATGATCATGCGTCTCGACAGATCCTCAAGCAGATGCTCGATGATGAGATACGCCACGGACAAGCAGCGCTTGATCATGGCGGCGAGGAGCTTCCGAAACCGATCCGACGATTGATGTGGGAAGGCGCAAAACTCATGACAACAACATCTGAGCGCATCTAGTTAAAGGCGCTGATTCAATAACGCCACATACTGGCTGATTGCAGCCATCAAAAGAACGATCACCGCCAACCGCGCACTGAGAAGCGCAAATACTTGGGCAGAAATGTGCCCAAATATCATGATGGTCACTAAATCGATCAACAGATAAATCATTAAATATGCTATGACACCGTAGGTCATTGGCCTGACCCATCTCGCCATCATTAAGCAACCACCAAAAAGACTGATTAAACCGAGTGCCAATACCGATCTCATACGGATGTAGAACTCCCAAATCGGCTGCCCATCGTAGTGCACGTGAAAAGCATCCAGGATACGTTCTGGTGAGATAAATGCCGCGATATTTGTTGATAACGAGATGACTGTTAAAACAGACGCGATGAAATAGAAATTACTCCCCAACCGCATCCAGATCGATCGCTCTCCCCGCGCGATAGCAGTGACCTTCATGCGGTAACGCCTCCTTGAACAAGATGTAGCGAGCGCTTCGATTTGTTGGCATACATCGCTGAATCAGCCCGATCGAGTGCTGTCGAAAATTGGAGACCCGACAGCATTTGAATGCCAATGCTGACGGTTGGCCGAGGCGAAATTTGAGTTGATGCAAACGATTCACGGACTGCCCGTTCAATGTCCTCAGCCTTATTTCTGGCAGTTGATTCGGAGGCATGTTTTAAAATCACCAAAAACTCATCGCCACCCCAACGTGCAATCAGGTCGTCTGAATCATCATGCCCACCCTGACGAACTCTCGCTTGGATGCACTGGGCGACACGAATCAATACGTCATCACCGACCCGGTGACCGTAGGTGTCGTTAATTGATTTAAATCGATTGAGATCTAAAACAAGTAACGCACCCTCCTTAATACCGCGAATTCGATCAAGCAGACCTTTTCTATTTAAAAGGCCAGTCAGGGGATCGGTCGTGGCCTCGTGACTCAGGCGGCTGAGTGAGGAATCGACGTGAAAAACCAGGCGATTGACCTGCCTCATGACATCGCCCATCTCATCAACAAACTGCTCAGGTAATCGATGAACCTCCCCACGTCGCTCATAATGTTCCATGGCTTGATTGATTCGATACAACGGAGTCAACAAGGCGTGCATCGCAGCCAATGTCAGCGCGGTCCCCAAGAGAGTTGCCAAAAGGATCAACCCAAAATCTGGTGCATAACGCGCTAAGTCATCACTGGACTGCAACACATAAAGTGTAAAACTTATGAGCGGGATATGTGTGCCGATAAAGGCTGCGAAAAATACCTTATGCCCAAAACGTTTGGGGAATATATGCGACAACAACGTATACAGGGTCATAGTGATCCTCCCTAAAATGGCGTTGTGAAACCAACTTGAGTCGACAATCCAGCCGATAAGTCATCGGTCTGCCCAAGTGACCAACTTAATATTCCAGATTGATCTAGCACACGCCTGCGATAGGTCGCTTGCATGCGTGAACGGCGTCTTGTCTCATCGAGACCATGGGTCAAATCGATACTCCAGTCCGATCGACCTGATGTGGCGCTAAGACCCAGTTGCAAATCCCAACCGGTGACGATACTGGGAGTATAGGAGGCTTCCCAAGAATTGCCGGAGGCGATCTCATTCAGTCGATACCGGCTACCATGTCGGTAATCGACGAGCACTAAGGTTGATAGAGAGGGTGCAACTAACCACTGGTCCCATCGACGCTTAGTATTAACCTTTAATCCGATTTCGCTACCGAGGTGCCAAGCTGTTTGTGACGATACATCGATTGCGTTCACACTACCTGTTTCACGCATAGGACCAAGAGATGCAAATGCCCCATCCGCTGTTGCGAGAAGGCTCAATTCTGTGTGGGAAAAAGTTTTGAGTCGTTTCTCATAGCCCACATGACCAAAGAGTTGAAGTCCATCACGTTGGCCAACCAGACGCTCTTGTGTCACTGATCGCTCTGACTCCAAATTCAGCCACGCTGCTCCCAACATCCAATGCAACCAGTCAAACTCAGCCATCGATCGACTACGGTACATCTGAAAATTAACAGCGTTCGCTTGTGACACTGCGGATTGATCAGAGATCGTCGTCTCAGTTGTGCCCAACCCAACCGAAAAACCGCGAACTCCATCTGTGGCGCCTCGACGTTCTATTCCGAGAGCGAGTTGCGCCACATCAAACTCACCATCCAATGGACCACGGAATTCACCCACTTCGATGACCCCGGTTGCCCACAACACTTGCTTTCCGAGCAACCAACACCCCTGAGAACTCAACCAATCATTGAATCCAATGGCCATTTGCGCTTTGGACACGTGAGCATCTGCAACTTTCAATTGAAATCCTTGAGCGACCTGAGGCCCGCAATCGACTTGAGTCTCCCGCATCGAAATCAATCGTTGCTGCACCGGTTCTATTGATCGTTGTGCAGCATCGACAACCCCGGATGTTTGGATACTGACAATCGGGGCCATGTCTGGTGTTGGAGACTCCGCTGCCCCTGACTCTTCAGGATCTGTTGGATCTGTTGGATCTGTTGGGTCTGTTGGGTCTGTTGGGTCTGTTGGGTCTGTTGGGTCTGTTGGGTCTGTTGGGTCAACGGATTCTGAAACATCCAATACAGAAATTACCACCGATTGCATCGTTTGGTTACCAGCCATGTCGGTCGCAACTACGTTCGCTAAATATCGATTATCTAAGTCTCCATCACTTGGCTGTTCGTAGTCTGGTGCCTCTTGAAAACTTAATAGACCATTGGACGATAATGCCAATCGATTACCATCAAAGGACGAAGCAATCGACCAGGTGACAGGCTCATTTGCATTAAATTGCCCGACCATCATCTGATTCTCGGAAACACTGGGCGATGCATCACCTGAAATGATGGGCGCGTGATCATCCATATCTAACACTTCAACAATGAAGGTCTCGGATGCCGCAATCTCTAAGTTGAGCAGACCACTAGCAACCGAGATAAACCGGGCTTGGATAGTAATTTCGTAGTGGTTATCGAGATCACTATCCAAAGGGTTTTCAAAATCAAATGGCCCGAGCTCCAATCGACCGGTCGTGGAATCAATTGAGATCGCCGCACCGTCAGTTGAACTGACAGACCAGCTCCCACTAATCAAACGACATAACGCAAGATCGGTTTGTGGGCTAACCTGTCGAATCGAGTTTTCGGTCATTTCTTGATTGGTCACCGAGAAACATATTGCATGCACCTGTGATGAGAACAGAATGCAAAGGCCAACAACTGCCAGCCTTAAGCTGCATCCGTTCATGACTCAAGCGCCAATCCTAGAGAATCCTGAATGACAGATACGAGCATCGAACGGCGAATTGGCTTTGGGCAATACCCAGTAAATCCAGCGTATAAGTAGCGCTCTCGATCCCCTTCAAGCGCATTCGCTGTCAGTGCAATGATTGGTAAGTCTCTGCCACTCTCTTCGGTGCGCAATATCTGGCAAGCCTCAATGCCATCCATGACAGGCATCTGGATATCCATTAAGACAAGATCAAAGGCTTGTGAGCCCACGACCTTCTCGCATGCTTTTTTGCCATTAGACACAATGACAGATCGAGCACCCAATGCGTGGAGCATCTTCTCAATCACCAGTTGGTTTGTGCGATGGTCTTCAGCAACCAAGATCGAGAGTCCGCCGAGTGGTAACTCGTCCGTCGCTGGCTTTTTCATGGTCTTTGACGGCGCGACCAGGGTTGTCGTTGGATGCCGCTCACGACACTGTTCCACAACTTCAGCAATCGCAGGAATCACTTGATGCGCTCTTGCCGGCTTCGACAACACCCGATCCGGCCCCACTTCTTTTAAGTCCGCAGTCAAACCAGCGCTTGTCAGAACAATCACTGGTATCGGCATCGCCTGCTTTTTAAATTGGCGAACAAAGCTTGCACCGGTCATTCCAGGCATCAAGTCATCGCACAAGATCACATCAAAACGCTTTGCACTGAGCCAGGCATTATCCAATTGAGATAATGCGGTATACCCATCCGCGACGACTTCGACGATAGCTCCAGCCCGACTCAGCATCCTTTCAATAATTGTTCGATTGAGCTCGAGATCATCAATGACCAAGACGCGGCAATCTTTGAGACTTGCAGGCAAGCGACATAAGCGCCGAGGCGTATCGTTAATAAATTGAAGCGATAACTCAACTGTGACTATGGTGCCGCGGCCTGGACTTGACGCTACGTCAATTGACCCTTCAAATGCTTCAACCAACTGCGAAACAATAGCCATACCGAGACCGGTACCACCAAAACGCCTGGTTATCGATGAATCGGCCTGCGTAAATTTATCGAAAATCCTCCCAACTTCCTCATCACTCATCCCTATCCCGGTATCTTCAACTTGCAGTCGGATGCGATCACGGCGCGGTGCATCAAGGCGAATGACCACAACACCTTGTTCGGTGAATTTCAGAGAATTGCCAGCGAGGTTGAATAAGATCTGTCCAATGCGAGTTGGATCACCAAGACACTGACTGGGAAAATCATCAGCAATCTCGAGCATCACATCAACAGCTGTATTAGTGGCCTTATTTGCGAGAATCGTTGCAACCTTTTCAACTTCTTTCGCCAAATCAAATTCAAGTTCTTCGTAATTCATTTGGCCAGCTTCAATCTTCGACATATCCAATACGTCATTTAAGATGCCAAGTAAGCTCTCAGCACTTGCGAGAAGAGTGTCGAGATAGTCGCGCTGCTCGTGATCAAGCGCGGTCTCGGAGAGGATTTCAGCAAGGCCAATCACGCCATTGAGCGGTGTCCTGATCTCATGACTCATATTGGCCAAAAACTCAGATTTGTGCTGACTCGCTTCAACCGCACGCTGCTTCTCTTTCTCAAGAGCCGTTGTCAGCAATTCAGCTCTTTCGACTTCCAAAACCAACTGACGATTCTCAAGTCGTGCAGTCATTTCATTCATGACAACGGAAGCCAAATCCTGAAGTACTGTGATTTGAGCATCATTGAGGCCCTTATCTCGAGCCTCCCTGTCCAAAACACATAAGGATCCTACGGAATGTCCATCCGCATTCGTGATTGGCACCCCTGCATAGAACCGAAGGTGGAAGTCACCAGTGACTAAGGGGTTGTGTTTAAAGCGATCATCAAAGGACGCATCTGTAACGATTAATGGCTCTTGATCAGTAATGACATAGTTACAGAATGCCTGATCTCGCGGGGTCTCACTGACATCAAATCCATGATGAGACAAAAAGAACTGCCGGTTTGAATCAACCAAACTAATCGCGCACATCGGAGTGCCTAAAAGGGATGCAGCCAAACGAGTGATGCGATCGAACCGAATATGCGTTGGACTGTCGAGTATCTCGAGTTGACGAAGCGCCTCGATTCGTCCTTCTTCATCCATTGGAATAGGAAACGCGTGGCTCATTGGCTGTATTTGGTTCATCTGACATCTCACCCTGAATTAAGACGTCAAACTGTAATAATTACTTTCTTATGATTCGGTGACGTTTTTGGTCCAGGAGAGACCTCTTAACAGATTGAATTTGACCATGCATAAGGAACATCAGCCATGGATTGGCGACTGAATACGCAATACCTTGAACAATACGAATCTGTCTTTCGTACCCGCGGTTTTCGCAAAGCATCCCGAGAACTATCTATTAGTCACAACACGATTCGTAAGAACATCGATTTGCTTGAGCAACGTATCGGTAAACCGCTCTTTGCCTCGAAGAGCAAACCACTGCAATTCACACCCTTAGGTGAAAAAATAGGACAGTGCTTGGTTGAAGAACTCAAACTTCTCACACGTTTGAATTCACAAATCCAAACCCTCAGCCAGTTGCCTACAGAAGTCATAGTTGGCATCCCAGCAATCGAATCGGCTCAGGCTCTTCACGCACATTTGATTCACTTCTCAAATCAGAATCCATGCCTGTCTGTTGAATTTGCAGGCCACTCATCCATCGATGATATTGCGAGTGGTCGAATTCATGTTGGGCTATTCATTGATCGCCCGTCAAAAGAAACAACCATCGCACCCGATGATTTAATCGGAGGCATTCGGGTCGATATTCTCCATGCCTTTTACACTGCCCGAGGGTCATATCCAGAGCGATTAATCGGTGGATACACCGATGAAGAGTGGGAGGTGATCGACAACCTGATGCTGCCAGACTCAATTGTGACTCCATCTAGACACTATGGGATCCAATCAGCGACGGAGCGTAGCCAACTCACCACAGCAGGCTATGGGATTGCCTGTTTGCCGAGCTATGGCAAAAAGCATGATCCGACTCTCGTCAAGCGATCAGACCTACCCGAAATCGCATTGCATAGCTTAAACATCGGGATGTCGGCATTATTTACGAAATCTAAAGCCCATTGTCTGATCCGATCATTTCTGATCGATTTATTAACCGGGGATCCAGAACGCCTATTTGCTGGACAATCGAATTAACTGGTCATCTACATATTGAGCCAGATACTTAAGCGCTGACAGAGTGACTGGGGCACTGAATTCCTCCGTGCTCTGGTGCTCAATGGCTCTAAAAAATTGACTTGCCTCGGTCAGTCCCAGGCAACCCAACGCAGAGACCAACTGATGCGCGGCCTCGGATCGTTTTGATCCGGATACGTCCTGCATCATGCTATGAGCTGCCTGAATACTCGAGCCTAAGGCTACCCATAATTCGAGCTGCTCTGCTTTCGAGATGTCCGAAAAATTCTCGTGATACAAAGCACTGTCCCAAGTAATCAACAAATCCATTAGGCGACCCGATCCAGAAGCATTTTCAATTTAAAATGCATTGCTGGTTTAGAAAGTGGTTTGTACAAAAACTCCATTGCACCGCGGGCTTCATACATCGCTCGAGTGGCGTCTGACGTATCGCTTGTGAAAACAACGATCGCTGCACCGCGAACATGCGATCTCAAATGATCAAGAATTTCACACCCTGAAATGCCGTGGACATGATGGTCGACCACGATCAATTCATACCGACGACGCTTTAACTCATCCACTGCTTCTGTCGGGGTATCTGCGATATACACTTTGAGGCCCAGTTCATGACAGCAACTAGCGGCGAGCTTTAAAGCAATTTTATCGTCATCAATGACGAGACAATTACGGCGTAATTCCATTGTGCACTCCTTAACAAAGAGCGCAGTGTCTAAATCCAGGATGACAGTTTGAAGACCAATAAATGCGCTTGGTCAAAACACCCATCACAGGTGCTTTTGATTTGACCACTACGACAGGAAGGTGACTCGATGACTCAACTCAACACCTGCATCTTCGAGCATTTTCGATGCAGAACAATACTTCTCTGCAGACAATGCGACGGCCCGCTCGACTTTACCTTGATCTAAGTTGTTGCCGGACACCTGAAAGTCCATGGTGATTTTAGTGAAGACTGCCGGCACTGCATCCGCACGTTCGGCCTCAAGCATACACTCACAGGAAAGGATGTCTTGCCGTTGCTTTTTCAAAATCGTGATCACGTCAAAACTTGCGCAACTTCCGAGACCCATCAAGATCAACTCCATCGGCCGAGGGCCGATGTTACGGCCGCCATGCTCTGGAGCTCCATCAACGACCATCGCATGGCCTGAGCCACTCTCCGCAACAAATGACACCTCTTGGTGCCAAGAGACCCGTGCTTTCATTGGTTGACCCACTCCTTTAATCGCTTGAGTTCTGCCTCGAGCTCAGCCTCATGAATTTGCAATAATTGACGACGCGCGGCGTCATGCTCTCGTCGTGTTTCTACATCGATTTGCTGGCGCGCTTCACCAAAGGGCATCGCAAGAATAGCGTCGCTCACTTCGTCGAATCGATCCAATTGAAGCTCCGATAACCAATCATCGTGGTGTGCATCCAATAAAACCCGGATCCTCAATATGCATTCTGATCGGTCCACCTGAGCATCCAGATACGAATCAATCAATATTTGAATTCCAAGCAAAGCATCTTGCCGGGCTTGATCCCGCTTCTCTTCTTGAGTTTTGACTTGGCGCGTCAAAGACCATGCGTACCATCCAAGACTTGCAACAATGAGAATCCCAAGAGCTATCAGCCACGACATACCTAAAGGTCCTGAAAGAGTCCCGTCAATGCGACACCCGGATCGGGCTGTCGCATAAATGCTTCACCGACCAAGAACCCATAGACGTCATGCGCGTGCATTAATTCAACATCTTTCGCTTCGAGTATTCCTGATTCGGTAATGAGCAATCTGTCATCAGGAATTTGCTCCAACAGATCGAGAGTTACCGCAAGCTTGGTTTCAAATGTATGGAGATTCCGGTTATTAATTCCGATCAAACGATTATCAAGCTCAAGCGCTCGATGGAGTTCTCGTTCGTCATGCACTTCAATTAATACGTCAAGTCCGACTGACAACGCTGTTTCGTGAAGGCGCCTCAAATCGGCGTCATTCAGTGCGGCGACGATTAACAAAATACAGTCTGCACCCAACGCTCGTGATTCGATGATCTGATAGGGATCAACCATAAAATCTTTTCGAATCACTGGGAGGTTGCATGCCCCTCGAGCTGCCTGTAAGTCAGCGTCAGAACCTTGAAAGAAGTCTTGATCAGTCAAAACAGACAAACACGATGCACCCGCTTTTTCGTATTGTGCAGCGTGTAGCGCGGGCTGAAAATCAGCTCTCAGTAAACCTTTTGACGGTGAAGCACGCTTGATTTCGGCAATCACAGCAGACTTTTGAGCTGCAGCTTGAGCAACAAGCCGATCAGTAAATCCTCGTGTGGCATCCTGATCATTCAGCATCGCATGGAGTTCATCAATTGACCGCCTTGCTTGACGATCGTCTACTTCCTGACGCTTTCTCGCGATAATGCGATCCAAAATCGTTGTCGAACAGCTCATCAATTATTCGCCTTTTAACTCTTGGGTCAGACGCGCCAAGGCTTCAAGTTTCTGCATCGCCTCACCAGACTCCATGACATCCCACGCAGCCTCAACACCATCCTCGAGAGAATGAGCACATCCTGCAGTGTAGATGGCAGCACCTGCGTTTAATGCAACGATGTCCGACGCTGGATGATCATCGGCCGCTAGCGCCATCTTAATCATGGCAAGTGACTCTTCGGCCGTTTCGACAATCAGTTCATCTCGATCACTTAAGTCGAGATCGAAGTCTTGCGGTTTGATTCGGTATTCACGAACCCGCCCATCCTTCAATTCAGCAACACGACTCGCTGCAGAGACACTCAACTCATCGAGCCCATCTTCTGATCGGACGACCAATACATGACGTGAACCCAGACGATGCAATACTTCAGCAAGCGGCGTTAGCAGTGATTCATCGAAGACGCCAAGGACTTGGTTCGGTGCACTGGCTGGGTTGGTGAGCGGTCCAAGAACATTGAAAATGGTTCGCATCCCAAGCTCTTTGCGCGGGCCAATCGCATGACGCATAGCTGAATGGTGGGCAGGAGCAAACATAAACCCAACGCCAAGCGTCTCAATACAGGTTTTCACTTGATTGGCATCGAGATCTAAACGAACACCTGCAGCTTCAAGCACATCCGCCGACCCTGATTTAGAAGAAACCGACCGATTACCATGTTTCGCAACTCGACCACCCGCGGCAGCCACAACAAAGGCTGAAGCCGTAGACACGTTAAATATATTTGCACCATCGCCACCCGTCCCGCAGGTATCCACCAAGAATTCCTGGGGTACCTCGACTTTTTGTGACAATTCACGCATGACACTGGCTGCACCTACGATCTCATCGATGGTCTCGCCTTTCATTCGAAGACCCATCAGGAGTGCTCCAATCTGGGCGTCAGTCGCCTCACCGGTCATGATCAAGCGCATCACAGCAATCATTTCCTCGGCGTATAAATCGCGTTTCGCGCAGACAGCTGCGATTGCTTCTTGGATGGTCATGACCACTCTCCCCCTCTGACGGTCAAAAAGTTTCGAAGTAACTCATGACCTTGTTGACTTGCGATGGATTCGGGGTGGAACTGCACACCCTCAACCGTCAATGTTTTATGACGAACGCCCATAATTGCTTCAGGTTCATCTAACTCATCATGACTCCAAGCGGTAACCTCAAGGCAATCAGGAACGGTCGCAGGATCAATCACTAGCGAGTGGTAACGTGTCTGTACCAAAGGCTGATTCAGACCCAAAAAGACGCCTTGCCCATCATGATGAATCGGACTCGTTTTTCCATGCATGACTTTTGGTGCGCGGATAATTGTCCCGCCAAATGCTTGTCCGATTGCTTGGTGACCCAAGCACACACCAAGCAGAGGGACTTTTCCTGAAAAATACTCGATGACTTGAAGGCTGATTCCAGCTTGATCCGGATCACAGGGGCCTGGACTTACCACAACATGGTCGGGCTCAAGTGCGATGAGTTCATCAAGCGTCGCCTGGTCATTTCGGATCGTCGTCACTGACTCACCGAGTTCTCCGAAGTACTGAACGAGGTTATAGGTGAAGCTATCGTAATTATCGATCATTAATAACATCGTTTAGCTCCGCACCATCGGACCTTTAAGATCCTTAAATCCTGTTAATGCAGCATTCGCAGCTCGAATCACCGCTCGCCCCTTGTTCAATGTTTCCATCCACTCAGACTGCGGGACTGAATCTGCCACCAAACCAGCACCCGCCTGAATATGCATCATGCCGCCTTTGATCACGGCAGTCCGGATGGCAATCGCAGTATCCATATTGCCCGACCAACCGAGATATCCGACGGCACCACCATAAATTCCTCGGCGCACAGGTTCGAACTGATTAATCAGTTCCATCGCACGCACCTTCGGAGCACCTGACAATGTTCCAGCCGGCAGACACGCTTTCAGAACATCCAACGCACTAACATCAGGACGCACCTTACCTTCCACATGACTCACGATATGCATCACATGGGAATAGCGTTCGACAACCATGTTGTCAGTCAGTTCAACCGAACCAATCTCGGCAACTCGACCAACATCATTACGGCCCAAGTCGATCAACATTAAGTGTTCGCTAACCTCTTTTGGATCTGACAACAATTCGTTTTCCAGCGCCACATCTTCTTCTTGCGTTTTGCCACGTGGTCGCGTGCCAGCAATTGGACGGACTGACACATGACCGTCTTCAAGCCGCGCGAGGATCTCCGGCGAAGACCCAACAATGTGTGTGTCATCCAAATTTAAAAAATACATATAAGGTGATGGATTTAAGACACGCAATGCGCGATAGAGTGCTAATGGACTTTCAGCATAAGGGACAGATATTCGCTGACTGAGCACTGTCTGCATTACATCACCAGCTTGGATGTACTCTTTCACTTCATTGACTGCTTGTTTGAACGCATCTTTTTCAAGACTGTATTGGTAATCTGCTTCGGTAATTGGGTCGTGCTCTGTTGGATAAAAAGCTGATGGATCCATCGCTGACGCGAGGTCATCCAACATATCATCTAGCCGCTCACAAGCTGCCTCATAAGCGCCTGCTTCTTGTGGATTTGCGTGCGTAATCAACGTCAGCATCCCCGATAAATTGTCAAAAACGACAACATCATCAGACCGCATCAAAATAATATCAGGGGAACCAATCGGATCATTTTCAGGAAGCGTTTTGGCAACACGCGGCTCCACATATTGAATCGTGTCATAGCCAAAATACCCAACCAAACCACCTGTGAATTTTGGCAAATCCAACTCTTCAATAACCCATGACGGGGTTTCACCCAGACGTACCTGATAGTCCGAAATCCATGTCAACGGGTCGCCTGACTCGATAATTTCTACGACTTCGTCGCGCTCAAAGCGGGTAATTCGAGGTCCGCTGACTTCAATACGCTCTCGGGATGGAAGACCAATGCACGAGTAACGACCCCAAGTCTCCCCTCCTGTTACAGATTCCAATAAGTAAGACCACGGCCGATCGGCAAGCTTTAGATAGCAAGATAAAGGGGTTTCCATATCTGCTAACCGCTTTACTGCAACGGGAACCCGAGTTAAATCAAGCTCCCGATACCGATCAAATTGTTCAGGCGTCATTACCAAGTAATTCCATCAAATCATGTATGACACGATCTGCACCGCAGTCGTGTACGTTTAAATCCCCAGCGTATCCAAAGCTGACTAAGATTGAAGCAACACCCGCTGCTTTAGCCGCTCCCAAATCCGCTTTGCTGTCGCCGACAAGGCACGCCTCGTGAGGAGCTCTATCTAAATCGGAGAGTGCTTTGTGCACCATATCAGGTTCCGGCTTTTTCGTCGGCAAATCATCACCTGCGACGATGCTGTCAAACGCATCATGAAGGTCAAAGGCTGGCAGCATCAATTCAACAAAGCGCCTCGGCTTATTGGTGACTAGCCCCACTTGTTTGCCTTGGGTCTTGAGTATCTCGATCAAGTTCATTGCACCTGGATACAACACAGAGGTCTCAGCGCAAATCGGCTCATATTCCTCAAGGAACACGGACAGCAATAGCCGGCACAAGGGCGACTCCATCGTGACAGTCTGATCGTTTGTCACATGCTGTACCGCTCGCTCAACTAACTTGCCGGCACCATGACCAACCATTTGTTTTCCGAGTTCAAGGCCAACACCTGGAAGTCCAGCTCTATTCAATGCAAGATCCAGCGCACGTGTCAGATCGGGCGCACTGTCGACCAAAGTGCCATCAAAATCGAAAAGATAAGCCTGCATACCCTAGGGTTCCAACGGTAGAAAGGTGCGAAAACATATCATTGTTTATGCAACCAAGCACCCTAAGGCCTAGGCAACATGCATCAGACTCAACTATGATCCTGTTTCAGTTCTGAAAGTGAATCTATGAATCATCTAACATTACCTCGATCAATCGCACTCAGTGTGCTGGCAATGAGCTCAGGTTTCGCCTACGGCGATGGACAGACTGCAGCTGCCACTGACTGGGTCGTCGACACCTCTGGAACCTATCTGTGCCAAGGATATTACAGCCCTCCACTCGTCGAAGGGTCACCCGGTGATGATTTAAATGCTGAAGCGGAGAACACCGATTACGATGGGAATGATCGTGTCATTTTGAGTGGTAATGCATTTATTACCCGCAATGATTTCCAGCTCGAAGCTGATCGTGTTTCATTTTTAAATTCAACAGGCGACGGCGATGCCGAAGGGAACGTCAAGATTCGGCGTCCAAACACGCTCCTGATAGGTGATACCGCATCAGTCAACGTACGTACCAACGCCTTTGATCTCAAAAACTCATCGTTTGTAACCCACAAAAATCGGTTGCGCGGTGATTCAGAGTTCGCGATCGGAGCTCCGAACGGCGACATTCGCGTGGTCAATGGAACCATTACGTTTTGCGCGCCAGGCGTGAATTCCTGGGATTTACAGGCCAATCAAATTTATTTGAATCAATCATCTGGTCGTGGTTGGGCAAACAACGTCGTTGTTCGCGTGAAAGAAATTCCTGTGTTTTACACACCAGCTCTCGGATTCCCTCTCGATGACAGGCGTTTGACTGGTTTTCTTTTCCCAAGTTACTCACTGGGTTCAACATCTGGAACCGAAATTGTTACTCCGTTTTACTGGAACCTTGCACCAAATTACGACGTCCTGATTCAGCCTCGATTTATGTCAGCGCGAGGCACTGCGCTTGGCCTCCATGGTCGATATCTGTTCGAAGACTTCAGTCTATTTGAGGCCAAAACCGAACAGCTACCTGACGACAAAGTAACAGGGACAGACCGGCATATTTCGAAGCTGACGCTGACAAGTGACCCATCGAAGGCCGTGATCTGGAACATGACATATGAAGATGCATCCGATGGCACCTATCAGGATGATCT
>OBAL01000034.1_pt1 | contig 28209 bp, 24 predicted proteins | sample 1516331 | NCBI WGS metagenome assembly OBAL01 (sample SAMEA3275603, study PRJEB22092) | marine metagenome | biome: ENVO:00000038, "LAGOON"; feature: ENVO:00002042, "SURFACE WATER"; material: ENVO:00002019, "BRACKISH WATER" | collected 2014-06-21T13:56:00+00 | depth 0 m
AATTTTGATCGATTCTATTCGCTTGAAGCACTCCAGGATGATTTACAGGCTGACGCTAGCCAAATTCGGATCGAGACAATCGCTGAAACACGCTCAGGCAGCGCACTATCTGGAGTGACCTATCCCGGTACTGATGAATACACAGCAATTTTTAAAGATGGCGAACGCAAAAAATTAAAAGAAGAAAAAGAGGGATTCGAAACTTGGCATGAACTCTACCCAGGCCTCGCGCCAAAAGTACTTTCTTACAAGAAACAAGGTGAAAATGCCGCTCTACTCATCGAACACTTAAGTGGTCTCACCTTCGAGAATATCGTTTTAAACGAATCTCAGGCACTTCTCGATGCCGCAATCAAGCAGCTCGGCCTCACACTTCGGAAGGTCTGGAAAGAAACAGAGGACGATGCACCAAGTAAGGCTCAATTCATGGGCCAACTTGAAAAGCGTTTGCCCGATATTCTCTCTCTTCACCCAGCTTTCGATTTTCCGACAACCAGCCTCTGCGGAGCCGAGGCCAAGGGTCTAAAGCGCTTGATTCGTGATGCCAAAAAACGCGAAATTTCCGCACCATTTTCAGTCTACATCCATGGTGACTTTAATCTAGACAACATCATTTTTGACCCGCAAGAAAAGCGCATTAACTTTATTGATCTTCATCGCTCTCGGCAGATGGACTATGTCCAAGATATCTCCGTCTTCATGGTGTCTTGTTACAGACTACAAGTACTGGAACAGCCAGAGCGCCGCCGACTCATGTGGTTAGCACTTGAAATGCAGGCGTTAGCCAAGCGTTTTGCAACCAAACAGCGAGATAAAACCTTTGAATTCCGACTGGCTCTCGGACTTGCTCGATCGTTCATCACCTCGACACGTTTTATCCTCGATACTCGACTCTCAAACAACATGTTGCTGAACGCACGCTTTATTTTAGAAAAAGTTATTCATTCACAGCCCGGAAACGAATCGCGCTTCCGTTTACCTCTCAAGGAGATTTTCCATGAGTAACCCCGTTGTCGCTGTCATTGGCATACCCGGCAAATGGTCGACCGAAGTTTTAGCCGACAGACTCGAAGCGAAAACCGGATCACGCCATGTCATTGATATGGCCGACGTCACCTTCGACTCGACTCATGGAACGCTTATGGCAAATCACTTTGATCTCACCCAATGCGATGGGATCGCGGTGAAAAAGATCAGCCAGCAATACAGTCCTTCGACGCTTGACCGCCTCGAACTACTTCGCGTCGCTGAAGCTCAGGGTGTACGTGTATTCAGTCCGGCGACATCGATGCTACGACTCATCGACCGCTTGAGTTGCACGATCACGATGCAAAATCACGGAATCCCCATGCCAGACACCTGTGTGACTGAGTCCATCGAAGACGCTATGACGTTTATCCAAGCAAGCGAAGCCGTGGTGTTAAAACCTCTCTTCTCCACAAAAGCGCGCGGGATGACCGTTCTGAGCAAAGACGATGGCGAAGACGCACTCAAGGATGCGTTGAAATCGTTCCAAGAAGATAACCCCGTCATGTATTTGCAGCGCAAAATTTCTCTATCCGGTCGGGATATGGGGCTGATGTTTTTGAATGGTGAATATCTCGGTGCATATGCTCGAGTTGCTCAGAATGATTCCTGGAATACGACGATTCACTCGGGTGGGAAGTATGAAAATGTCACCCCACCAAGTGATGTGATCGAGATGGCGCACAAAGCACAAAGCCTTTTTAACATGGATTTCACGACTGTTGATGTCGCAGAAACAGAGGCTGGAGCGATCTGTTTTGAAGTATCTGCATTTGGAGGATTCCGTGGCGGGCTTGAGGGAACCGGTATCGACGTGGCCGAGCGCTATGCTGACTACATCGTTAAGGCGATCTCATGAATCTTGATTACTATTCACAACAATTGCGCGGTGATTTCACACTATCGCATCGCCTCACGTTAAAAATTAATGAGTTGACGGTATTAATCGAAAGTAATTCAGCAGATCTTATCGATTCACTCACTCAGTATTTTCGACCACTGGTGACAGATCACACGCAACCCGACAAAACGATTCAAGCGATCGAGGGAGCAATCGATCTTTCTGATCTTAAATGGACTGACTGGCCCCGGGAAACTGGCAAAGCCGGGCGCAAGGAAGCATTCATTGATGGGGATGGCTACCGTTTGGTTCATAAAGTCAAAACCGGCCTCTGCATGTTGCAAACCCTTGATGGCGCAATCATTCGAGGCGCATGTACGGCCAACGACAATCAGGTGATCAACGTCGTAAACGCGCAATATCTCAATCATAGGCAGCAACAAGGTGATCAACTCTGCCATGCTGCGGCATGCCAATTGGATGATATCGCTGCTGCTTTTGCTGGTTTTTCAGGCGGCGGGAAGTCAACCCTGATGCTACATTGCCTCGGTGCGCCTGAATTGAAATATTTGTCCAATGATCGCCTGTTAATCGAAAAGACCGAAGGCCGAGTACTCGCACGAGGAATTCCAAAGCTACCTCGCGTGAATCCCGGCACCATTTTAAATGATGAGAACCTTCACTCAATGTTAAGCGATGATGCTCGCCGAGCATATGAAGCACTACCAAACAGTGACTTATGGGATCTCGAAGATAAATACGATGTCATGGTTGATGAAATCTATGGGACTGGACGGCTCTCCGGAGTTGGAACTCTTGGGCTTCTATTTATCCTGAACTGGGAGCGAACAAGTTCGACACCAACTGAGATCCATCAAATCAATCTCAGTGAACGACTCGACCTACTGGCTGCTGTAATGAAGTCACCAGGTCCATTTTATGTGGACAGAGCTGGACAGCCTTTGAATCCCAATACATCACTTGATGCCACTGCTTACCTAGATGCGCTCGAGACGGTTAGTACCTATGAGATCTCGGGACGTGTGGATTTTCAAACTGCTCAACTCGCGGTTATCAAATTGCTGAAGCGATACAGCGCATGACAGAGATTGCAATCGCCTTGATTCGTCATGGCAATTACCATCAACGTGCAAATACGCCGAGTGCGCACCAGCCTTGGCCGTTAAACGACGAAGGTCGAGCCCAAGCTCAGGGCTGCGCAATCCAACTCAAAGAGCTCGCTCTCCAACTTGACCTCGCAATTCATTCGCATTGGTTTAGTTCTCCACTGGCTCGAGCGCAAGAAACAGCGAACATCATCAACGAGACACTTGGTATCAATGCCAAAGTCACACTGTGCGACCGATTGATGGAGCGAGGCCTCGGCGCCGCAAACAACCTGACAATTGCAGAAATTGAGCACTGCCTTCAGGACCTTCAACTGCTCGAAAGTACCCCAGCCGACTGGAAGTCCAATAGTTATTTTCGCCTGCCATTGCCCGGCGCCGAATCCTTGATGGAAGCAGGCGAACGGGTCGCCGCTCAATTAAGAGAAATCGCCTTATGTCCGGATTCACACAAGACACTAGTTCCAGTAATTGGCCATGGCGCTGCATTTCGCCATGCTGCTCACCAGCTTGGCGTCTTGGCATTTGATGACATCAAACGCTACAGCATGCACTTCGCGCAGCCTGTTATTCTTTTCCACAACAGCCACGGTGAGTGGACACATTGCGCTGGAGAGTGGAAAGTACGACCACGAAATACAGAATTTACGGATTAAAATTTGGCCTCAATGGAATTGCATGAACTACCTCGGTTGGTAAGCCAATTGCCCACCGCCAGAGAACAATGGCAACTCAACTCGCATCACTCCGGGTCGCATAAAGCGTCTGGGCGTCATGTCAAAAAACGTGTTCAAGAAGTCACTCGAGGCAAAGGTTGGAAATGGCCCAAGCGACCTATTTTCTTTATTTCTGACCCGCATGCTGATGCAGAAGCGTTTCTTGCGAGTTTACTGAGTACCGGCGGTATCGAGCCGCCAAAAAAACATGATCGGATTGCTTTAACGAAAAGCGGTAAAAAAGCACATTTTGTGATCGGGGGCGACTGCCTTGATAAAGGACCAAGTAACCTGCGGCTCCTCGAGTCAATCAAAGCACTGTACGACGCAGGCGCCAAGGTAACCTTAATCGCTGGCAACCACGATATCCGCTTACTCATGGGTCTTTTGTGCCTCGGCGGTAAAAAAGATGTCCTAACAGAGCATCTCTTTGTGCGCATGGGTAACAAAGTCGTTCCTCTTCTTGCTGAAGTTTTTGAGCGCTTCGTCAAACACAAGAAAAAACCCAAGAAATTACCGTCAGTCGATTCATGTCGTCGGATTCTTTACCCCCGCAATGATTGGTTTGCCCGCTTCCCGATCGCCGTGTCTCAACGGATGCCAGACGAGGCGATTGTTCGAGAACTCGAACGAATGGGTAAAAAAATTAAAACCTTCGAAGCAGCTTGCCTCGAATACGGCATGACCCTCCAAGATGTGTATCTAACTGCCAAAATGTGCCGCAAACTGTTTTTGAAACCGAAAGGCGAATTTGGCTGGTTTTTCAAACGTATGGTTCTCGCAGAAACAATGGGCTCGTTTATTTTCCTTCATGCGGGCCTCGATGATTCAGTCGCTAAAATTCTCGAGAAAAAAGGCGTAAAGGCACTCAATTCGATGTATCGCAAGCAACTCAAACGCGATCTGTTTGAGTTTTATTTCGGAACAGTCGCCAATGTGATGCGTACCAAGTATCGCCCAGTCGATTTACCTCTTTCTCCACGGGGCGTCCATCGAGTCCATAAAAGTGGTGTTCTCGCTGTTGTCCAAGGTCATCTCAATAGAACCCGAGGGCAACGCATTCTATTAAAAGAGGGTCTTCTGCATATTGAAGGCGACATCACACTCGACCGAAATTCACGGCGAAAAGAAGGGTTGCGCGGTTTAGGTGCTGGGCACATTCGAATTTGTCCGAGCCAACAGATTATCGGGGTCAGTAACGATTACCCTAGAACTAAGATCTTTTCGCCATCAAGCTAAGGACTTCTGATGCTGCAGAGAAAAAACCGTTTCCGGCATGAATCGCTAGAAGACGCAAAGACCATCCAACACTACCTCAAGGCAATTACGAAGGGTCTTGAGAAAGGAGAACTCGTGTTCAGTGACGATGACGGGAGCATCGAGCTCCACCCTCAAGGACTCCTAAATCTCAAGGTCGTCGCAAGTGAAGATGACAACAAAAACCGATTGGAAATTCGGATCACCTGGAGCAACGATGAAGCTCACACTGAAACCGGCCCTCTCACCATACAAACAAAATCATAGGTACTCGAATGGAATCGAACCCAATTTGCCCTGCATGCCAACAACCAAATACCTACACGGATACAGTTTCATGGTTTTGTACAGACTGCGGCCATGAGTGGAACGAAAATGACCTCTTAACAGACGCAGATGAACGCCAAGTTCGCGATGCGAATGGCACCGTGCTCAATGACGGAGACACCGTTACATTAATTAAAGATTTAAAGGTGCGCGGTACATCATCCGTGCTCAAAGTCGGCACAAAAATAAAGAATATCCGCATCGTCGACGGAGACCATGATATCGACTGTAAAACCGAACTCGGGCCGATGATGCTGAAAAGCGAATTTCTGAAAAAAGCATAAAATGAAAATTGCTTCCATTTTTTGGAAGCGTAACCAATTGTGTGCTACCTTTCGCGGTCTGATAATTCCCCCACAGATCATTTGCGGAGAGACACTATGACAGATCGCACAGCGTGCGGCGGCCTCCAGGTTGCAACAGAGCTTTATCGCTTTATCAATGACCAAGCGATTCCAGGAACCGGCATTGACGCATCGCAGTTTTGGGCCGGCGTTGATTCGTTGATTCACGAACTTGCTCCCGTTAACCGGGAGCTGGTCGCAAAGCGCGACGTCATCCAGGAAAAAATTGACGCCTTCCACAAAGCGCGTCGTGGCCAAGCGCATGACGCGGCTGAGTACAAAGCATTCCTGGAAGAAATTGGCTACTTATTGCCTGAACCACAAAATGTCTCTGTCTCTACAAATAACGTCGACCCAGAAGTTGCGACAACAGCAGGACCTCAGCTCGTTGTACCCGTAATGAATGCGCGCTATGCGTTGAACGCAGCCAATGCGCGCTGGGGCAGCCTCTACAATGCGCTCTATGGTACGGACGCAATTTCATCTGAGGGCGGTGCCGAAGCGGGCTCATCCTACAACCCGGTACGCGGTAACAAAGTCATTGCCTTCGCGAAGCAATTCCTTGATGAATCAGCGCCTTTGGCTTCTGGTAGCCACTCTGATGTCACCGGGTACGCAATTGATGGTGGCAGGCTTGTCGCGACGACCGCCTCTGGAACGACAGGTCTTAAAAACAATGACCAGCTCGTTGGCTACACTGGCGACGCGTCAGCACCAACAGCCATCGTTCTTGTGCACAATGGCTTACACTTTGAAATCCAAATCGATGCATCTACGCCTGTAGGCCAAAGCGACGCAGCTGGGGTCAAAGACATTCTCATGGAGTCAGCACTGACCACCATCATGGACTGTGAAGACTCTGTTGCAGCCGTTGATGCTGAAGACAAAGTGGTTGTCTATAAAAATTGGCTTGGCCTGATGAAAGGCGACCTGTCTGAGACCGTATCGAAGGGTGGCAAGTCATTTACCCGAACGCTCAATGCAGATCGTCAGTACATCGGGGCAAACGGTGGCACAGTCACACTTCCTGGCCGCGCATTGATGTTCGTTCGAAACGTCGGCCACCTGATGACTAACGAAGCGATTTTGGACAAAGACGGCAACGAAGTCCCTGAAGGGATTTTAGACGGCATTTTCACTGTACTCATCGCCATCCATGATTTGAAACGGTCTGAAAATAAAAACTCACGTGCGGGCTCTGTGTACATTGTTAAACCAAAAATGCACGGACCAGAAGAAGTGGGTTTCGCCAACCGTTTGTTCGGAGCCATCGAAGACCTACTCGATCTACCGCGCTATACAGTCAAGATGGGCATCATGGATGAGGAACGCCGTACAACAGTGAACCTCAAAGCATGTATCAACGCAGCTTCTGAGCGCGTTGTCTTCATCAACACCGGATTCCTCGATCGCACCGGTGATGAGATGCATACATCAATGCAAGCAGGCCCAATGATTCGTAAGGGCGATATGAAGAAGTCGACCTGGATCGGCGCTTACGAAAACTGGAACGTGGATATCGGTCTTGAGTGCGGCCTTCAGGGTAAAGCTCAAATCGGTAAAGGCATGTGGGCAATGCCTGACTTAATGGCGGACATGATCGAGCAGAAGATCGGACATCCGATGTCAGGTGCCAATACTGCATGGGTCCCATCACCAACTGCAGCCACACTGCACGCGATGCACTATCACAAGGTGGACGTATTTGCTCGTCAAGACGAATTAAAAGGTACTCGTCGTAACAGCGTCGATGACATCTTAACTATTCCTGTTGCAGATAACCCAAATTGGTCCGCAGAAGAAATTCAGGCGGAACTCGACAACAACGCCCAAGGTATTCTTGGTTACGTTGTTCGCTGGGTGGATCAGGGTGTCGGATGCTCGAAGGTTCCAGACATCAACAACGTTGGGTTGATGGAAGACCGAGCAACGCTTCGAATCAGCTCACAGCATATCGCCAACTGGTTAACTCACGACATTACAAATGAAGCACAGGTCCGCGAAACAATGGAGCGGATGGCTAAAGTTGTGGATGGGCAAAACGCAGGTGATCCTGAATACCGTCCAATGGCACCAAACTACGATCAGTCTGTTGCATTCCAAGCAGCGCTTGATCTCGTTCTCAAAGGTGTCGAGCAACCCAACGGGTACACTGAGCCTGTTTTGCATCGTCGCCGCCTTGAGCTAAAACAAAGCATCTAACAAGGCTTGACTCTCTCTCCGGTAGGCGCATATTTACCCCTATCATGCGTCTCACCGGAGGGGATTTATGTTCCGAATAATCATCATGGCCCTGGCCTGTTTGGTGCCGTTCTCTGCACATACAGCAGAGAGCCCTGAACCTGTCCAACAAGTCACAAACTACGATTCTTTTGAGCTTCCAGAGTGGTTCAAAGTCAGCTTTCTCGATTTATCAGAAGATAACCTCGAAGCGACTGAAACCAACAAACACCTCGTGGTCTTTTTCTGGCAAGAATTTTGTGCCTACTGCAAGAACACAATCGAAAAGAATCTGACACAGCAATCCATCCGTGATGTATTTGACGCACATTTTGATGTTGTTGCCTTAAATATATGGGGCGATCGAGAGGTGTATGGCCTCGATGGAGAAGCAACGACTGAGAAAGAAATTGCCCGCTCACTTGATGTGCAATTCACTCCGACAATTATCTTTTTTGATGCTGAGGGTAAACCTGCGCTACGCCTCAACGGTTACGTTTCGCCAGCAGAAATGCAGTTCGCTTTGGATTACGTTCAAAACAAAACGTATGAATCACAGACCATTTTCGAGTATTTAGCCGCAAATCAACCGAAGTCCGTCAATGCCGCACTCAACACACAGCCCTTCATTCAAAATAAGACCAAGCTCGACATCAAGGGACAACCGAAAGCTGTATTATTTGAACAAACCAGTTGCCCTGATTGCGATACATTCCATCGCTGCGTGTTATCACTAGATTCAGTCCGCGAACGATTTAAACCATTCCACACCGTTCAACTCGACATGTGGTCGAGCACACCGGTAACCACACCATCTGGAGAAACAAAGGCAGCGCGTGATTACGCTCGTGATTTGAAAATCATGTACGCACCGAGCCTCGTGCTTTTTGATTCAGACGGGTCTGAAATTATTCGCGTCGAATCACAGCTCAGGAGCTTCCACACAGAAGCGGTTCTTGAGTATATTTCAGAAGGCATTTACCAACGCGAACCGAACTTCCAACGCTACATCGAAGAGCGCGGGGACATCATCAGAGCAAAGGGTGAACAGGGAAAAACCAAAAGTACTCGCGACATCTGTCCCGAACTTTACGAGTAACACACGTACCCTGCCGCATGTATAATCATGACCTGCGGCAGGGGCGCACAAGCTGAGAAGTACCCTTTGAACCTGATCCGGTTAGTACCGGCGTAGGGAGCCAAGACCAACAAACTCTCCTTTTGTTGACCTTCTGCGCGCAGCTCATTGATCAGGAGTCAACACAATGCATTTCAAACATTTATTGAAAATCGCGAGTCTTAGCTTATGTGTCCTCGTAAGCTCTGTGTCCAAGGCATCTACAGAGGAAATCACTGTTCTGCTTGATTGGTTTATCAATCCAGATCACGCGCCGTTGATCGTTGCAGAACAAGAGGGTCTGTTTGAAAAGGCAGGACTCAAAGTCACCCTTGTTGAACCAGCCGACCCATCGCTCCCACCGAAGCTTGCTGCAGCAAAACAAGCAGATTTGGCTATCAGCTACCAACCATCACTGATGGTCGATCTGAATAATTCACTGCCCTTGATGCGGGTCGGTACTATCGTCAATAGCCCACTCAACTCACTCGTTGTGCTCGCCGATTCTGATATCCGATCGCTCAACGATTTAAAAGGAAAGACGGTCGGTTTTTCTGTTGGTGGATTTGAAGACGCGGTCCTTGGTGCAATGCTCGAAACTCACGGACTCACATTAAGCGACGTCAAACTTGTGAATGTGAACTTCGCTTTATCGCCATCACTGTACGCGCGACAAGTTGATGCAGTCATCGGTGCTTTCAGAAATTTTGAATTGAACCAGATGGACATCGATGGCCGCCCTGGACGTGCGTTCTATCCAGAAGAACATGGTGTTCCAGCCTACGAAGAACTCATTTTTGTTGCACACCCAGACTATGCGGGTACAGCTAAAATTGAACGCTTCCTCGACGTAATGGACCAAGCAACACAGTTAATCATCGACTCACCTGATGCGATGTATCAGTCATTCACCAGCTACCGCCCTGATGATCTTGATAACGAGCTGAATCGACGTGCATGGCGCGATACGCTGCCTAAGCTCGCTCGATCCACTCGTCAAACGGATGCGGACCAGTGGGCTCGCTTTGCACAATTTATGACGGACCGCGGACTCATCCAAAACCCACCACCGACAGAGACCTATCTCTTTGTGAAAGGCGCTCAATGAACGAAGTCTTTTACGTACTCGCCCCAGTCCTTGCGCTGGGGCTGATTGGATACTTCGCAACGCGCTTTGGATTTTTCTTAAGTTCGCATCGTGATGGATTATCCAAATACGTTTTCGATTTCGCTGTGCCGATGCTTCTTTTTTCTGCGGTGGTTGAACTTGAACCACCCAAAGCATCAGCGACTGCCCTCTTTGCGAGTTACTACATTCCACTCGTCGTTGTATTTACACTCGGCCTTCTAATTAGTTGGCTACTCTTGAAACGGCCCGTCATAGAATCGATGGTTATCGGGCTCGGCTCCTGCTTTTCGAATACGGTCCTGTTGGGTATCCCACTGATTCCACGGGCGCTTGGGGACGATGCATTGTTCCCACTCTTTCTACTCATTTCGGTCCACGGCATCACTGTATTTACTGCGGTTACCGTCGCAATTGAGATCGCACGAGGTCGCGATGCAGGCCTTGCCAACTTACCAAAACAAGTGCTTTCCGGGCTCATTGGGAATCCACTCATCGTAGGATTAGGCCTGGGATTTCTTTGGAAACTCACCGATCTAGGAATCCATCCAATTGCGGCTGACATGTTTCATCTCGTCGCAACCAGTGTGACACCCGCTGCACTTTTCGTGCTCGGGAGTTCTCTAGCGAGTTATTCGATTTCAGGCTCTGTGGGCCCAGCTCTTCTGGTCACTATTCTGAAAAATACAGCGCACCCACTGGCCGTGTTTCTTCTTGGCTCATGGCTTGGTCTTGAGATGCTATGGCTGTCGGTTGCGACGATGCTCGCGGCCATGCCAACTGGAATGAATATGTACCTATTTGCCAATCGCTACCAGGTATCACCACCGACAGCGACAACAAGCATATTCGTCTCCACCGTCTCATCTGTGATCACGATTTCAATCGTGATTGCGCTTTTAAAAAGCGTTTAAGGCTCGACCAGGATCGCTCTGAAGTCATTCACATTGGTTCCTGTTGGCCCAGGAGTGACAGACTGACCGATTGACTTAAAAAACGTATGCGCGTCTTGGCGCTTGAACGCATCACGATGATCGAGACTCGCTTCTTTGACCTTGGTGAGCGTCTGATCATCAATCAACGCTCCTGCGATTTCTGCTGCACCATCGACGCCATCTGTATCACAGACAATTGCCGAAATTCCTCGAGCACCATCGAGAGCATCAAGCAACGCCAGTGCAAAATGAGCGTTTGGCCCACCGATTCCAGTACCAGTAACTTTGACTGTTGTCTCGCCACCAGAGAGCAAACACAAAGGTTTTGTGAGTGTGCGATGACGACGCTGCCATAGCGCTGTCTCAGCCATCACGCGAGCGACTGTTTCAGAGTCTCCCTCAATGGAGTCACCCAAAATCCAGCACTCCACTCCTTGCGCTTCCAGAAACTCTTGAGCCGCCTTCAAGGACTGCGAAGGGGCCGCAACTATGGTCGTTGACACACGTTCAAAACACGCCGCATCGGGAGCCGGAGTAGCGTTATTAGAATCAGATAACCAGGGAAGCAATTCATCAAGAACATCAATATTGTGTCGTGTTAATACATCGATTGCGTCAGCTTGATTGGTATGCGCCGGAACTGTTGGACCAGACGCAATAAATTCAACCCGATCTCCGGGAACATCTGAGACCAAGAAGTTCAGAATTCTGCCTTGGCAGGCTTCAACCAAACGCCCACCTTTCACAAGCGAGAGTTGTTTGCGCACTGTATTTAATTCAGAAATTGTTGCGCCTGATGCGAGTAACTCGCGATGCGTCCGCATCTTTAGTTCGGGATCCATCGCTGGAAGCGGAGCAGACATAAGTGCAGATCCACCACCTGAAATCAAACAGATCATTCGATCACTTGGCCCTAACGATTGAGCCAGCGCCATTGCTTCTTGAGCGGCCAATACACTCCCGGCATCAGGAACAGGGTGCGAGGCCTCAATGACACGCAACGTGGTAGAGACTTGATGACCTTTAGGGAGAATACACAAACCCTCGATATCTCCGAGACATTTTTGAGCAATCCGCGCATGCTGTGATGCTGCTTTCCCAACAACCAGAAATACTGTCTTACCATCAGTAGGCGGTAATGCATTCAGATGAGGTATCAGGCACGTTGCTTGGGCAGCTTCAACAGCATGATCAAATGCTGATCTAAGAAGTTCTTGAGAATTCAAAGGGTCTCGTCCAAAGCGGACTCAACTGTGGCTGGAATCCTCTCGCGAAAGACACCGATTGCCAGCGCACCAAAGACCATTGCACCGATGTACAGCGATGGGGACTGCAAAAGCAATTGAGCAGCCGGCAAAACAACCGTAAAGAGTCCGGTTAGGATAATCACCGCTCCAGCAACCCAATCCTTGGAAATGCCAACCCACAGCGTTTTGAACACATAAAGTCCAGCGACTATTCCGGAAGCAAATGCAACCAAGGTGTAGGCAGCCTTCGAGGGATAAAAGTGATGAAGGCTTAGGCATGCGAACACGAGCACAAGGCACGCGATCGCATAAGTCGATGATCGCATTCTTTAGAATGCCAACGCGAGGATTGTCATCGCCATGGCGATCAACATCAACGCAAAACCAGTATCACCGTGAGTCAGTTCTTTCAGCAATTTCATGAGATTCCTCCTGAGAGGCGTCTTTATACCAAATTTTTTAATAAAAATTCAGTGATTCTGAGACTTTATCACCCAATCAATCGGCTCGCAGCTCTCGCCATATACCCATTTTCATCGGTCTCGATCCGCAAGACACGGATCGTTGATTCGTCATCATGAATCATCGTGTCATTTGCCTCATTACGCTGAGGGCTTAACGAAACAGGAAGCCACCGCGCCAACAAACGACAAACTTCGCGCCGCATTCTCACTGAATGCTCACCGATCCCACCAGCAAATACGATCGTATCGGCACCACCCAGCACCGCGTTTAATTGACCAATTTCGCTGTTAATTCGATAAGCGAAATAATCCAATGCAAACTCGGATGCATTGGTCTTGGCTTCCTCTAGCGTTCGGACATCACTCGATTGGCCCGACAAACCTTTCAGACCAGAATCGTGATAGAGCAAATGCTCCACCTCATCAAGCGTCCACCCACAATGATCCAACAAATGAAGAACAACACCAGGGTCGATGCGCCCAGAGCGCGTCCCCATCGGCAGGCCCTCAACTGCAGTAAAGCCCATCGTTGATGCCACTGAGCGACCGCTATCGACTGCGCAAATCGAAGCACCGTTCCCTAAATGACAAATGATCGCCTTGTATGGAGACTGCACCCCAAGCGTAGGCAATTGCTCAGCAATGTAGGCGTACGACAACCCATGAAACCCATATTTGCGAATCCCAAGATCCCGAACGGACTGCGGTAATGCATAGGATGTTTCAAGCGCCGATTGACCAACATGAAATGCAGTATCGAAACACGCTACTTGCATCACACCCGGATAGGCTTCGCCGAATACATCAATACCCGCCAAGTTGACTGGCTGATGTAATGGCGCAAGATCAACCAAAGTTTCCAGTTCATTGCGAATCTCTTCAGTCACAATGACTGGATCTGCAAATGACTCCCCACCGTGAACAACTCGATGGACAATACACTGCGGTTCTGGAAATTGATTTGAAAGTAGATCATGCACCGCGTGCAACAGAACCATCACGCGATCGTGCTCTGTCTCCGCTATCACTTCAGACTGGTCAATTTGCACTCCATCAGACGCTTTCACCTGCATATGAATCTGACCGTCGCGGACTGACGCCTGACCTGACTCAATCAGATCTAACGACCCCATCTCATAGACTGAGAATTTAACACTCGACGATCCAGCATTAATGACAAATAACATCTACGAGTCCTTCCGTTGATGCGCACGCAAGATGACCGCCAATGCGCAGGACGCAAGTCTTGAAACCGCGTCATCGGCCCGACTGGTCAGAATAATTGGCAACCGGAGTCCTAAAACAATCCCTGAACCCTCACCATGCGCCAAATACTCAAGCTGCTTTGCAAGCATATTTCCAGACTCTAAATCCGGAGTGACCAGAATATCGGCAACCCCTGCAACCGGACTTTCAATGCCTTTGATTTTTGCAGCTGTCTCAGATACCGCATTATCAAATGCAAGCGGACCATCGAGTATCGCTCCAGTAATTTGTCCGCGACGTGCCATGGTGCACAAGGCTGCCGCATCAAGTGTTGATGGAATCGCTGGGGTCACCGTCTCAACAGCTGACAAAATAGCGACTTTTGGCTCTTCAATTTTAAGTGCATGCGCGAGTTCGATGGCATTCTGAATGATGTCGCGCTTGGCATTGAGATCAGGTGAAATATTAATCGCTGCATCTGTGATCAAAAGAGGCCTCGGATAGGTCGGAACATCAAAGACGAAGACATGGCTCACTCGACGCTCAGTGCGCAACCCTGATGATTTTGAGAGGAGTGCACCCATCAGCTCATCAGTATGTAAACTTCCTTTCATTACAGACTCGACCGATTCGAGTTGGCACAATTCAACAGCCCTAGCACAGGCTGCATGAGAGTGATCAACTGCATCGATCTCAACGCCGTTGAGATCGTAACCATAAGTCTCCGCCACCTGACGAATTTTTGCTTCTGGACCAATCAAAACAGGCTCTATCAATCCGCGTGCACGCGCTGCTAATGCACCACCAAGTGACACCTCATCACACGGATGAACGACCGCCACTCGCATTGGTCGATAGGCTTTACAGCGGTTTAACAAATCATTGAGCTGTTGGCGTTCGTTCAAGAAGATATCTGGCAGCTCAACAATCTCAGACTCGACTTTCTCAGTGGGCGCGATCACTTCAGCGCAGCCTTTAAGAACTTGCTCGCCGAGCTGATTCACGACATCGCAGTCAAACATGACGTGTGAATTAGGCTTTTTCTCTCGAACAGTCACTGTTACCGATAACTCATCACCAATCCGGACAGGCTTCACAAAATCGAGAGTCTGATGTGTATATACAGTACCCGCACCTGGCAACTCAGTCCCTAAAACCGTTGAAATGAGTGCACCACCCCACATCCCATGCGCAACGATGTCATGAAAGCGACTCGACTTTGCATACTGTGAATCGAGACTCACAGGATTCACATCACCAGACATCACTGCAAACAATCGAATGTCATCCATGGTGAGACGCTTTCGAATTGATGCTGACATCCCTACGGCGAGCTCATCATAGGTCGTGTTGGTTAGGCGGGTGATTGGTGTCATACCGATTTACTCAAATAAACTAAAACATATTGCATTGCACAATAGTTTTAAGACAACTGTGTGACAAGTCTGAATTCACGCATCAGCACATGATGCACATCAAAAGGTCGGTGTACCAAAACAAAAAGGCCCGGGTTACCGGGCCTTTCACCATTAGGATTTATTTTCGATGAGCTTTCCTGTCTCAATCGAAATTGAACGAGGCTTCAGTGCCTCTGGCAACTCACGATACAATTCGACGTGCAGCAATCCATGTTCCAAACGCGCGCCTTTGACATAGACGTGGTCTGCTAACTGAAACTTCCGTTCAAAACTGCGCGTCGCAATTCCGCGGTGCAGGAACTTGCGCTCTTCTTCGGATTCGGCTTTCTCACCCGAAACGGTCAGTTCGTTTTGCTTCGACTCAATCGACAATTCATCGTCGGTAAAGCCTGCAACAGCCATCGTAATTTGATATTCATCTTCCCCAGTCACTTCGATGTTGTAGGGCGGATAGCCTGCGCTTTCGAGACGATTTGCGTTCTCAAGCATTCCGGCAAGACGATCAAAGCCAATTGCTGTGCGATATAAAGGTGAAAGGTCTACTGTCATGTGATCCTCCTAAAGCGATCAAATTGTTGCTCTTCATAAAGACAGAGCGTTTAGTAAATAAGGCCCATTGTGGCGCCTCAATAGCTATTGTGTGATCGGTAGAGAATTTTTCAAGTACTCGGATTTAAGCGAATCTCTCGTTTTTTACCCGTTAGGAAATAGAGTAGCGGTACAACAAACAGTGTTAATACAGAACTAAATCCCAGACCCCAAACAATCGCAGTTGCGACTGGGCCCCAGATCAATGATGAACCACCAAGGCCAGCTGCTAACGAGAACAACCCAGCGATTGTTGTCATGACTGTGATGACGATTGGAACGACCCGACGTCTCCCTGCATACAGTGTCGCATGCTTAAGACTCATCCCAGCCATCAGTCGGTCATTGGCAGCACTAATGAGCACAATAGCAGAGTTCACCGCGATACCTGACAACGCGACAACACCATAAAGCGTATATAGCGAGAGCGGATTACCCGTCACAAATAGGCCCAAGACAACACCTGTGAAAGCCAACGGTACAGTCACCAAAATTAACAACGGTTGACCATAACTCTTAAACTGCGTGCCAAGAATCAGATACATCACGCCTAGCCCAAAAAGGAATAGAATCCCTATGGAATCAAGGCTTTCTTGGATATCGTCAAGCTCACCAGAGAAGTCTAAATTCACGTTTGGATAGGATGCTTGCAACTGAGACCATGCATCCATCACAGCTTGGTTTGCTGTCACGGTATCAGTCATCTCGGAATCAATATCTGCTTCAACCGTAATCGTCCGCCTGAAGTTGTAATGACGAATCGTTCCGAGTGCGGGCGACCGATCGGCATCGACTAATTCACTTAAGGAAATCATGTCGCCTGTTGCTGTTGGCAGTTGTGTTCCTAAAAGCTCTGTTGGGGACGAAAATTGACCGTCGGCCGCAACAACGCGAATATCAACCGTCTCACCTTGATCTTGAACTGACTCAACAATTTCGCCATCAACAAGAATGCGGATATTTCGAGCAATATCGGCCGGAATCAGCCCTGACCGTGCCACTTGATCTGGATTGAGAGTGAGCTGGAGAGCGAACCGTCCATCCTGTGCGTCATCGGTAATATCTTTGATACCTGGAGTGTTTTGCAGGATGCCCCTGATTTCATCAGCTGCCGCTCGAAGTTCTCCGAATTCAGAACCACGGACTTTGATTGAAATAGGCTTCGCTGCAGGCGGCCCGCCCGCAAGCTCAAGAAAGGTCACGCGCGATGGACCAGGTACAGCAAGCACTGCCTCACGCATCCCATCCACAATATCCGACACTTCGCGACCATCAGGCTGTAACCCAACCAGGACTTGGCCGCGATGACTACCTCTCAATGGCTCTGTTTCAGTGAACTGCTGACCTGCGTAGGCAACAATTCCTCGCGCCTCATTTTCACCCAGGCTTGCACGAACCACTTGTTCAATTTCGACCGTTAAATTAAGGGTCTGCTCAAGCCTTGTTCCGGGCTCTGTCTCAACATTCACATAAAACACACGGATCGGATCGGATGCAAAAAAATCCGCTCGTATTTGACCGCTCGCCAACAAACCCAGAGCTCCGATTAACGCAAACATTGAAATCGCAAGTGTCGTAATGGGCCGACGTAATGCCCGAATCAATAAACGGGTGTAGACATGCCTGATACCACGATTCAGACGCGTTCGGAATTGCTGCATCCTGCCGTCATGATTGAGCTTCATGCCGGTCCCAAGCACATGACTTGGAAGCATCCAAAATGCCTCGACAAGGCTGATTAATAGAGCAACCGACACCACCAGCGGGATGACCATCATGAATTTACCCAGAATCCCGGGTAGAAGCATCAGTGGCATAAAGGCAGCAACGGTTGTGAATACCGCGGCAGTCACCGGAGCTGCAGTCTCAGTCAATGCATCTAACACAGCCTCGATTCCACTGAGTCCACGCTCAATGCGGTAATAAATGGCTTCGACCACAACAACTGCATCATCAACCAACATCCCGAGAGCAATCACGACACCGAGCAACACCGTGACATTGAGTGTTTGATCCATGCCCTGAAGGATCCAGAATGTGCCCGCCAGAATAAATGGGATACCGATCGCTGTGAGCGCTGCGATTTTGAAACCTAAGAATATCCATGCAACAACCAAGACCAGCATGAGGCCAATCAATGCGTTGTTCTGCATGATATTGAGTGCTTTCCGTGTTGGGATGGTCTGGTCGTCAATCAACACAAGTCGCGTGCCGGTCACGGCCTCAAGTGCATTACGCGATTCAATATAGTCTTTAACCTCATCGACCAGTTCGAGCGTATTTGCCCCTTCTGCTTTCATCACAGCCAGCAAGACAGATGGCTTCCCTTCGTAACGAACAAGCTCTGAGCGCTCTGCTTGCGTTCGAGTGACGCGCGCAACATCACCAATTCTGACGCTTCCATCGCGGCCGAGAATAGGGAATCGATTGAGATCAAATGCATCTGTCGATTTCCCTTTCAACCGAACTAACCAACTCGATCCGGCAACATCAAGCTCGCCAGCAGCCAAATCTTGAAAGTACGTTTGAACCGTCGTTGCAACATCTGACGGAGAGAGTCCAAGCGCAGCGAGTCGTGTCGCATCAAACTCAATCCGAATCTCAGGATCAGCCATTCCTTGCGTATCAATCCGGTCAATACGCTCTCGGCGCTCCAGTTCTTTTTCAATTAAGACCGCCTGCTCGCGCAGGCTATCGTCATCACCAGATCCAACCAGTGCGAGTGTGGCAGCGGGGAATGCGTTCGATGAGGTGATTTCGATGAATACCGGATCAGTTGCTTCATCAGGAAATTCACTTTCTGCTGTATTAACCTCGCGACGCAAATCACCGAGACGACGCTCGAATACTTGTGTTGAGATATCTTCGAATCGAACCAGTACTGATGCCAATCCTTCTCGTGAGTAACTGGACACAAAATCGAGATCATCAACGCGCTGAATCGCTTCTTCAATTGGATCTGTGATTCGGCTTTCGACATCTAAGGCCGATGATCCAGGCCAAGCAACGGTAATCACAATCCAGTTAAAGTTAATGGTTGGATCTTGCTGTCTAGGAAGCGACCAATACGCCAGCACGCCCATCGCCAGAACTAAGATAAAAGTGAGATTTGTGAGGACTTTGTTGCCGATAAGTAACCGTGCAAATCCGATCATTTTCGGATCACCAACATATCGCCATGACGTGCCTTAAAACGTCCTTCTTGAATTAATAGCAACGTTGGCTCGAGATCAGAAACGATAACTGGTTGACCCAGTGTTGCTGACGGTCTCTCGATAAACCGAGCCTCATTACCGACCGCGACCATCACACCATACTTCCGATCACGCTCGACTAAAAAATCAGCGGGCAGCACTCGAGCATCTGAGGGGATTGAGATCACTCCAGGCGAGCCGGGAGCCACTGGGGAATCCGGTGCAAAACGAAGTAAACGCGTTCCAGTACTCGTATCCACAGCATCACTTTCAACTAAAAACCGTGCGCTTACATTTTGTCGGCCCGATTCAAAAACGACGTCTTGATTTGTATCGACAACATAATCAAAAGGCACTCGAGCGCGAATATCAACAGCAACAGACACCACCTCAAGAATTGGCGATCCAACCGACACTCGCGTGCCGACTGAGGCTAGCTGTTCGATAATTACGGCATCGAAGGGCGCTTTCACTTCACACTTTGAAACCTGGAGCTCGGCCTCTTGTAATGCGACACGTTTCGCTTCAACACCAATTCGAGACTGCTGTAATTCTGTAGCCCGAGTATCTTTTAGTTCTTCGCTGGCAATATTGGTCTCTGCCAACTTGGCAACACGTGCTGATTGACGTTCGCTAAACTTCAACTGGACTTGAGCTTGTTTCAAGTCTTGGAGAGCAAGATCTCGTTGTAATTTGGTATTGCGACAATCAAGCTGAATAAGCGTCGCACCTCGTGTAACGCGATCACCCGGGCGTGCGTTGATCGATACAATTTCAGCGGATATTCCCGACGATAGAAGACTTGTTTCAATAGGCTCAGCGCTAGCCGGAAACCCAGACGTCATTCGTTTTTGGATAGCAGACACAGGGGCAACTGTCACAAAAACTTCAGCAAACGCAGTCGCTGTCACCAAAACACAGAGCCCTGCCACTGCCCACGTTTTCACCCATTTCATCGAAGCGCCTCGTTTTCCGCGTTGCAACATACTATGGGGAACGGCGCACCCGATTCCAACTCGTTCCATCGAATCGATAATCCAAACGGTCATGTAACCGCGATGAACGACCCTGCCAAAATTCGATGCGCGTTGCCCGAACGGCATATCCACCCCAATGTTGCGGCCGAGGCACCTTGTCCGGATATTGAGCTTCTAACTCGGTCATTTTTTCTGTCAACACGTCATGCGACTCAATGACTTGTGACTGCTGACTCGCCCACGCACCCAATCGAGATCCTTTCGGTCGCTCTTGGAAATAGGCGTCATTTTCTTCGTCGCTCAGCTTTTCAACTGTGCCCTCAACTCGCACTTGACGCTCGAGTTGATCCCACCAAAAAACCAACGCAGCCGACGGTGATGCCAAAAGCTCCTCACCTTTATGGCTCAGATAATTGGTATAAAACTTAAAATCCCGACCGTCTTGGCCTTTTAACAAGACAATACGTGCATGCGGATTACCCATCCCATCAATCGTTGCCAAAGTCATCGCGTTGGGTTCAAGTTGCGTTGTTTTCTTCGCATCACTCAACCATGCCTCGAACAAAGCAATCGGATCTAATCCTGCATCCTCTTCGAGTAACTGGCCGACCTGATAATCTCTGCGCAATCCTTCTAAATCACGATTCATCAAATAACTCCAACACCTGACTGATGCGCTCAACGCGACACACTTCAATACCACTCACTGGTTGTTTGGGAGCATTCGCGGATGGCACGATGGCTTTTTTAAATCCATGCTTGGCCGCCTCACGAATTCGCTCTTGACCTGATGCGACAGGCCTGACTTCACCTGACAACCCAACTTCGCCGAAGATCACCCAATCTTTGGGGATTGTTTTACCCCGGAAACTCGAAACACAGGCTAACAATAATCCGAGATCAGCTCCCGTTTCTGTCACTTTGACGCCTCCGACAGCATTGACGAATACGTCCTGATCACCCAATTGGACATGGCCGTGGCGATGCAAAATTGCTAGCAACATCGCAAGACGCTGGCCATCAAGACCAACCGCGATCCGCTTCGGAGAGCCACCTAAATTACTATCGACTAGCGCCTGAACTTCGACCAACAAGGGACGGGTACCCTCCCATGTACAAATCACTGAGGAGCCCGGCGCCACACTTTCAGGGCGACTTAAAAATATCGCTGATGGATTTTTAACTTCTCTGAGACCTGTTTCGGTCATCGCAAAAACACCCAACTCTCCGACCGAGCCAAATCGATTTTTATGCGCACGAAGTGTTCTGAATCGACCACCGCTATCGCCATCGAGAAGCAGTGATGCATCAATAATGTGCTCAAGCACTTTCGGACCAGCTAAAGCGCCTTCCTTGGTCACATGACCAACCAATAAAACGATCACACCCGTTGCTTTGGCAAGACGGGTTAATTGAGCAGCAGACTCACGAACTTGACCAACGCTACCTGGCGCACCAGAGAGTGATTCAACCTGCATCACCTGAACTGAATCGACAACCAGCAATGCCGGTTTGACCTGTTCAACCATGGCAGCTATCGCTTCAACTCGAGTCTCAGAAACGCACTCAAGCTGGTCGCCATTTAATCCCAAACGCTGTGCACGCAGCGCAATTTGCTCGAGGGATTCCTCACCTGTAACGTATAAACAGGGTTTTTGCCCTGATAACAGCGTCGTCACTTGCAATAGCAACGTACTTTTACCAGCACCTGGGGCACCACCAAGTAAAATCACAGAGCCGGGAACAAAACCCCCACCCAAAACGCGATCAAACTCTGAATATCCAGATCCAAGACGAGCGAGCCGCTCCGGTTTAATCGCTGATAGTTTTGAACGCGCAGGCATAGCGCCTGCATACCCACCCGAACGGCCTTTAACAGGCTCGGGAGCTTGAACTGATTCAACAAGGGAATTCCATGCCTGACAACCAGGGCACTGCCCTGCCCACTGTGACGAAGTAGCGCCACATTCTTGGCATTGATAGATGGATTTGACTTTAGCCACATTGGTCTCCTGTTCACTACAGGATAGACCAGATTTTATCCGACAGCGCGTTCTGTTCGTGTTGATGTCAGATGTTTAAACTTCCGTTGGGTGCGAACAGCCTGCTGGATACTCTCGCCAAGAACCTCAAGTACGATCTGGCAGACCAAACGGTTCGTAAATCGAGCCATGGTTGCACTGGACGAGTCCAAGACCAGGTCGAGTGTTCTGTGACACGCTCGGGCTAATGGGGAGCCTGTCGGTGCGATTGCAATTAAGCGTGCACCGCGCTCATCTGCAAGGGTGGCTGACTGAACCATGGGAGCGGTTTCACCATTTGTGCAGAGAAATAAAAATAGATCATCTGGCGACGCGGTATTTGCTGTTAATTCCTGAATGACCGCATCTGTATGAACAACTACGGCGATCGGTGCACCAATAAAAAGCTCTTGTGCGCCACGCGCCAGACCAGAAGTTGGGCCCAGACCGTAAATCAGTAACCTGCGGCAATCGAGGATCTCCCCAATGACACCAATCAGATCTTGTTCTGGTAATCGTGTGCGTGCTCGATTCATTCGTGACATTGCGGTCTCAAACATTTTATCTGCAAGCTGAAGAATTGAATCACTGTCCTCAAGACCACGAACCTGAAAAGTCGCTGGATTCGCAAGTGTTTGTGCGAGCCGTAATTTGAAGTCAGGAAAACCACGACAGCCAAGAGATCGGCAAAACCGATTCACTGTTGGCTCAGACACGCCCGCAGCCACTGCCAATCGCGCTATGCTTAGATGAACAGAATGCTCCGGATCCGCTAAGATTGTCTCGGCAACAGCTCGCTCAGATTTACTGAGATTAGATAGTGAGGCACGGACTTGATCAATCACTGTGTCGCTCCTTTGTAATTCTTCACATATTATTGAGCACACGCATCGCCGAACTCCGTTCGACTAACAAGGAGAATAAACAATGTTCAATCGTAGGACAATCCTGTTCGGGATTTTCATGTATCTAAGCGCATTAACAGCGCATGCAAATGGCTTTACAGACCTCAACGATCAGCCGTTTGAAATTAAGGGTCCGGCTGTAGTCAACTTTTGGGCGACTTGGTGTGCGCCCTGTATCAAAGAATTACCCGATCTGGAAAAACTCGGCCAAAAACTAGGTAGTGAGGCGACTGTTTATTTGGTTAATTTTGGTGAAAGCACAAAAACAATCGAAGGATTCAAGTCCAAAAAGCCGGATCTATTTGGAGATCACACAGTGCTGCTTAAAGATGCCAAGATGTCAGGACTCAAAGCCTACGGACTTCGCGGAGTTCCAACGACCGTTCTAATTAATGGGCCAGGTGAGGCAGTGGAGAGCATCCAAGGCATGAAAGAATGGGGAGCCGATGAAGTCGTTTCCGAAATTAAGGCGAAGATTTTGCCTTAACGGCATCTTCGAGCTCATCAAAACTCGGGAATTGTGACAAGACAATTGGCTCCTTTCCCGGGTGATTCACCACATAAAGCGGCACACCAACCCGGTCGAACGCATTCAGATATTCAGTAATCAGCGGGTCATAACGAGTCCAGTCGCCCGTCATCCGGATCACTCCGTGATCCTCAAACAACTGATCAACGGCTTCTGTTTTCAATAACCGCTTTTCCGTAACCTTACAGGTAATGCACCAATCAGCCGTCATGTTAATGAAGACAGATCGTCCATCATTGAGGTGCGCTCGTAATGCACTCGATGCATACGGCTCAGCATCCACCTCCACCATCACCTGATCTGAAGAGGTTGGTGCAACTTGAGACACGCTTGGAATTGCCATCAAAGAAGCGACCACCGCCAATACCCCCAGGATTCTTGAGACCCGGCCTTCTCCTTTGGTCAGCCAAAGACCAAATACCAGCAACAGTAATCCGCCGAGAATCAATGCCAAAATGTCAGAAGATGTTTGACGGACGAGGACCCACAATAGCCAAATTGCAGTCGCCAAAATTGGAAATGCCAACAACTGTTTTAATCGGATCATCCAATTGCCAGGACGCGGTAATCGACTCGCCAATTGTGGCCAAATGGCAAATGCGAGCATCGGAAGAGCCAAACCAAGACCCAAGGCCGAGAAGACAATTAATGTAATCCACCACGGTTGCGTCAACGTGTAACCCATCGCGACACCCATGAATGGGGCTGTACAGGGAGTCGCAACGACAACAGCCAACACGCCAGTAAAGAACTCAGCACGCCCCGAGTGGCCTTCTGTCAGATTCTGTCCAACGCCTGAAAGCGCCATACCAAATTCGACCCAGCCATACAGCCACAATCCTAGAATCACAAACACATAGACTAACAAGCCGACGAACCATGGCGTTTGCAACTGAAAACCCCAACCAATTTGTGCACCACCGGCTTTAAGACCGACCATAATTGAGGCCAGCACTAGCATGGTCACCAAGATACCGGCGGTATACAGCCACGCCCCTTTCTGAACATCACGCCGCTCTTTTGTCGCCTTACCTGCAATCGATAGCGCCTTGATGGACAGCACAGGGAATACACATGGCATCAAATTCAAAATCAACCCGCCAGCCAACGCCATGATCAAGACAAGGCCAAGGGATAGATTCTGCTTCTCCACCGAAGGCACAGCGAGAGCCGAATCATACGGCAGGCGAACCCCACCAGATTCGAGCCCAATAACCCAGTGACCCGCAGCATAGGCTGAGGGATCCAGCACGCGATCAAATGTAACTAAAACGCCACCTCCAAGTGGTTGCACACTCTCGACAAGTCCCAGAATTTCTCCAGAACCCTCGGGCATCACATCGTTAATCGCAATCTCGTTAAATCCAGAGATCCATACCGATTGAGTACCAGCAAAATTAACGCTGGCAGGAAAATCTGTGGGGACAGCTGCGCGCGCAGCATCGATTTGTTGCACAGATGCAGAACGGCGCACATCGAGTTGAGATGAAACAACCGGCAATGAAATGCTGATCTCTTGGCTTTCAGGAATGCAAATGTCCTTGCAAACCAACCAACGTGCTTCGCCTGTGAGTGACCATTGGCCCGATACCGTTTGAGGCACTGTGATCTGAAATGGGTGAATAACCGCTTTGGTATATCCATAAGTCAGAAGGCTGACATCGTCACCAAAGGGTTTTGTTTTCGCGAGCGGGAATTGAAGATCCGGCTCATACGATTGTGCGCCATCACTCAATTCAAGTGAGGGAGGAAGACCAGTTGAACCCGCATTCTTCCAGTACGTATTCCAACCTTCAGCAATTTCAAGCGACAACCCAAACCACAGCGTGTCACCTGGAACAACAGATTCAACTGGCGTGATTAAGCGCGCAGTAACTTGGTTGGCCTGAGACAATCCAGGCAATACAGCAAATAAAGAAAAAACGCAGACTTTTAAAATCCATTTCATGTGGCGAGATTAGCGGATTGACTTCGGTAAAAAACTGTATTTTTATACAGTAATGAAAACAAATCTTTTACGCCCACTATTTGATGCCGGAAAGCTGTGGCAAGGCAATACAGAAACCACGATCGAAGTCACCGATACTGGGTTTCCGGAACTCAATACCCAGCTGTGCAGCCAAGGTTGGCCCGCACATATGTTGATTGAATTTCTAACTGACGATGTTTTTTCAGCCCCTATTCAATGTGCGTTAGCCACTTGGCGCTCACAGCACGATGCGCGCTGGATTGCTTTTGTAAATCCACCATTAACTCCCTGCACTGAAAGACTGATGCAAGAAGGAATCGACACAGAAAAAGTCGACGTCATGAATATACCAACCGATCAGTTTGCCTGGTGCTTAGAGCAACTCGCCCTATCAGGGTCCACACGCAGCATAATCGCATGGGAAATGGAAACACTCACTTCAACACAGCTCAGGCGACTACAGCTCGCCTGCCAACGAGGGCACACACAACTCTTTTTAGTCCGACAGCTCACACATCGAAACCAAGCTTCACCAGCGCCCGTACGTGTCAGCATGCAGTCATCAATCACTGGTTTTGAAATCACTATTTTTAAGCAACCAGGAACAAATGCAAGACCACCTATTGTAGTTCCCACCGAGCTTTCTTGGATTCAAAAGCCAAGCCCTGCTCGACGCACAACGTGTATCAACAAAGACTCATCGAGACTGCATTAATGGTGATCTATGCGTACCTCAAATTTCCAAATCTACTTTTGGATGCACAAGGTGTCTCACATCACAACGAGTGCGTTGCCATCCACCATCAAGGCCAGATCATGCAATGCTCCGAACAGGCATTAGCGGAGGGCGTTGTTCCTGGTATGACACTGAGTATGGCACTCACACTCTGCCCACATTTACTCACTAAAACGTATCAGGCAAATGCAGAGCGCCGCTTAATACATCGCTTAGCTCTTTGGGCATATCAATATTCGCACCAAGTCGCGATCTGGAATAAAGGATTATGTATTGAAGTTTCAAAGAGCAAATCTCTATTTGGTGATCTTGCTGAACTCACCCAAACTCTAAAAAATGCGGCCTCATCCCAAAGCTTCCAAATTCAGCTTGCCTTTGGGTACACCCCTGAAATGGCAGCCCTCTTCGTGCAAGAAGGATTAAGACCAAAGGAACACGCATTTCAAAAAACATTAAGTCGTATTTCAATTGATGCTGTCGCCATCCCACGCGAACAAATTAAACGTCTAAAAAATATGGGATTTCGAACAATCGGCGACTACTTTAGTGCACCATCTCGAGCTCGGCAGGCACGAATCCACCAAGATACTTTCTTATATTTCGATGCAATTGCAGGTCGCCATCAAACGCCACTTTCATGGTTTTCACCACCTCCTGTCTTCGATCAATCCGTTGAGTTTCTACGCGGACTTGAATCAGTCGACATGCTGAAATTTCCAATCAATCGCTTAACACAAGATGCAGCAAATTGGTTAAGACAGCGGGTATGCGTAACCGGTCAGTTACGATGGGAAATTACACAGGAAAACCGCAATATCGATGTTTTAAAAGTTTCACTTAATCATCCTGTGAATTCCGCAACAGCACTGTCCGATCCGTCTTGGCTGCAACTCGAAAAATTACGACCTGCGTCACCGATGACAAGGATTCGCTTAACCATTCAGCAAGTACATCAAGCAAGCCCACAGAAGAATGACTTATTTGTTAAAACGCACGACACAGATCGATCGCAGTTACTCGACCGTCTCACTGCACGTCTTGGAAAAAAATGCATTCAAACACCGTGCCGACTTCAAGATCCAAGACCTGAATATGCGAACCAATTAGACAACAATCACAACACACATCCACTGCCTCACCTGCCACCTCGGCCTCTCTGGCTACTCAACCCACCAGAGTCACTTGGTTCATCACCTGAGAAAGCAGGTCATACCTTACTTCAAGGGCCAGAACGGATCGAATCAGGATGGTGGGACTTCGAGCCTGCGTGTCGGCGATATTGGATCTGCCTGTTTCAAAGCACACGAATCAGTTGGATCTATCAGGATCAGCGCTCAAAAAGTTGGTGGCTTGCCGGTTGGTTCACTTAAGCATTGCGACAACCTGCTAAACTCTCCTCTTCATTTCCAAGGATCATTGCGTGGATCTCAATCGGTTCAATCCAAGACAGCGTGAAGCCATTACACATGTCGGCTCACCACTTCTTGTACTTGCTGGTGCAGGCAGTGGGAAGACCAGTGTTATTACGCATAAAATTGCCTGGCTGATTCAGGAAGCCGGAATACCCGCACGTCACATCACAGCCGTTACCTTCACCAATAAAGCATCACGCGAAATGCGAGAGCGTATCGGTAAGGTTGCACCTAAAGATCAGATTCGGGGGCTCACGGTCTCGACTTTCCACACATTTGGCCTCAATCTGCTTCGGCGAGAAGCTGCACTCGCTGGACTAAAATCTGGTTTTTCGATCCTTGACGCCGAAGATGCTAAATCGGTTCTAGTCGACTTACTCAAACGAGAGTCGATCGAAGATCGTGAGGCTATTTCAAGTGTTCAGAACACAATTTCAAACTGGAAAAATGACGGGTTATCACCTGAAAAAGCCCAAACCCAAGCAAGTGATCCACAGTCCGTATTAG
>OBAL01000043.1_pt1 | contig 23062 bp, 23 predicted proteins | sample 1516331 | NCBI WGS metagenome assembly OBAL01 (sample SAMEA3275603, study PRJEB22092) | marine metagenome | biome: ENVO:00000038, "LAGOON"; feature: ENVO:00002042, "SURFACE WATER"; material: ENVO:00002019, "BRACKISH WATER" | collected 2014-06-21T13:56:00+00 | depth 0 m
CTCCTGCTCCTGCTCCTGCTCCTGCTCCTGCTCCTGCTCCTGCTCCTGCTCCTGCGGCCGAGAAGGACGTGATCGCAGAGCCGCCGCCACAAGTGGTTACGGTCATCAGCCCTGAAGTTACAGAGCTTCTTGAAAAAATTACGAACTTGGAAAATAAGCTCGACGCAGTGGATGCCAAAGTTGAAGCGATTGCGAACGAGGCTCAAGCGAATAAGCCTTCACCGCTGCCTTTACCAGAGCCAAAAGTTGAGAGTACCAAGTCAGAAACCAGAGATGCGTGGATGCCGACGCGGGCTGAAATCGAAGCCTTTATGGGCACCGATGTGGGTAAAGGCGTTCTGATTTTTGTGGCGCTCTCAGCCATCGTGTTAATTGGTTCGCGTTTCTTTGGCGGAAAAGCTGCCGTATCCGATGAAGCCGCGCCAGTCGAGACTCCTCAGATACCAGTGCCCGCTACACCAACTGTCGAAGACGCTGAAGTGAGTCCCGCGTCAAGCTATGCCGACAACAACTCTGAAGCGCTAGAGACTGCAATAGAGCGGCTGAAATCTAAGATTGAAGACCCTGAGAAGCTCAAAGAAGCAGAAGAATTATACAGCGCGGGTGATGACGCATTGATCGATGCGTTTTCTGCGGATGCATTGAATAAAAACCCTGAATGGGGTGAAGATCCTGATGATGAGGCTGATGTTGCGTCTCATCAGTTAGAGTTGGCCCAAAATTACCTCGATATGGGTATGACTCAGACGGCCATCGAGCTTTTAGAGCGCGTTTCGGTATCTCCTGATCAAGCGAGCGCTGAGAAGGCTCGCGCTCTTCTTGATGTCCACCGAAGCTGATTGCCTGTCTCGCCGAATTGCGATTTCCGTTGAGTATGATGGCTCAGGATATCGCGGTTGGCAGGCGCAAAAACATGACCCGCAAGTTGTGCAGACTGAAGTTGAAAAAGCACTTTCTAAAATTGCTGATGAATCAGTTGCAGTAACGTGTTCAGGACGGACGGATTCTGGGGTTCATGCATGTTCACAAGTCTGTCACTTCGATACAACAGCTATTCGTGATCCTTACAACTGGGTCATGGGAGTGAATACACAACTACCGAATGATATTTCTTTGTCTTGGGCGCAACAGGTTGATCCGGAGTTTCATGCGCGTTTCGGTGCATTATCGAGGCAGTATGTGTATCTGATTCAGGTCTCGTCATTTCGGAGTGCGCTCATGCGTAACTCGTTGACGTTTACTCACAAAAATCTTGATCCGCAATTAATGGCTGATGCTGGACAGTGTCTTGTTGGTACACATGACTTCAATGCCTATCGGTCTGCCCAGTGTCAGGCGAAAACATCTGTTCGGACTCTCAGTCGTTTGAGTGTGCATTACCACGATGGACTAATCGCAGTTCACGTTGAAGCCAATGGATTTTTACAAAACATGGTGCGGAATATTGTCGGTGTACTATCAGCAATTGGTGCGCAAGAAGAGCCAGTGAGCTGGGCGAAACAAGTGCTGGACTCGAAAGATCGCACTGAGGGAGGTGTGACTGCGCCACCTCATGGTTTGTATTTTCTTGGTCCAACATACGATGCTTCGTTTGACCTTCCAGAGACCGTCAGAATTCCGCAGATAGCCAGAGACATTTTGCGTACAGATCCGTTAGAGTGTGGAGCATGACGCGAGTAAAGTTTTGTGGGTTCACCCAAGAAGATGATATCGCCCAAGCGGTCACTTTGGGTGTTGATGCCTTAGGCTTTGTGTTCTACGAACCGAGCTCTCGCTATGTGACGCCTGAACATGCGGCAAACTTAACGCGTTCGGTACCTGCCTTTGTGACTCGCGTGGGTTTGTTCGTCAACGAACAAGCAGAGTCTATAAAGCGCATATTTGAGACCGCTCGACTGAATTTGATCCAATATCACGGTGATGAAACACCTGAATTTTGCGACACTTTGGGGCTACCTTATATCAAGGCGTTTCGTGTGCAGCAGGGGATGGATCTTCGAGCTGAAATGGATCGATATCCAAATGCGTCCGGATTTCTATTGGACGCATACGTGAAAGGGCAGCCAGGTGGAACTGGAGAGCGCTTCGATTGGGGTCTGATTCCTCAATCCGACGTACCAATCATACTCGCAGGTGGGTTAACGCCTGATAATGCGAAGGACGCGATTGAGCAAGTCGCACCCTGGGCTTTAGATGTCAGCGGTGGCATCGAAACCAAGCCAGGACGCAAGGATCCTGATAAAATGGCGCGTTTTATGAACGCGTGTCGCAACTAATCTGAGAGCACTATGGCACTGACAGAACACGAATTACGATCACTGGACTATGAACCTGATGCCGGCGGGCATTTCGGTGATTACGGTGGGCGCTATGTTTCTGAAACATTAATGGCAGCTTTAAGTGAGCTTGATCAGAACTACCAGAAACTAAAAAATGATCCCGATTTCCAGCGAGAGTTCGATGCGGATTTGGCCTCTTTCGTTGGGCGTCCGTCCCCTTTGTACCATGCGGATCGTTGGTCGAAAGCGATCGGCGGAGCACAGATTTACTTCAAGCGAGAAGATCTCAACCATACTGGAGCGCACAAAGTTAACAATACGATTGGTCAAGCGCTCTTAGCCAAGTATTCAGGAAAGCCTCGTGTCATTGCTGAAACTGGAGCTGGTCAGCATGGTGTTGCATCAGCGACCGTGGCCGCTCGCCTTGGTCTTGAGTGCGTTGTTTATATGGGTGCCGATGACGTAGAGCGGCAGTCTCCAAATGTGTATCGCATGAAGTTACTGGGCGCAAAAGTAGTTCCAGTGGAATCGGGTTCGCGGACTTTGAAGGATGCACTCAATGAAGCGATGCGTGATTGGGTAACGAATGTCGATGACACATTTTATATCATTGGTACTGTCGCGGGCCCAGCGCCTTATCCGCAATTAGTGCGTGATTTTAATGCCGTGGTCGGGCGTGAGCTGAAATGGCAATCCAAAGAATTATTTGGCAAGTATCCAGATGCCTTAGTGGCATGTGTTGGAGGTGGCTCGAACGCGATCGGTATGTTTTATCCGTTCTTAAGAGACACGGAAGTGGCCGTCTATGGCGTTGAAGCCGCAGGTCGAGGTCTCTCGACGAATGAGCATGCAGCGCCTTTATGCTCAGGGCGTCCAGGTGTATTGCATGGAGCAAAAACGTATTTGATGGATAACAGCGATGGTCAAATTGCCCATACACATTCTGTGTCGGCAGGACTCGATTATCCTGGCGTTGGTCCAGAGCATGCGTATTTGAAAGATATCGGTCGCGCTAATTATGTGGGTGCCACTGATGAAGAAGCTTTGGCTGCGTTTCATGAGGTCTCGCAAGTTGAGGGCATCATTCCTGCACTCGAAACGGCTCACGCGTTGGCGTATACAAAGAAACTCGCGGCGACGATGCGTCCAGATCAGACCGTGGTCTGTAATATGTCGGGGCGTGGCGATAAAGACATCTTTACGGTCGCTAAAATGGAAGGAATCTCTCTGACATGAGCAGTAACCGTATTCAACAGCGCATGGACCAATTAAAAGCGTCTGGCCGCAAAGCGCTTATTCCATACATCGTTGCTGGTGATCCAGCGCCCAACGTCACTGTGCCTGCAATGCATGCGATGGTTGAGGCTGGAGCCGATATCATTGAACTTGGCATGCCATTTTCAGACCCTTTTGCTGATGGCCCCGTGAATCAGCGAGGTGCCGAGCGTGCGATCGCCAGTGGCATGACGCTTCGTGGTGTTTTGGATGCCGTTTCTGAGTTTCGAGAAAAAGATCAAGATACTCCAGTTGTTTTGATGGGTTATCTCAATCCATTGATCGCTATGGGTGAAGTTGCATTTTGTGATGGATGCCAAGCGTCCGGTGTTGATGGACTCCTGATTGTGGATATGCCACCTGAAGAGGAAGGTTCACTGGTTCAGGCCGCGAAAGCTCGCGGATTGGATTTGATTTATCTAGCAGCGCCAACTACCACAGATGCGCGTTTAGCAACAATCGGCCAAGCAACCTCTGGATATCTCTATTACGTTTCACTGAAAGGTATTACAGGCTCATCCAAGCTCGATACAACTGAGGTATCGAAGCGAATCGAACATATGCGTCAACACATCTCTGTGCCGATTTGTGTCGGTTTTGGGATTCGCACTGCGGAAGATGCGGCTGCGATTTCTTCGACAGCTGATGGAAGTATCGTGGGATCTGTGCTTGTGAGTCAGGTTGAGGCGTTGGTGAATGAGCCAACTAAGATTCCAGAAGCCCTACAATCAATTTTGAAGCCAATGCGTGATGCAATGGATGCAAACGCTTAGTCGCAGGGAGAATGCATGAGTAATTGGCTCGATAAAATCGTACCAACCGTTGTTCGTTCAAAAGCAGTCGAACGGAAAGCGAGCGTTCCTGACGGACTCTGGTCAAAGTGCAGTGCGTGTGAAGCGGTGCTATACCAACCAGAATTCGAGCGTAATCAGAGTGTCTGTCCGAAGTGTGGACATCATGGTCGACTGGGTGCGCGAGCGCGCCTTCAAGGATTCCTTGATGAAGGTTCTCAAGTAGAACTATTTAAGGACTTGGTCGCCGATGATCGCCTGAAGTTCAGAGATCAAAAAAAATATAAAGACCGTCTTGCTCAGGCCCAAAAAGCCACCGGCGAGAATGATGCATTAATTGCGATGGAAGGTACTCTCAAGTCCAAACCTCTTGTAGCTGTTGCTTTTGAGTTTGCATTTATGGGTGGTTCGATGGGTACGGTCGTCGGTGAAAAATTTGTTCGGGCCGCTGAACTTTGCCTGGAGAAACGAATTCCACTTGTCTGTTTTTCTGCCTCTGGTGGTGCACGTATGCAAGAGGCTTTATTGTCATTGATGCAAATGGCGCGGACGTCTGCTGTCCTTGAAAAAATGCGTGAGCAGGGTATTCCTTACATTTCTGTATTAACAGATCCTGTGTTTGGTGGTGTCTCGGCTTCATTTGCAATGCTTGGTGATTTGAATATTGCGGAACCTAAGGCCCTAGTCGGCTTTGCGGGCCCTCGAGTGATCGAGCAGACCGTTCGTGAAACGTTGCCAGAAGGTTTTCAACGGGCTGAATTTCTTTTAGAGCATGGCACAGTGGACATGATCGTCCCGCGTCCGGAGATGCGTGACACTATCGCTCGTGTGTTATCTCGTTTGAGCCATTGAGAACGCTATCTGACTGGGAGCGTCATCTCGAGACGCTCTCGCCTCCCTCTCATATTGAATTAGGCCTTGAGCGTGTTGGAGCGGTATGGTCGCGCCTTAAGCGTTCTGGTCCATTGCAAGTTGTGACTGTCGCTGGCACGAATGGTAAAGGCTCAACCGTCGAGGTTGCAGGTATTATTGCAGATCATGCGGGGCTCTCTTATGGGCAATACACCTCTCCGCACATCCACCGCATTCATGAGCGGATACGCATCAATGGTCAAATAGTCTCGGATGATCAGCTGATTCGAGCGTTTGAAACAGTCGAGTCTGCTCAGTCAGGTATTTTTTTAACGTACTTTGAGTTCTTGACGTTAGCGTGTTTTGTTCTTTTTGATGAAGCACAGTTGGATCTGTGGATTTTAGAAATTGGTCTAGGAGGCCGCCTTGATGCGGTCAATATCATTGACCCTGATGTATCAGTGATCACCTCGATTGGTCTTGATCACCAGGCGTATTTGGGAGATTCGATAGAGGCTATCGCATCCGAAAAAGCGGGTGTGATGCGGAAAGACGTTCAAACATTTTCTGCCGCATCAAATGTCCGAGAGACCTTAAATACAGAAGCTGCTCGTTACAGCGCCACCTTGTCTTGGCTTGATCAGGCGTTCGATGGTTGCACACTTAATTTGCCGATAGCTGGATTGCAACTCGATCTATCGGATGGACATTTGCCAAATAATTCAGTCGCATTAGCTTGTCTTGCGATGGATGCACTTGGACACATCAAGTCACGCTCAATTGAAGCCGGGTTAAATCAAGCAGTGGTCACAGGGCGGATGTCGCGTCACGTGCTTGGCGGGCGACAATTCATACTCGATGTTGGTCATAATGCCTTAGCATGCGAATTTGTGACCCAGTCACTTCATGCGGTAATTCCACGCCCACAACGTGTTGTCATATTTGGCGCTTTAGCTGACAAAGATGTCGATGCGATGCTACCAATCTTGAAAGCCTATGCTGACCGTATTGTATTGGTGGGAATTGATGGTGCTCGTGGTCGGTCTATTGATGGACTGAATGCCTCTTGGCTGTCTCTTTTTGAACAGACGTGTTGGCGTAGTTTTGCTACACTTGGCGATGCGATGAGGGAGCTTCCTTCTGAACTGAATTTAGATGATCAGATACTGGTCATAGGATCCTTTGTATTAGTGGCAGACGCACTTAGGCATGACCTCTTCAACTGAACAAGCGCAAACAAAACCGACCTCTCATCGGCGCAAGCATCAATGGATTGGTGCGGCAACTTTAGTGGCTTTGGCAGCACTTGTTTTACCTTGGCTTTTAACACCGCGTTTTGAATCAATTCGAGAACAAGGGCCTCAACTTGCCCGTTTGCCTGACCCTCCAGCAATAGCATCTGAACCGGTCCTTCCTCCTGTGATCGACCAAGATGCACTGAATGCGAGTCGCGATAAACTCGATGCGTTGATGGGTGCTCCTATTGGTGATGAGTCTCAGGCGAGTTTTATTCTTCAAGTCGGCGCATTTAAAAATCGAGAGAATGCTCAAGCCCTTCAGACAAAGCTTGAAGCTCTCGACGTAGGCAGAGTGTATTTGCGCACTGAAGAGTCACTGACTCGGGTGTATGTCGGACCTCTTCTTGATCGAGCGACTGCGGAATCAGCCTCAAGTAGGATTCAAACTAAACTCTCATTGAAGGCACAAATAAAACAGTATGATGTGCGTGAGCACGGGCAAACATGACCGAACAGCTTGATTCGGGCTTAGGCTTAGCACCATTTGACTGGGCTATCATTGCTGTTCTCGCGATTTCGACACTGATGAGTTTGCGTCGCGGTTTTCTCAAAGAAGCATTAAGTCTCGGTACATGGATTGCTGCCTTTGTCGTTGCGCGTCAGTTTCATGGGCCGATGGACCAACTGCTTGAGACCCAAATTGTTGATTCTTTGATGCGCTCGATTGCAGCTTTTGCCGCGTTATTTGTTGGGACCTTGTTGGTTGGAGCTGCGCTTGGGTTTTTGCTGGGTGCTCTCATCAATGCGACGGGTTTGTCATCGACAGACCGTGTATTAGGCATGGTTTTTGGGTTTGCGCGCGGTGCGCTGATTGTCACTGTGGTGATTGGATTATTAAATCTAACCCCATTGGTGAATGACAGTTGGTACACTAACGCGTCACTTGTGCCCCATTTTGAGACAGTCGCTCAATGGGCTTTGGAACAACTGTCAGCCTCTGGCTTCAAACCGTCAATTAGCTGACGAGAAGGATTTCGATCATGTGTGGAGTGGTTGGTATATTCGGTCGCGGTAACGTCAATCAGGCGTTATTCGATGCACTCACAGTATTGCAGCACCGAGGCCAAGATGCAGCTGGCATGGTGACGTCAGCTAACGGTAAGTTCCATCTCCGTAAGGATAACGGTCTGGTGCGTGACGTCTTCAGGATGCGCCATATGCAATACCTAATCGGTAATATGGGTATTGGTCATGTTCGCTATCCGACAGCCGGAACAAGTTCATCAGCTGAAGCGCAGCCTTTTTACGTGAATAGTCCCTATGGAATCAGCTTGGCGCATAACGGCAATCTGACCAACACATCTGATCTGATGAAAGAGCTGTACGAAGATGATATGCGTCATATCAACACGGACAGCGATTCAGAAGTATTGCTGAACATTTTTGCGCACGAACTGGAAGCGCGTGGGAATTTTAAGCCGACACCGGATGATTTTTTTGCTGCGGTTGAAGGTGTGCACCGTCGCTGCCGCGGTGCCTATGGCGTGGTCGCATTGATCAATGGTCATGGAATTCTCGGATTCCGCGATCCTTACGGAATTCGCCCAATTTGTATCGGACAGCGGAAGACCGAGCAAGGCGTCGAATATATGATTTCAAGTGAATCTGTTGCTTTGGATTGTGCAGGTTTTGTATTGATTGATGATCTCGCACCGGGTGAGGCCGCATTCATCGATAGCGAGGGGCATCTGCATCGTAAGCTCTGTGCGGGCAAACGAGAATCCCATCCTTGTCTCTTCGAATACGTCTATCTCTCGCGCCCTGACTCAGTCATTGACGGCGTGTCTGTGTATCAAGCGCGGATCAATATGGGCCGGAAGCTTGCCAATAAGATTTTGCAGGAAATGCCCAATCACGATATTGATGTGGTGATTCCAATACCCGATACGAGCCGTACCAGTGCACTGGAAGTCGCGCAGAAATTAGGCGTTTTGTTCCGAGAGGGGTTCATTAAAAATCGGTATATCGGTCGCACATTTATCATGCCTGGTCAGACAGAACGCCAAAAATCTGTGCGGCAGAAACTGAACCCAGTCGTTCAAGAGTTTAAAGGCCGGAACGTATTGCTTGTGGATGACTCAATTGTTCGTGGAACAACCTGTCATCAGATCGTTGATATGGCTCGAGATGCTGGAGCGAAGAAAGTCTACTTTGCATCAGCAGCCCCTGCCGTTGTTTCTCCAAACGTCTACGGAATCGATATGCCAGCAGCCAGTGAGTTGATTGCGCATGGTCGCAGTGCACAAGAGATCAATCGGCTGATTGGCGCTGATGGTTTGATTTATCAGGATCTTGATGATCTCGTCGATGCGGTTCGGGAATTGAATCCAAGCCTGAAATCATTCGAGGATTCGGTTTTTTCAGCATGCTATATCACCAAAGAAGTGGATGATGCTTACCTTGAAGCGCTTGCCAAAAAGCGGAGTGATGGAGCGAAGCAAGAGGCACAGGCTGACTCTGAAGATGCGTGCCTTGATCTACGGGCAGATGCCTCGTGATGGATCGAGACAAACGGCTGAAAGCCATCAGTTTGGGACTTTCCGAAGAGACTCAGGCAATTCGTGTAGGGCCGGACCGTACGCCTGAACGGGAACATTCGGAAGCAATCTTTACGACTTCGAGCTTTGTATTTCCTGATGCGGCGACCATGGCTGACGCATTCGTAAATAATTCAGGTCTTTCCATATATGCGCGTGTTGACAACCCAACAGTCGATGGATTTTGCAAACGTTTAGCTGTTCTTGAGGGTGCCGAAGCTTGTGAAGCGACTGCGACAGGGATGGGTGCCGTGCTATCGACTTTGATGGCGCACTGTCAGTCTGGTGATCGTGTGTTGATGTCGACAGGAGTATTCGGTGCGACTCTCAACTTGGTCAAAAATTACTTTATAAAATATGGTATCGAGCTTGAATTGGTCTCTCCTACAGATCTCCGCGCTTGGGAAGAAGCATTATCGAAGCCTGCCAAAATGGCTTATTGTGAGACGCCCTCAAATCCAACCATCGAGCTCGTAGATATCCAGGGTTTGTCAGCGTTGTGTCGTGCCAAGCACTGTTTGTTAGTCGTCGATAATTGTTTCATGACGCCTGTTCTTCAAAAGCCATTGGCGTTGGGCGCCGATTTAGTGATTCACTCGGCGACTAAATATTTGGATGGACAGGGTCGCGCGATGGGCGGTGCTGTGCTTGGTCGGCGAGACTTGGTAGAGCCCGTGACTTCATTCATTCGCTCAGGCGGTGTGACGATGAGCCCGTTTAATGCATGGATATTCCTCAAAGGGTTAGAAACTTTGAGTGTTCGTATGAAAGCGCACAGTGAAAATGCACTTGCCGTGGCGCAATGGCTTGAGAAGCAGCCTCAAGTAGAGCGCGTGAATTATGTCGGACTTGAATCACACCCTCAGTACGTGCTCGCGCAGCGACAGGCTAAAGCGGGCGGCGGCGTATTGAGTTTTACCCTCAAGAATGGCTCGCGCGAGGATGCATGGTCATTCTTAAATGCGACATGTTTGATGTCGTTGACTGCAAACTTGGGCGATGTGAAGACGACAGTTTGTCATCCCGCGACGAGTACGCATGGAAGACTTGATGAGTCCGATCGCCAGTTGATGGGAATCTCTGAGAACATGATTCGCATTGCGGTTGGTCTTGAATCTGTTGATGATTTGATCCAAGACTGTGAGCGCGGTTTTTCCGCACTCACAGGTTAGAACTGATTAGCCGACTGCCTTAAGCGCGGCGATGCGCTCTTCGAGAGGGGGGTGCGTCATAAAGAGACGCATCATCGTGTTACCGCCAGTCCGAATTCCAAACGCAACCATTGTGTCTGGGAGTTCAGATGGGGCGCCTTGTTCTGCTCTCAGTCTTTCCAATGCACCGATCATTGCTGGTGCTCCAGCGAGTTGAGCGCCGGCTATATCTGCCCTGAACTCTCTCTGACGCGAGAACCAGAACACAATCATCGAAGCGAGTACGCCTAAGATAATTTCAGCGACAAATGTTGTGATGTAAAAGGCTGGCCCATGACCACGTTCAGTTTTGAACACTGCGCGATCGATGGTGTGACCGATGATACGAGAGAAAAACATGACGAAGGTATTCACCACGCCTTGGATCAAGGCCAGAGTGACCATGTCACCATTTGCGACGTGACCGATCTCATGAGCCATCACAGCTCTTGCCTCATCACGACTGAACCGACTCAGTAAGCCAGTACTCACAGCGACAAGAGCGTTATTGCGATCCCATCCAGTCGCGAATGCATTACTTGTTTGGCTTTGGAAAATACCAACTTCGGGCATTCCAATTCCTGCATCTTTGGCCAGTTCTGCAACCGTTTCAACTAGCCACTTTTCATCCGCATTACTCGGTTGCTGAATGATTTGAGTGCCTGTACCCATCTTTGCCATCGTTTTCGATAGAAGGAGGCTGACGACGCTTCCCGCCATGCCAAACACAAAACAGAACACCAAAAGGCTAGAGAGGTTTAAATCGACACCATTTGCAGCCAAATATCCTTCAAAGCCCAAAAGGCTTAGGGTGATGCTTGCGACGATCACAATGGCTAGGTTGGTTAAAAGAAACAATGCTATCCGTAACATGTCAGCCTCTCCTTAAGGCAGTTTGGGTCAAGAAGAAGATATTGGTTTCCAAGCGGAGTTCAAGTTGTGAATGCACAAAAAAAGGTAAAAAAATCGGATGCGGAATGGAAAGCGCAGTTATCCGACGAGTCGTTTCGAGTCACGCGTCAAAAAGGGACCGAAAAACCCTTTGAGAATACGTATCACGATTTGAAAACAGCGGGCATCTATCACTGCGTGTGTTGCGGCACTCCGCTATTCGATTCTGACCACAAGTTTGACTCGGGCTCAGGATGGCCAAGCTTCTTTAAGCCGATTAATGATGATGTGATCGGCGAACACGATGATCGTTCGATTTTCTTTATGCCGAGAACAGAAGTGACCTGTGATGTGTGTGATGCTCACTTGGGACATGTTTTTAATGATGGCCCTACGCCCACCGGTCTTCGATATTGCATTAATTCGGCAAGTCTTCAGTTAAAAGAGAAAGACTAAATCGCTTTAGGGCCAGGTAGAGCAATCAAACGCCAACCGGGTCCAGCCGCCTTGATTTCGAATGGAATTTGTCGTGACTGTAGCTCATGGATGCGAGTCACCGAAATCAATACCCACTGGCCGACAACGGGCTCTTGTTCTTGTGTGATCGCTTCTCGATAGAAAGAAAAACTCGGCATCCGAACACCTTGGGATACCACGTCCGCCTGAGCCTCTTTGGCGATTAGAGCTGCTTCCTTGAGTGGCCGCTGACGCGCTTCAGATAATAGAGGCAGGATAATCAACGCAATGCAGGCCAGTTGAACACCGCCCATTGCGATTAATCGCTGGCTTAATCGCCAACCAGGAGCGAACAGAGCGATCAAGGAGAGTAAGACAAGACTCAAGGTCGCCAATACGAGAGGCCACCACCAGTTCGCGATCAGTTGGAGCAGCAGAATCAATTGTTCTTGATCACGAATATGCTTGGGTTCAGGAATTATGTGATGCATCACCCCAAGCGCTACAATGAGACTGGGGACGAAGAGCCCAGGTAATGCCCAAAAGCGTCCCGTCAATGACGGTAAAACTCGAGCGTAAAGAACGAATAAAGGAGCGGTTGAATACAGTACGTAATGCGGTAACTGGGTCCCTGACAGAGAAACCAGAACCACGACAAATGCGATCCAAATCAGAGCGAATCGATTGATTGGGCATTCCCAGAAATCGCGCAGTCGCAACAAAATCGCCATAACGAGGCCGCTGTATGGGAGCAAGACCAGTGGCATGACAAAAAGGTAATACAGTGGATGACCGCCATGGCCATGGAGGTTGCCGGAAAATCGCTCAACGTTATGACGTAAAATGAAGTTTTCAAAAAATGCCATCCCCTGCGCGTCATAAACACCGACAAGCCATGGAGTTAAGAGCGCGACGAGTAATAGCCAGGCACGCCAGGAGCCTAATGCTTGCCACAAAACCTGCCATTGATTCGATAGGAGAACCCAGAGGCCAAAAGCTCCTGCGGGTATCAAGATTGCGACAGGGCCTTTGGTCAGGATGCCAAGACCAAACCAGAGGAAAACACGAAGTCTGGTAGAGTCTCGAGGATCTTGGATGTAACGAGCGATATCCACAAAAAGAAGAGCGAACCACAAATTGAGGAGTGCATCTGCGGTGGCTGCACGCGCAATCACAAGCGTACCTAGTGTGGTTGCCAGAGCGATGGCAACGAAGACACCGAGTGCGGGCTTTTTGGTTACTTCAGCACTGAATCGTCCGAGCACTAATGCCCACAGTGCGCCCGCGATAACTGAGGGTAAACGTCCGATTGTTTCAATTGGAATGAAGGGGCTCATCCAGCTCAATGAATATAATGAGAATGCTTGTAGCCAGTATGAAAAAATAGGTTTGTCGTAGCGTGGCTCGCCATCCAGAGTCGTTGCGGCCCAATGCCCGCCATCAAGCAGTTCTCGAGTCGCCTCAAGGAAAGCCCCTTCATCCAGATCGAATAAAGGAACCCACGTTCCAATAAGGCCAAGCGCAACTAGGCACAGGAATAAGCGCCAATCGAGCTTATTCAGCGCGATCATTTGATCCTTTGGTCCAGCCCATGGCATCTGTTTGTTTTGTCAGGGGCGGTTGCCCACGGCTTCTGAGTCGCGTCAGCATCTCCGCCACAAGCCCAGTGGTAATCAATTGCAGCCCAACAAGCGCTAGCAACACGCCAGTAATCAAGAGTGGGCGGTTACCGATATCCATTCCAACCAGTTTCAGAACGAATAGATAGGTGAGTGCAATGCCGCCCAATCCGCCTGTGATTAAACCGGCAACGCCAAAGAAGTGCCCCGGACGCTCTCTAAAGCGTAAAAAGAACCAGGCTGCGAGTAGGTCAAGAATGACGCGAGGTGTTCTCGAAATTCCGTATTTCGATGTACCAGCGACGCGTGCTCGATGGTTGACCGGAATCTCGGCGATTTGACTTGGATGTGTGAGATTGGCAACCCACAATGGAATGAATCGGTGCATTTCACCGCGAAGATCGAGCCCCTCGAGTACATCGCGGCGTCCCACTTTAAGGCTGCATCCATAATCGTGCAGAGCGACACCGGAGACTCGCCCAATGAGCCAATTCGCCATGCGTGATGGCAGTGTTCGGTCGAGCGTATCTTGGCGATTCTTTCTCCAGCCACACAAAAGATCTAAATGTTCAGCTTCGAGTTTTTCGACCATGGCCGGAATGTCAGCCGGATCATTCTGTAAATCGCCATCCATGAATGCAATCACGTCCCCGCGAGCTGCCTGAAGGCCAGTTTGCATGGCCTGAGTCTGACCGAGATTACGTCGATGAGAAATTACCATGATGTGATCGCCGCGGTTAGAACGCGCTTCCAGTAACATTTCGCGTGTTCGATCGGTGCTGCCATCATCGACTAACACGAGTTCGAATTCGCCTGGATACGCTTCCAGCGCAGCGTGGAGTTCATCAACTAGGCGTTCAACGTTGTCTTCTTCCTTGTAAAGGGGAACGACAACCGACAGACGGGGCAAGGTGTCAGCCATGTAAAGTCCGTTTTAATAGCAATAAAACGCCGAGTATACCGAAGACGGCGGTCAGACTCAGTACGTAAATGTGCAGTTGAATTGTCATTTCGAGAGCGAGAACAGGCGAAAGTCCCATGAATGTTGAACCAATAATGCCACCTGCCTCGTAACTGCCTGCGCCGGCAAGCCCATGAATCGGCAATATGGATGATAGTTCAGCGCCTAAAATAGTGGTGATGACATCAGTCATCGGAATACCGGACAGGGTGGCGAGTAAGACACCCATACCCATGATTTTTGACAGCCATGCGAGAATTGTCAGACGCCACATGCGGTGTAGGCGCTTTCCGTTCTGCGCTTCATACATCAATTGGCTTCTGGCCTGTTCGAGTATTTGTGGTAATCGAATGTGCTGCGTTTTTGGAACAACGATGGCGATGAGTAGCGGGGTGAGAAATATCAATGCAGCAAGCAACGCGAGCATGATTGTTCCAGCGGTAGGCAAGAAAACAATACACACACTGATACCGATGAGGCTGATCAGATCTAACAGTCGGATCCAAATAAGGCTGGTCATGCCCACAGAGAATTCGACGTTTCCAAGCCAGCGCGCAAGCATTGGAAGCGCTAGCTCTCCGAGTCGCATTGGGGCGAGATTATTTGCTGTATTGTGAACAAAGCTCATGCCGAGCGCTTCAGTCAGAGGTAATTGTTCGAATAAGATCCAGGTCCGTAGTCCTCTCAGAAGCCAACTGATGGCGCCCAATAAAAAAATGACCAGTGCAGTTTGTGCTGGCAGTGAAGCGATGGCTGTGACGACAGCGGCCAGGTCGAGAACACTCGATGCAACCCAGATCGTAGCGATTAAAAGTAAGGTGGCTACGATTATTTTGAAGTGAATCGTTTTCAATCTGTTGTTTTCTTTCAATGGGGCCATAGGTATAAGGCATCGGTTGGTCTGCGATCACGGATGGTAACGCGTTATCTATCCAAATGCTGACTAACCACTGAAAAAATTGGAGACCCCATGATTGATTCATTATCTGAATCCTACCGGGATGTGATCAGAGCTATCGGCGAAGATCCAGAACGGGAAGGCCTTCTTGATACCCCAAAGCGTGCAGCGAAAGCGCTCGACTTTTTAACCTCTGGTTACCGTCAAGATCTTGAAACCATTGTGAATGGTGCTGTGTTTGAGTCTGATAACGATGAGATGGTTGTGGTTCGAGACATCGAACTCTACTCGATGTGTGAACATCACATGCTTCCATTCACTGGACGCTGTCACATTGGCTACTTACCAAATGGCAAGGTACTTGGTTTATCAAAGTTCGCGCGTATCACCGATATGTTTGCGAGACGCTTACAAATTCAAGAGAACTTAACGCGGCAGATCGCCTTAGCTGTCCAGGAAGTGACTGGAGCCCGCGGCGTGGCGGTCGTTGTTGAAGCGCGACATTTTTGCATGATGATGCGTGGTGTTGAGAAACAAAATTCGACCATGGCGTCTTCTGTAATGCTTGGCGATTTTAGAGAGCACCAGGCGACTCGAAGTGAATTTTTACGATTGATCGGTAAGCCTTGATGGGTGAATTTCAGCGAGATCAAATAGCCAAAATCAATATCCAAGATTTACGTCTCAGGACCTATATCGGCATCAATGACGACGAAAAAAAGAATCAGCAGGATGTTGTGATTAACATACGTATTCACTATCACGCTGAAAAAGCAGTAACGTTTAACGTGATTGATGAAGCGCTGAATTACCGAACAATCACAAAAAAAGTCATCAAGCATGTTGAGTCAAATCGATTCTTGCTACTCGAGCGGATGACTGATGAGGTGTTGTCGCTCGTGATGGAGGACCCACAAGTGATGTGGGCCGATGTCACGATTGATAAGCCTCACGCATTACGTTTTTCCGATTCGGTGTCGATTACCTTGTCAGCTCGCCGCGCCGGCTATGCGGGTGCCGAACACCCGCATTAATCGCTCTTACAGGGCGTCTTCGATCACGCGAGCGACCCGGCGTGACGAAGGTCCTGTGAATGATCCAAAACTTCCGACTAGGTTGCCTTCACGATCCAGAATGTATTTATGGAAGTTCCAAGATGGATAGTCACCGTCAGCAGCTTCTGCCAATCCTTTAAATAGTGGATCCGCCTTGCCTTTTTTAGCATGCGTCGTTGCATACATCGGGAACTGAACACCGTAGGTTAGTCTGCAAAATTCAGCAGCTTCTTCTTCGGTTCCGTATTCTTGGTTACCAAAATCTTTTGACGGAAAACCAAGAACTGCAAATCCCTGATCTTTGTATTTGCGATAGAGTGCTTCGAGCCCGTCAAACTGCGGTGTAAAACCACATTTTGATGCTGTGTTAACGACCATCACTACTTGGCCTTGGTACACTTCACATAAGCGATCGACTTGATCACCGGCAAGCTGCCGGACAGAATGATCAAGAAGAGGAGCGCATGCTGCGTTTGCCTTTAAAGTCGTCATACTGATCACCACTGTTAAGCATTGGATGCTGAGTTTTTTGAGGTTCATGGATGTCAATCTCGTTGTTACAGGAGTACATCTTTGGCTCGTTGTTGCCTCGTCCTTGGGGACCAGTTATCAGACAGCTTGTCGTCACTGAATCTTCTTGAGCCGGAAGACGTTGTTCTTATGGCAGAGGTTTGGTCGGAGGCCTCATATGTCAAGCATCACAAGCAAAAAATCGCACTTGTTTTTAGTGCAATGCGGCATTTTGCAGAGGAATTAACCCGCTCTGGACGCCGTGTTCTCTACGTTGAGCTCACTAATCCAGAAAATACACATCATTTGGTTTCTGAGGTACTGCGAGCCCAAGCGAGTCATCAATTCGAGGCATGGGTTGTGACAGAGCCTGGTGAATGGCGGTTAAAACAAGAATTTGAATCGTTAGCTACTGAACTGAGCGTTCCAATTCAGATTTTGCCAGATGATCGGTTCCTTTGTTCTCACGAAGAATTTGAAGCCTTTTTAAAAGGTCGAAAACAACCGCGGATGGAACACTTCTACCGGAAGATTCGCCAGTCGACAGGTCTTCTCATGGAGGGTAAGAATCCAATAGGCGGACAGTGGAATTTTGATCACGACAATCGAAAGGCGCTTGATAACCGGCAGACCCCGACGCCTCCTTCTTGGCCGTTAGATCCAATGACAGAAGAAGTGATTGAGCTTGTCAATGACCGGTTCTCCGATCACTTCGGGGATTTGGATTCGGAGCGTTTTATGTGGCCGGTGAATCGTGATCAGGCGCTTCTGATGCTTGATCACTTTATCAATGAGCGGCTGGCTTCCTTTGGTGACTTTCAGGATGCGATGGTTCGTGGGAAGGACACGTTATTTCATAGTTTAGTATCGACCAGTCTCAATCTTGGACTGTTGAGCCCAATGGAAATTTGTCGAGCGGCTGAAGATGCATTGCACGGTGGAGTGGCACCGATCAATGCAGTTGAGGGTTTTATCCGTCAAATTATTGGATGGCGTGAGTATGTAAGAGGTTTGTATTGGGCCTACATGCCTAGCTACAAAGAGCGCAATTCACTCGATGCACAATGGCCGTTGCCTGCGTTTTACTGGGATGAAACCAAAACCGATATGGTGTGTTTATCTGAAGCGATTCGGAACACACGTGAAAATGCATATGCCCACCATATTCAACGGCTCATGGTGACGGGGAACTTCGCGTTGATCGCAGGATGCTCGATTGAGCAAGTCTGCGATTGGTATCTGTCTGTGTATGCCGATGCGTATGAATGGGTGGAGTTACCGAATACCTTAGGGATGGCTTTGTTTGCTGATGATGGTGTGATGGCTTCAAAGCCGTACTGCTCGAGCGGGAAATACATTGATCGGATGAGCGACTACTGCAAGGGGTGTCGCTACAACGTGAAGGAAACAGAAACCGAAAATGCCTGTCCTTTTAATTATCTCTATTGGGATTTTTTGAATCGTCATCGAGATCGATTCAGCAGTAATCCACGTATGGCAATGATTTTGAAAAATTTGGATCGATTTGGCGACGATAAGGTGCACACAATCCAGACTCTCGCCTCGGATTTCCGGGCTCGTGTGCAAACATGCGGAGGTGATGCTCTGCAGTCACCACAAGATCAATTGCTATGAAGTGCGGTGGCAAGACTGTGAAGAAGGGTGATTTACCCGAGAAAATGTGTCCAGTGTGCGAGCGCCCTTTTACGTGGCGAAAGAAATGGGAGCGCGATTGGGATTCGGTTGTGTATTGCAGCGAACGATGTCGACGACAAGGAATACCTCGTGAAGCCTGAAGTCGTCATCTGGTTAGTCCGCGATACGTGCCGTTTAAACGATAATCCAGCGCTTAATTTGGCTGCCAAAATTGCGAAAGAACGCGGTGCTTATTTCGTACCGCTGGCATGTCTTGAACCGAGGCGCTGGGCTGATCAACAGTTCGGGATGCCACGGATAGGGAAGCACTGGGCGAGATTTCGTTCTGAAAGTCTTCGTGCGTTGAGAGATGATTTGCTGACTCATGGGAGTGACCTTTGGGTTAGTGCTGAAGAACCTGTCTATGCATTGGATCGTGCACAACAGAGCATGAATATTGTCCATGTTGTCTGTGATCGCCCTGTCGCTACTGAAGAACGTTTGGAAACGGCACGTATTGAGGCTGAGGGATATTCAGTTATTACCTGTGATGTTGATGAACTCTTTCGATTTGAGCAATTGCCGTTTGAGCTCGATGAGCTTCCCGCGACTTTTTCAAAATTCAGAAAGGTTGTCGAGAAAAAACCCGGTTTAGTTCCCGACGCTCCTTTAAAGATTGCAGAGTTAGCGTCTTGTATCGCTCAACCTTGGCCAGATCCAGTTGAATGGACCGAAACCTTTGACTACGTCTTGTCTCCCAAAACCGAAGTGCGAACGCTCGGTGGGGAGCGTTCAGCTCAAGCGCATTGGGCTGAATATTTAGATGCGAAAGCACTGTCGCATTATAAGGAAACACGCAATGCGTTCTGCGGCCCAATGCAATCGAGTCACTTATCAGCATGGCTCGCGCACGGATGTATTTCTGCGCGGCAAATTTGGGCGGACACCTTGACTTACGAGGCGCAAAATGGAGCCAATGACTCGACCTATTGGCTTCGCTTTGAGTTGTTGTGGCGAGAGTATTTTCGTTGGTATTCAAGGGCATTCGACTGGACGCTGTTCCGGCGCAAAGGCCCGAACGATCTCGAGCAATCGGGTGATCAAAATGCCAGACGCTTTGAGGCTTGGAAAACTGGACAAACCAACTGCGATATCGTGGATGCAGCGATGCAAGAGCTGAATGAGACCGGTTGGATGAGTAATCGCGCGAGGCAGTTGGTTGCGAGCCATTTGATTTATGAACTCAATCTTGACTGGAGGCTCGGTGCCTCCTATTTCGAGAGTCAGTTGGTCGATTTTGACGTAGCGAGTAATTGGGGTAATTGGGCTTACATTTCAGGTGTTGGTCCAGATCCCCGTGGTGGTCGGATATTCAATCTAAACGATCAAGCTGATCGATATGATCCGGACCAATCCTATCGGAGACGCTGGTTGCCATGACCGCACCGATTGTTGTCTGGTTCAAGCGTGATCTTCGAGTGGATGATCATGAGGCACTTGATGCAGCTGTAAGCGAAGGTCCAATCATTCCATTGTATGTTGTTGAACCGGATTATTGGGCAAACGACTACACCTCAGGACGGCAGTGGTCATTTCTGAAAGACTCGGTACTGAGCCTGGATGCTGATCTTTCTTCCCGAGGCCAGCCGTTATGGACGGCAATTGGTCATGTGGAAGAAGTGTTGGAGCGTCTTCACCAGCGGTTTCAATTCCGAAAGATAGTCTCTCACCAAGAAACTGGTCCTGATTGGACATTTCAACGTGATCGTCGCGTCAAGCGATGGTGCCAAGACCATGGTGTGGTTTGGGATGAATACCGACAGCATGGGGTGATTCGAGGGCTCCGCGAGAGACAAAGTTGGGCTGCTCAATGGGCATCATTGATGGACGATGCTCAAGCGCAATCCCATCACTCATTCCTCGGTGTTGGAGCGCCTCCGAAGCCCGCTTCTGAAGTTCTGAAAGGCGTTTCGATCGCTGATGAATTTCTAGTATCCGGCCAAGAAGGAGGGCGGGATCGGGGGCTTGAGCTTCTCGGTAGCTTTTTAGATGATCGATGTGAAACCTATCGAGGAGGTATGTCGAGTCCTTTGACAGGCGAGACAGTATGCTCACGTCTGTCGACGCACTTATCACTTGGGACGATTAGTCTCCGCGAAGTATGGCAGCAGACGCTCAATCGGCGAGCAGAGCTGAAAGAGGCGACAGGACGAAGTCGTGCACTACGGAGTCTGAAATCATTTCAATCACGCTTACATTGGCATTGTCATTTTATTCAGAAGCTCGAGTCGGAACCGCGGCTTGAGTTTGAAGAGCTACATCGCGGTTTCATTGGCCTAAGAGATCTCCCCTACGAGCTAGAATCGGAGCGGTTCGATCGTTTTCAGAAAGGACAGCTTGGCTGGCCATTCGTTGATGCCTGTCTGCGAAGCCTATCTGCGACAGGGTGGTTGAACTTTCGGATGCGGGCAATGCTTGTTTCTATCGCAAGTTATCATTTGTGGATTGATTGGAGAAAAACTGGGTCACAGATGGCTCGGTGGTTTACTGATTTTGAGGCAGGCATTCACTGGTCTCAAATTCAAATGCAATCAGGAACAACTGGCATCAATGCAAATCGGATGTACTCCCCTGTCAAACAATCAGAAGATCAGGATCCGGATGGCATCTTTATTAAGCGTTGGGTTCCTGAATTGATTGATGTTCCTACTGAGTGGATACATCAGCCCTGGCGCATGCCCTTAAGCTTGCAGCACAAATATGGGTGTCAGATTGGGTTGCATTACCCGGAGCCTATTGGTGATCCTCAGCAACTCGCTCGTGAGGCGCGTAGCAAATTTAAATTATGGATTGATTCACACGATCTAAGGCCTGAGGCCCAGCGTGTATTAAAGGCGCACGGTAGCCGTTTGAGGCAAGCACGCCCGCGTTATGGTAAAAAGGCATCCTCTTCACAAATAGCATTGGATTTAGAATGACAGCAGATGACGATCAGACTCGGATTGAAGCCATGGGTGTTCGCTTAGGGTACTTGGGTCTTTTGCCTTTCGTTGCTGGCGCTGTCGCTGCACTTCTTTCGAACGAATTGGCGTCTATCGCGCTCCAAGCTTTTGTGCTTTATTCACTTGCGATCTTGTCATTCATGGGCGGGGTTCATTGGGGGCTCGCGCTTATTACGGGTACCCGCCAGAGCGCACGACTTCTTATTTCTGTGGTCCCGGTCATTGCTGCTTGGATTTGTTTAATGACCTTGCCTGCACACCTGACGCTTGCTGTTCTCGGTGGTGGTTTTATCGCGCAGTGGTTTGTGGATCGCCCAATTTTGGCAGAATTGCCTATTCCATCGTGGTATCTCGAGATGCGTCCGCGCCTTGCGTATGTGGTCGCCGGCTGTCACCTATTTATGCTTTTCCGTTTGATGAGCTAATCACTGAGGTAGTGAGCGAATTTGCGGAACAAAAAGCGCTGGATCCACAGACACGCCGTTAAGAATGACGCCTAAGTGAAGGTGTGCCCCTGTGACTCGACCTGTTGCCCCGACCGTCCCGATTGCTTCGCCTTGTGCGACCACCTGACCTTCTTTGACATCAATTCGATCCATGTGGTTGTACATGGTCTTTAAACCTTCTCCATGGTCGATAACAACAAGACGACCGTTGAAAAAGAAGTCGCCTACGAGACTGACTCGCCCGGAGGCTGCTGCTTTGATCGGTGTGCCGGTTGGAGCGGCGATATCTGTGCCTGAATGAGGGCGGCGAGGTTGATCATTGAAGAAGCGACGTTTGCCGAAAGGCCCAGAAATTGGACCTTCAACAGGAAGGATCATTCGGATTGATTCGAGATTCCCATCGAATGCGTTAAGTGCTCCGCGTTGTTTTTGTGACTCACCTTTAATGCGATCTAAATCCAGCGTATTCGGGGTCACATGTCTCTTATTTTCAAGATAAATGCGTTGTTCGAGATACTTTTTGGGGCTCACTGTGAATGGGATCTGTTTTCCGGAGTTCTGCAACGTGTATTCGCCAGGGTCAAGCGATAATGCAAGGCCGACTACGGCAGCATGCTGGCCATTTTCTTGAATCGTCAACACGGGCTTTCCATTGAACGTGGGGCGGTCGTTAGCCTCGATCGGGATAATGGCGACTCCGCCTGGCACCCGAGAGTCTTCGATCGCGATTGCTGATGCAGAGATCAATAGAGTAATGAGTGCGACGAGAGAGCGTCTCATGAGGGATCCTTTTGAATATGGTCAACTGTGGCATTAAGCCTGCCATCTTTGAGTCGAATTTCAACCGAAGACTTTTCTGCTACATCATCGACAGAGCCGATCGAGCGATCGGTCTCTGTGTCACCTTTTAACACAATGCCGTATCCGCGGCCGAGAGTTGCTAGAGGACTTAGCGTGTCGAGCTGGACGGACAGATGTGCAAGTGTGGAGTGGGAGTTTTTCATCATTTGCTCGGTAGCTTGCGATAAGCGCTTTGACAGGTAACTCACATCATGTCGCTTCAAAGCAATGTATTCCGTCGGAGCGACCAATTTACTCTCCACGTGCCTTAAGCGTTCTCGAGACATGCTTGTTTGTTTGGTGATAGCTGAAGACAGTTTGTGTGTCACAAGTTCGAGCCGTTGTTGGGCGAGAGAAATCAGTGTGTCGGCACGCGATGTGAGTCTGCCCTCATATTGCATAAGTCGGCGTGTGATATCGGAAAGATCGGGCGTTGCTATTTCGGCTGCCTGTGACGGTGTCGCTGCTCGAATATCAGCCACAAGGTCTGTGAGTCCTGTGTCAGTTTCGTGGCCGACTGCCGAGAT